>Ga0209651_1000192_pt1 | contig 22423 bp, 25 predicted proteins | sample LauGreFBDMM110SN_2_FD_188216 | JGI IMG/M metagenome (GOLD analysis project Ga0209651, IMG submission 188216) | Freshwater lake microbial communities from Lake Michigan, USA - Fa13.BD.MM110.SN (SPAdes) (version 2) | ecosystem: Environmental > Aquatic > Freshwater > Lake | place: Lake Michigan... | reverse complement strand
CACGAGACGGCACCCACTTCTTTCCGCAGAGTGCTCTGACAGATTTGCCTGTGATTGCTGATTGAACAATCTTTTCCTTCTTAATGTAATGAGCAAATCGATCATGCCCGCCATCGTCTTCTTGCTCAACTGGGCGAGTGAGTGTGTCGATATCGCTTTCAAGCGATGGAGTACCGCGACCAAAAAGTGGCATGCGCTTAGTATCCAACAAAAACTAGCCACATAGCCATCTCGGCTTCCGGTAGAATTTCCCGATGAAGGACTTACTGCGCACTGAGCATCTTTGCCGTGCTGATGTCGATTTACTCCTCGACACTGCTGCAGATTTCGCGCAGAACCCACTTCGTTCCCAGACCGCACTCCACAATAAGAGCGTTGCCATCTATATGACTAAGCCCTCTACCCGCACTCGCTTGGCATCTGAAACCGCTGTGGCACATTTGGGTGGAACGCCAATTTTTATTCGCGGCGATGAATTACAACTTGGCCGCGGCGAAACAATTTCGGATACTGCCAAAATCATTAGCGGATATTGCGATGCGCTGATAGTTCGTACCTTTGCACAATCAGATATAGATGAACTCGGGGCACATGCCAGCATTCCGGTGATTAACGGCTTGAGCGATGACGACCACCCAACACAATTGCTCGCTGATTGGTTAACAATTCGCGAAAATTTTGGTACTGACATGGCAGGTCGCAAAATTGTTTATCTCGGTGATGGAAATAATATGAGTCATGCATGGTTGATTATGGGCGCAATCATGGGCGTACACGTTGTGGCAGCGACGCCGAATGGCGACTGGGCACCTGATAAAGCAGTGGTCGCAAAAGCAAGAGCTATTGCTAGAACTAGCGGAGCGACGATTGAGATTACCAACGATCCTGAATCTGCAGCGAGAGGCGCATCAGTTCTCTATACAGATGTGTGGATGTCGATGGGTGATCCGGAAGCTGAGCGCGCTAAAAAAACAAAAGCACTCGAACCATTTGCAATTACAGAAAAATTAATGTCACTGACAGAAAAAGATTCAATATTTATGCACTGTCTTCCAGCTCATCGAGGAGAAGAAGTTGCGGGCTCTGTTATTGATGGGCCGAGGTCGGTAATTTGGCGTGAAGCATTTCATCGTCGCACAACCATCCAGGCACTGCTCTATCACTTAACTCGCGGTGAAATTAAGGGTAATTAATCAAGATTTCGTATTCTTTTGGGTGGCTGTTGCTCTGAGTTACATGTATCTTTTCCCCCATGAGAGTTGCGGTCCCAAGAGAAATTAGAGATGGCGAGAAGCGCGTAGCGCTAGTCCCAGACATCATCAATAAATTGACCAAACTTGGCTATGACGTTGTCATTGAATCTGGAGCCGGGGTGCATGCCCAAGCCACAGATGACCTATTCACTGCAGCGGGAGCAACAGTTAAGAGCGGCAATGTCATCGGTGATGCCGACGTAGTTCTCTGCGTTACCTCACTTACCCCAGCACAGATCTCGTCCTTAAAAAAGGGTGCAGTCACGATCTCTTTCTTATCTCCAGTAACTGCCGTTGATTCAATCGAGGCAGCGGTCACAGCCGGCGTTACTGCTTTTTCACTTGAACTAGTTCCACGTATTTCACGGGCACAGTCAATGGATGCGCTGACTTCGCAAGCACTCTGTGCTGGTTATCGAGCCGCACTCGTGGGTGCTGAACTTTCTCCGCGTTTCTTTCCCATGCTAATGACCGCCGCAGGAACTGTTACACCTGCGCAAGTACTTGTGCTCGGCGCTGGTGTTGCGGGGCTGCAGGCAATTGCAACCGCTCGCCGACTTGGTGCTGTTGTCTCCGCCTACGATGTCCGCCCATCTTCTGCTGATGAAGTGAAATCAATGGGCGCAGCATTTATTGATTTGGAACTTGAGGCGCTTGAGGGCGCCGGTGGTTATGCACGTGAAATGACGGAAGAACGTGCAGCAAAGCAACGCGAACTCTTAACTCCATATATTGCAAAATCTCATCTTGTTATTACAACCGCTGCAGTTCCTGGAAGAGCAGCACCGCGTTTGATGACCGCGGCGATGATTGATGCAATGGAGCCTGGAACGATCATCGTTGATCTTGCTGCCGAAACCGGTGGAAATGCCGAAGGCTCAAAGCCAGGAGAGATTGTCACAACCGCCAAGGGTGTTCAGATTTGGGGAGGTAAAGATGTGCCGAGCCAGTTGCCGTTCCACGCTTCAAGTCTGTATTCACGTAACGTGGTCAACTTACTTACCTTGATGACAACTGCTGCAAAAGATGGCGAGAAGGTAGCGCTAAATATTGACTTCACAGATGAAATCATTGATAAGGCCGCACTTACACATGCAGGTGCCAAGCACACACCTGGAGCTAGTGAAAAAGGAGGCAGCAACTGATGGATGCAATTGCCGTTATTTCAATATTCACCCTTTCAGTATTCGTTGGGTTTGAAGTTGTATCAAAGGTTTCATCAACGCTACACACACCTCTGATGTCTGGCGCTAACGCAATTCACGGAGTCATCCTTGTTGGCGCGATTATCGTTGCAGATCACAGCGAAAATAATCTAGAGCTCGGCCTTTCACTCGCCGCAATTGTTTTAGCAACAATCAATATGGTGGGTGGCTTCGTTGTCACCGACCGAATGCTTGAGATGTTTAAGCCTAAGAAGGGAGACCAGAAGTGAATAGCACTGTCTATAGCTTGGTAGGTCTCGCAGCTGGTGTGGCATTTATCTTGGCGCTTAAAGGACTTTCGCATCCAAAGACTGCCCGCCGCGGTAACTTAATTGGTGCCTTTGGTGCAACAGTTGCAACTCTCTCAGTCTTTCTTTACGTCACCCCCAGTGGTGATGGATCAGAATCGCACTCGCTGCCAATCCATAACTTAGGCTGGATTTTGGGCGCAATCGCAGTGGGTCTAATTATTGGAGTACCCGCAGCTCGCAAGGTCGAGATGACACAGATGCCACAACTTGTTGCACTCTTTAATGGTGTGGGTGGTGGCGCTGCTGCTCTCGTTGCCATTGTTGAATACTTAAATCTCGGAGATAACGCAACAACTGCCGAAGTTATCTTCACGGTCTTTACCGTTGTAGTTGGCTGCGTATCTTTCAGCGGTTCCATCATTACATTTATGAAGTTGCAAGAGCTCATGACTACTCGCCCAGTGGTATTTCCTGGCGGCAGATTTGTCATCGCCGCAACCCTCGTTGCCGTACTTGGCGTCAGCGTCTGGGTCGTGACCGCACTTGGAACAACCCCACTACTGGTTCTAGCAGTGATCTCATTGCTCTTCGGTATTCTCTTTGTGCTTCCAGTCGGGGGCGCCGATGTTCCTATCGTAATCTCACTGCTCAATGCATTTACAGGTTTGACAGTTGCGGCAAGTGGTTATGTGCTCTCGTCAACACTTTTGATTATTGCCGGAACTCTCGTCGGTGCATCTGGAACGATCCTGACTCGCTTGATGGCAGAAGCAATGGGACGTTCACTCTTTGGAACTCTCTTTGGTGCATTTACTGCAAAACCACAAGCGGCAACTGGCACAACGGAAGAACGCCCAGTGCGATCAGGATCACCGGATGACGTTGCAATTCTTCTAAATTATGCTCGTCGCGTAGTGATTGTTCCTGGCTTCGGACTTGCCGTTGCGCAAGCACAACACACAGTGCGCGAACTTGCCGACCTCATGCTCTCAAAAGGTATTGATGTTGCTTATGGAATTCACCCGGTAGCGGGCCGTATGCCAGGTCATATGAATGTACTTCTTGCGGAAGCAAATGTTCCTTATGATCAGTTAGCTGAAATGGATGAGGTCAACCCAACATTTGGTCAGACAGATGTCGCAATTGTTATTGGAGCAAATGACGTGGTGAACCCGGCAGCTCAAACATCTCCAGGTTGCCCAATCTATGGAATGCCTATTTTGGAAGTCAGCAACGCGGCAAACATCATCTTCCTAAAGCGTTCAATGCGTCCAGGATTTGCCGGCATCGAAAATGAACTTCTCTATGACCCAAAGACAATGCTGCTCTTCGGTGATGCTAAGGCATCGCTAACTAAGGTTGTCTCAGCACTTAAAGCGCTATAAGAACTAGCCTTCTTGTAGGTCAGTTGGAGCGTTGTGCACATCCAAAATCTTGGTTCGGTTCACAGGACGCTTGGCATCGTCCTTGTAAATCGCCGGAATTGAGCCAAGTAAGCCCTTTTGAAAATCTTCAAACGCTTGCAGAACTTCACTCTTTGTATTCATAACAAAGGGGCCCATCCATGCAACTGGTTCTTTAATCGGTTGCCCGCCAAGAATGAAGAGCTCCAAGTTTGGAGAACGTGACTCTTGCTGGTTTGCGGCGCGAACAACGATGCAATCACCTTCACCGAAGACGGTGAGCTGACCCATTGAAATCGGACGTTGTTCATCTCCAACGAATCCCTGACCTGACATTGAGTAGACAAGTGCGTTGTAATCCTTACGCCAAGGAAGTCTCAGTTCGGCACCTGGTGCAACGGTGGCATGAATGAGAGTGATCGGAGTCTGTGTCGATCCCGGACCAACGTGACCATCGAGTTCACCGGCAATAATACGAATGAGTGAGCCACCATCAGTTGATGTCAGAAGTGCTACATCTTTTGCTCGCACATCTTGATATGCAGGAGGTGACCATTTCTTTACAGCAGGAAGATTTACCCAGAGCTGGAAACCATGAAATAAACCGCCGGAGACCACTAAATGTTCTGGGGGAGTTTCGATGTGAAGAATTCCACCGCCAGCTGTCATCCATTGTGTGTCGCCATCTGTAATCGATCCGCCACCACCATTTGAGTCTTTGTGATCGAAGATGCCATCAATAATGTATGTGACAGTTTCAAAACCACGGTGTGGATGCCACGGAGTACCTTTTGGTTCACCTGGTGCGTATTCGACTTCACCCATTTGATCAAGGTGAATAAAAGGATCTAACTGCGCAAGATCAACACCGGCAAATGCACGTCGAACAGGAAAACCTTCACCCTCAAAACCTTGGGGAGCAGTTGTAATGCTCTTGATGCCTCGCGCACGCAGATGTGACGCATCAGTGATGCGCGGAAGAATTGTTATATCGCTAACGGTTACTGCTGGCATTGGTGCTCCCTTGTCATGAGGTAAATGTAGTTGAACTTTCAACTACCTGCAACTTGGCCATTTTCCCGTGGCCAGGATGGCTGAGCCAGCGCGAAAATCGATGAACTAAGCAAGCGGTCTAGAATAAGGCCGTGAACAAACACGCACCAAAGCTAAACAAAGTGGTTCTGTATTACGGCTTCACCCCGGTGGCCGATCCCGAGGCGATGCTGCTCTGGCAGAAACAACTCTGCGAATCCTTAAATCTCAAGGGTCGAATCTTGATTTCTCCACATGGAATTAACGGAACTGTCGGCGGTGAGATGGCCGATGTGAAGAAATATGTGCACGAAACCCGAGGCTATCAAGGTTTCAAAAATATTACTTTCAAATGGTCAGATGGAACTGGAAATGAATTTCCACGACTTCGAGTTGTAGTCAAAGATGAACTTGTCCCATTCGGAAACCCTGACGAAATTAAAGTCGATGAAAATGGTGTCATTGGGGGAGGAGTTCATCTTCGCCCAGAACAGGTAGAAGAGCTGGTCAAAGAGCGTGGTGATGAAGTCATCTTCTTTGATGGGCGAAATACTTACGAAGCTAGAATTGGAAAGTTTAAAAATGCCGTAGTCCCAGATGTCGAATCTTCGCGCGATTTTGTGAAAGAAATTGAAAGTGGAAAATACGATCACCTCAAAGACAAACCAGTAGTGACGTATTGCACAGGAGGAATTCGATGCGAAATTCTCTCTGTTGTAATGAAGAACCGCGGATTTAATGAGGTCTACCAAATAGATGGTGGCATAGTTAAATACGGTGAACGCTTTGGTGACGAAGCCTCTTGGGAAGGCTCACTCTATATCTTCGATGATCGCATCTCCATGGACTTTTCAAATAAGGCAAAAGTTATTGGCAAATGCGATATGTGCAACGCCCCGACAAAAGATTTCCGCAATTGCAACACTGCTTCTTGCCATCAATTAACCCTGCTCTGCGATAACTGTGCAGCGCTGCCATCCAATTTAAGTTGCACCCATGACCAGAGTCTTCATCGCGATTTTGAATTGATTGGCTAACACTTCAAGCGTTCGTCCCCTGATTTACATACCTCTGCCATAAGATTGAGTAATGATTTGGTGGCCGGCGCAGATACCAACTCTTTCGCATGGACTGATTACGCTTCGCCCAAGCACTGAGGAAGATGTTGATGCGATTTTTCGCGCCTGCCAGGACCCGCTCATTCCAGCATTCACGACGGTGCCAACGAATTACACGATAGATCACGCAATCGAATTTGTGCGCAATGCTCCCTTTGCCTTTGCCGAGCGCCGCGAAATTTTATTTGTGATTGATTATGGAAATGGCTCTGATAAGAAATTTGCAGGAGAGGTCTCACTTCATTCGGTCAATATTCGAAACCACACCGCTGAGATTGGGTACTGGATTGACTCCGAACAGCGCGGTAAGGGAATTGGCACAGTAGCTACACAAATGATTACCGAACTTGGATTCCGCGAAATTGGATTCAAGCGTATTGAGGCACTGGTTGATGTTGATAACCACGCATCCCAGAAGCTTTTAATCAGTGCGGGATATGAAAAAGAGGGAATCATGCGCAATAAAGTCACTCGCGAGGAACGTGGGCAGATAGATATGGCACTCTTTGCAGCAACTGATTTAACATGGGAGAGGTAGAGATGCAATCGCTCGCCCTCCTTGTCACTATCTTGGTTTCTATCACTATATTCAGTGCACCGATTTCAATTCTCCTCTCAAGCCGGATAGCGCAATCACTGACAAGCAATCTAGTTGCAAAGATCATTCGCCGAGCATTGATGGCCCTTGTCAGCGCCTTAGGTAGCCTAAATTCATTATTTTTTATCATCAGTCCGATTCCATTTTTACTTAAGTTCATATCTTTGGTAGCCCTACTTTTAAATATCTGGTCGGTTGATCGCGAATACGGTGGGCGATTGATGACTCGCCTTAAAATTATATTTGGAAAATCGGCATGAGGAGATTTGCGCGAATAAGTCTCACATTTACTCTTTTATTTTCATTCTTTTTCCAGACTCTTTTTTTACCTGCTACTCACGCCGAGGAGAATGTACCGCGCAAGATTCTTACCGGTTGGATTCCTTATTACTCAATGAAAACAGCACTTCCAGATGTACTTAATAATGCAGATCTTATTAAAGAGGTAATGCCATTCTGGTACACGCTTAAATACAATGGCAAGACCAAAGCTCCCGAAATTCTTGACCTTTACGCACCGGCAAATCCGAGCGTTCCGATTTCAGAGCCGCTCACCGCACTTCGCAACGCAAATCTTCAAATTATTCCTACGATTACCGACGGCACCAGTAAAGGTATTCTCGCAGGATTACTTAAGAACCCGAAATCACGCACACAAGTCGTCAATGTAATTATGAATCTAGTTCGTACAAATAACTACGATGGTATTGATATTGATTTTGAAGGATTTGCATTTGTTGATGCGAACACAACCTGGACAGCAACGGCCCCGTTATGGACCGCATTTATAAAGGAGTTAAGCGTTGCACTCCGTGCTGAAGAAAAACTGCTCTCAGTTTCCACTCCTTATGTGTTAAATCCGGCAGATAAGCAGAAGGGGTATTACGTATACGCCTGGGATGCAATTGCATCATCAATCGACAAATTGCGAATAATGACCTACGACTACTCGGTTGCAAAAGTTGGCCCGCTTGGACCAATTACGTGGGCCGAACGAACAGTGCAATATGCGATTTCGATCATGCCGGCATCGAAAGTATTTGTGGGCGTTCCTGGATATGGGCGAGACTGGGTTACGGCAGTTGCGGGAGTGTGTCCAGCAAATGTTGCTAATTCAGTAAAGACGGGTGCGAAAGCAGCAACGTTTGTGATGCGTGATGCGGCATCACTTGCATCCACCTATGGAGCGACACCTGTCTATAACGAGCAATTCGGTGAAGTCACATTCACTTACCAAAAGGTTTATAACGGAACCACAGCCGGCGGCCTAGCGACCACTTGCACAGCATCGCGCACAGCGTGGTATCAAGACAATCGCAGTTGGGCACTTCGAGCCGCACTTGTGAATAAATACCGCATAGGTGGAATAACAGCGTGGACATTTGGTATGGAAGAGCCACTTGCGATGGAAGCCATTCGAACAGTTGCTAAGGCAATTGCTCCAGATCAAGTCAACGTCGTGACATCAGTTGATAAGAGTGAGATGAGCTATGGGACAGCATTTACGCTCACTGGGCAATTGAGCATCAAAGATAAGTCGCCTATCGCAGATCTTGCTGTTCGAATTGAAGGAAAATCTCCCGGTGAAAGCACTTGGCGCACCTTGGCAAATGCAACAACAAACGCGGAAGGCACGTTTGAGAAGTTATTGATTCTGGGCAAATCAACCACGCTACGTATTTATTCAGATGCAACGTGGGAGAGGAGTGAAGGTCTTTCAGTTGAGATTCCAATTACCATCAATAGACTGATAAATCTCAGCGCCCCGACGAGTGTTAAGTCAGCAACACAATTCCAAGTGAGTGGCAATGTGCTTCCTCGCAGCGCGGATGCCATGGTGACACTCGAAAAACTAATTGGGAAAGAGTGGCAATCAGTCGCCGAAACCGTAGTGACTGATGCTCAGGGAGACTTTGTCATCACGGTTGTGCCACAAAATCGAGGCGTATACACCTTAAGAACTACTGTGAGCGAAGATGCAAACTGGGCTGCCTTCACGAGTGAAACATTTAATATCATTATCCGGTGATGGTAAAAACAGCAGATAAGGTCGAGGAAGAGATTCGGGCAATCTTTTCTAGTGATACGCCATGGGTAACCATTGTTTGGGATGACCCAGTAAATTTGCAGACCTATGTCACCTATGTATTTATGGAGCTCTTTAACTATTCCAAAGCTCGCGCTACTGAGTTGATGTTGCAAGTTCATAATGATGGCAAAGCCATTGTCTCGACTGGAAGCCGGGAAGAGATGGAACATGATGTCGCTCGCCTTCACGAATATGGCTTGTGGGCCACATTGCAACGCGGTGATCAGTTGTGACCTCTTCCGAAGGATTTAAGCGCCACGGGAATCATTCATATGTTGCCCAATTTGCTGATAGTGAGAGAGAAGTGCTCCTGAATTTATGTGAGCAAATAATTGAACTACTAGCCGAGCGCACAGACCATGGAAATGATGATCCGTTGGCTGCGATGGTCGGAATTACATCGCACGATTCTCCACCCGAGGATGACGTGCTGCACCGTCTCTTACCTAATGCATATGCTGATTCTGTAGATTCATCTGAATTTCGCAGATATACCGAATCAACGCTGCGTGCAAAGAAGCAGGCACATGCAATTGTAATGCGCATACATTTAAAGTCATCAGACGATGGAACGGTTGATCTAGATCACGACAATGCCAATGCCTGGCTTGGCGCACTTAACGATATTCGCTTGGCCCTGGGTGTGCGACTTAAGGTGGAAAGTAACTCCCATGAACATCTTGAAATTCTTGCACCCGATGATCCACTTCGAGGTGTCTATGCCGTCTATACCTGGCTAGGTTGGTTGCAAGAAAGCCTTCTCGCAGCCCTCATCGATGATGCGGATTCGAAATCTCAACCTGAGAATTCTTAAGATTACTTCTTGTAAGATATAGACATGACTTTGGAAATCTCTCGCAGATTAGTTGATGCGATTCTTGAACAATCACGCGTTGAATACCCGGATGAATGCTGTGGAGTGATCTTGGGACCAGTGGGTTCAGATAAAGCTCTTCGACACAAGCCGATGATCAATGCAGCGCATTCGCCTACTTTTTATGAATTCGACCCGAAAGATTTATTGGCACTTTATCGTGAGGTCGATGACAACGATGAAGAGATTGTTGTTATTTATCATTCGCATACAGAGACAGAGGCTTATCCATCTCGAACCGATATCGCCTACGCCGGCGAACCGGGCGCACACTACGTCTTGGTTTCTACCCGCAAAGAGATTGCAACAACTCCAGAATTCCGTTCATATCGCATCATTGATGGGATTGTGACCGAAGAACCGGTCACTATTCTCGAGTAGGAATTCTCGATTAGAGATAGCGCCGATTTTTCGACATAATTACGCCATGGCTATTGAAGTTCGCATCCCAACAATATTGCGCCCCTATACAAAAGATCAGAAAACCGTAGCGGCCCAAGGCGCAACCCTGGCTCTTATCATTAGTGACCTTGATGCAAACTTTGCAGGAATGGGTGAGCGACTACTTGAAGATGGCGCACTACGTCGCTTCATCAATATTTATATCAATGATGAAGATGTACGTTTCCTGGGCGGACTCCAAGCTCCCATTAAGGATGGAGACTCCATCACAATTTTGCCTGCTGTCGCTGGTGGCTAAATTTGGCACGATATGACTCACTCGAATCATCGGTAGGGAACACACCCCTTATCGGTTTACCTCGTCTTTCTCCTGCACCAAATGTTCGTTTGTGGGCGAAGATGGAAGATCGAAACCCAACTGGTTCGATTAAAGATCGCACAGCTATATCAATGATCGAAGCTGCAGAGCGTGATGGGCTACTTAAACCTGGTGCAACAATTCTTGAACCCACAAGTGGTAACACCGGAATCTCGCTTGCAATGGCTGCCAAAGTTCGTGGATATAAATTAATCTGCGTGATGCCAGAGAACACCAGCCCAGAACGTAGACAGTTACTTGAGATGTGGGGATCTGAAATTATCTCTTCACCAGCAGCTGGTGGTTCCAATGAAGCTGTGCGCGTTGCAAAAGAAATTGCGGCAAAGAATCCAAATTACGTTTTTCTCTACCAATATGGCAATCCTGCAAATACTGAGGCGCACTACAACAACACAGGACCTGAACTATTTAAGGATTTACCTACTATTACTCACTTTGTTGCCGGCCTTGGAACAACCGGAACACTGATGGGCGCAGGGCGTTACTTGCGTGAGAAGAACCCTAATGTGCAAATCATTGCCGCTGAACCTCGATATGGTGAGGTGGTCTATGGACTTCGCAATATTGACGAAGGCTTTGTCCCTGAGTTATATGACGCATCAATTCTTACTCGACGTTTCTCAGTAGGTGCCGAGGATTCTGTTAGGCGCGTTCGCGAACTCTTAGAAATTGAAGGAATTTTTGCTGGCATTTCAACGGGTGCAATTTTGCATGCAGCCATTGCCATGGGTCAAGAAGCAATCGCTGCAAAGCGTGATGCTGATATTGCATTTATTGTCTGCGATGCTGGCTGGAAATACTTATCGACCGGCATTTATGGCTCACAAGTCGAAGCCGCTACCGAGGGACTCGACGGCACTCTTTGGGCTTAATCCGTTCTCGCGGTTAGACTCATCCCATGAGTTCTGCGCCAATCGGTATCTTCGATTCAGGTGTTGGCGGATTAACGGTTGCTAGAGCAATTCTTGATCAATTGCCTAACGAATCAACTGTATATATTGGTGACACCGCGCGCGGACCTTATGGCCCGAGGTCACTTGCAGAAGTTCGCGACTTCGCTCTCGAATCTCTAGATTTTCTCGTCGAACAAGGAGTGAAAGCACTCGTTATTGCATGTAATACGGCAAGTGCTGCAATGTTGCGCGATGCAAGAGAGCGATATTCGATACCAGTTATTGAAGTGATTCAACCGGCTGTTCGTCGCGCCGTTGCTGCAACACGATCAGGTCGAGTCGGCGTTATTGGAACTCGAGCAACAATTGAATCAAGGGCTTATCTCGATGCCTTTGCTGCTGCTCCGCAATTAACGATTGAATCAATTGCATGCCCACTTTTTGTGGAGTACGTAGAGCGTGGTGAAACCTCTGGAGAAGCAATCACAAAAGTTGCTCGTGAGTATCTCAAGCCTATGATTGATGCCGACATTGACACATTAGTCTTAGGGTGCACTCACTACCCACTTCTCACCGGTGTTATTTCATACGTAATGGGTAACGATGTTTCACTCGTTTCAAGTGCTGAAGAAACAGCGAAGGATCTGTATCGAGTATTAGTTGAAAATAGTTTGCTTCGAGGAAGTTCTGAGAACCCATCCACGCATAAGTTCTTGGCGACCGGAGACGCTCAAGCCTTTGAATCCCTTGCGCGGCGCTTCCTAGGGCCTGAAGTTGGTTCGGTGCAGCACCAAGATTTGTGAGCACAGAGCGTTAATTCTAGTTTTATCCGCAGAACTAACAGAGAACGAGGAATGTAATGGCACGCAACGATGGACGCACAGTAGATCAACTCCGCGATATCAAAATAACTCGTGGTTGGTTAGATCACGCCGAAGGTTCAGTACTTGTTGAATTTGGTAAGACTCGTGTGCTCTGCGTAGCATCATTTACTCCTGGCGTTCCTCGCTGGTTAAAAGATTCAGGTAACGGGTGGGTGACTTCCGAGTATGCAATGCTGCCCCGAGCTACTCATACCCGCTCTGATCGTGAGAGCGTGAAAGGAAAGCTAGGCGGTCGCACCCAAGAGATCTCGCGCCTGGTCGGCCGTTCACTACGTGGAATTGTTGATATGAAAGAGCTTGGTGAAAACACAATCGTTATTGATTGCGATGTGCTGCAAGCCGATGGCGGAACTCGCACAGCTGCAATCACCGGTGCATATGTTGCTCTGGCGGATGCAATTGCATGGGCTCAAAAAGAGGGTCATATAAAGGCAGGTGCGAAACCACTTACAGACTCAGTCGCAGCGGTCAGCGTAGGAATTGTTGGTGGAGTTCCAATGCTTGATATCTGTTATGAAGAGGATGTGCGGGCAGAGACAGATATGAACGTTGTGTGCGCCGGTGATGGAAGATTTATCGAAGTCCAAGGAACTGCAGAAGGGGCACCATTTGATCGGGCATTGCTGGATTCGCTACTGAATCTTGCTGTCGCTGGATGCGCCGAACTTACCAACTTGCAGAAACAAGCACTCGCTCGCTAAATGCCGCACACCTTATTACTTGCCACTCGCAACAAAGGAAAGATTGAAGAGTTCAGCCGAATTCTTGAAGCTGTTGCACCTGGGGCGATTGACCTCGTGGGTCTTGAGCTATTTCCAGACCTTCCCGATGTAATTGAAGATGGCGCAACTTTCGAAGAAAATGCGCTCAAGAAGGCGCGAGAAATGTCGATGGCAACGGGGCTACCTGCAATTGCTGATGACAGTGGACTCTGTGTTGATTACTTAAATGGCGACCCGGGAATTTATTCTGCGCGATGGGCAGGTTCCCATGGTGACGATGCGGCAAATACTGAAAAAGTCCTACAACAGTTGCGCGATATTCCAGATGAGAAAAGGGGAGCGCATTTCACCTGTGTCGCGGCCCTCTATCTGCCTGATGGCAGGAGCCACTGCGAAGAGGCACAGTTCCACGGCTCAATTTTGCGTGCACCAGTGGGTGAATTTGGATTCGGGTATGACCCCATATTTTTACCCCATGGTTTCGCGCAGTCGAGTGCGCAAATGAGCGCAGAAGCCAAGGATGCAATCAGTCATCGGGGAAAATCGCTCCGAGCCATTGCACCGCATGTGATCACTTTGCTCGAAAGCCTGGGTTAAACTTTGCCTGTATCTATCATCTTTGAACGACAACTATCTAGGAGATTACAGTGGCAGTAAAGAAGAAGTCAGCAGCCAAGAAAGCTGCTCCAAGGAAGTCAGCAGCCAAGAAGAGTGCAGCTAAAAAATCTCCTGCTAAAAAGAGAGCAGTGAAGAAGAGTGCACCCAAGAGAGCAGTGAAGAAGAGTGCACCCAAGAGAGCAGTGAAGAAGAGTGCACCCAAGAGAGCAGCGAAGAAGGCTGTTGTAAAGAAGAAGGTTGCTAAGAAGTCAGCAGCAAGAAAGTCAACTGCTAAGAAGACAGTAAAGAAGTCTGCAGCGCGTAAGAAGGTTGCATCAAAGGTTGTTATCCCGCCAGTTCCATCAGTTGGCAGATCTCGTGTAAATGTTTCAACTACTCCATCACCTGCTGCGCCACGTACTTCTTCAATAAGTGCCAAGCCGGCTGCTTCTTCAACGCCAGCAACAGGTGCGAGCAGCAAATCGTCAGCAAAGGTTCTATTTGCCGTACTACTTGGAATTCTCTTGGTAGGAGCGGTCGTTATTACTAATTCAAATAAAGATAGCGATATGGCAGCACCTGAAGCAACAGAATCTGCAGCACCTGAAGCACCTGAAGCAACAGAATCTGCAGCTCCCGAGGAAACTCCGGCTGTTACAGATGCCACTAACACAACAGGTGAGGCACCATCACGTTTTATTGGAAATTGGAAAGACAGTTCGAAGTCAGTCATGGTCATTACATGGAGGGCGCCAGCTGGAGAAGTAAAGAGTTACTCAGTAGAGACTCGGGCTAACCTCGGAGAGTGGAAAGTTGTTTCAGAAGTTTCTGCAACAACTATGGCGGCAGAATTTGCTAAGACTGCAACCGAAGGATCAACTTCATTCCGCGTTTCAGCTGTCTACCCAGATGGGTCACTCGGAGTTGCAACACCATTCGGCTTTTCCGGCCAGTTCGAATAAAAGTTATAGAAGAAACCCCGACCAGCATTGGTCGGGGTTTCTTCATTTCAAATACTTAAGAATTTCTCCAACATAGACTGCAACGCCTGTCGGCACCAAGTGAATTCCATCGGGTGCAAAGTATTCGGGATGGCCCATAGAAATCGCATTCCAATCAATCAGCGTGACTGTGGAATATTGCTGAGCGATCTCGGTGACCAGTGCATTATTTCCATCTCGCCATGGTCTTGATACGGCCGTATTCACCACAATCACTTGAGGCTGATCTTTTACAAGTTCGAATATTGCCTGCACATCACTGCGATTTAATACCCCGTTGTTGCCCAAGTTAAAGATCACCGGTGAATTACCAATCTCAGCCTTATCACGTGTCATGACCTCTAGAAGTTCAGGAGCCTGTCGTCCAATTCGCGCATTCATCACCGATATTGGCTTTTGCGCAGCAATTGAGGCGCGAATTCCCAAGATGACCGAATCACCTGTCACCCAGAGCCCATCTGATGCCGGGGCACTGATTGAAACCTCTGGAGCGGTGAGAGCCTCTTCGATCACAGCGCGTTGTTCATTTCCTATCGAGACTGCGCGAACGCTGACAACGGTAGCAAGTGCAAGTACAACAACGAAAATAGCTGCAAAGGTACGCGTTTGTTGCGAGCGTTCTTTTTTAGTTCTGTATTTAAGTCCTTTAAGCCAGAGCTTGAGGGCTCCTCGACGGATCGGCTGTTCCACATATCGTAGAGAAATATCAGCTAGCGCAAAAACAATAAGAATACGAAGTGCATAAAGCGCCCACATTTGACCAGCTAGATCAACGCTTGGGCGAGTAACTTGGAAAATTATCCAATGCCATAAATACATTGCATATGAACGTTGACCAATCCACACCAGAATAGGATTTTGCAGAATCGGTGCGAAGCGAGATGCAGGATGGACAATTGACATAATTATTGAGGCTCCGAAGAGTCCAGCAAGTGGGAAGGCGATTTTGTATAAGGTCGGTTTGGATTCATCAATGAGTAAGAAAGTTGCGATGATTCCAATAAAACCAAAGACACCAATTCCGTCGATGAAGTCCTGAGCCTTCTTACTTACATTGACCGTGAAATTCTGTGGAATCCAACTTACAGCAAGTGCTGCACCTAAGAACAATCCAATGCTGTGTGTATCTGTACCGAAGTATACGTGGCTCACCTTCGATGCATTTGAGGCATCGAGTGAGAAAGAAACAAGTAGCAGAGTGATACCGGAGGCTGCGGCAATAACAAGTGCGGCAATTGGTATTCGACTCTTACCTAAACGCTTGAGAATAAAGTAAAGAATGAGCGGCCAAAGAAGATAAAATTGCGCTTCAACCGCAAGTGACCATGTGTGCTGGAGGAGAGGCGGCCTGCCGATACTTTCGAAGTAATCTTGGTGACGCGCGACCAACCACCAATTCATAGTGCCTGTGAGTGAAAATGGCATATCTGTGAGAAGTCGCTTGATGGTATCGGGCGCCCAAATGCCTATTGCAATGGTTGTCGTTGTCACTGTGAAGATAAGGGCGGGCAGCAATCGCCGGGCGCGAGCGAGGTAAAACCCGCGAAGATCAAGACCACCGCTCTGTTCAATAGAATCAAGGAGCAAGCGTGTGATTACATAACCAGAGATGACAAAGAAGAGATCAACACCGAGAAATCCGCCAGGAATCCAAGTGAAACCCAGGTGATAAAGCATCACCGCAATTACTGCCAGTGCGCGAAGCCCATCGATTGCAGGGATGTATTGGATACCGCGATTGGCAGCCATAAGAATTACTTGCGCTTAGTAGCAGTTTTCTTAGCGGGGCGTTTTACTGCAGATTTTTTAGATCGCTTAGGCGCGCTTATAGCAGCGCGCGTGCGCTTACTCTCTACCGCAATTGGAGCAGATTTCTTAATAGTTCCATCTTCATTTATTGCGCTATTAACTACATCGCCCATCTTACTTAACCGAGCAAATGCAGAATCTAGTCGATCACGAGATTGTGCGATTGCACTCTCGGCAGCAGATAGCGCTTGATTCTGCGAGCGATAGAGTCGTTCAGTATCCGTGATGATTTCGGCAAGCCATGCTCGATACTCATTGACGTTCTCAGATGCTTCACCAATTACTCGTTCAGCTTCACGACGCGCAGCTGTGGCAAGTGCAGCAGCTTCGCGGCGCTTACTCTCCATAACTAGATCTGCCTCACGACTTGCCTCACGAACCAGCTCGGCTGCTTCAAGTTCAGCTACCGAAATATATTTACGCCCTCGAGTTTCAGCTCCAGCCAGGACGCTTCGTGCCTTGTTATCCGCACCCTCAAGAACATCTTTAGCGGTACGTGATGATTCAGAAATGACGCGGTCGGCGGTGGCAAGTGCCTTTGCTTCGCGAGCTTGCGCTGATTTGATCATCGCCATTGCTGTTTCGGTGGCAAGGATTTCGAACTCTTCCCGAGTAAGACCAGTGATGTCGCGACGTGAACGTAGATCAGCTAATTGAGACTCAAGATCACGAATGCGATCAACCGGGTTTGCAATAGGTTCACGATCGGTTTCTTCACGGAAACCCACCCAGTTGCGGAAATTCTTCTCTGCCATTGTGAGAACTCTCATTCGCGGTATCGAATCGGATATTTATCACCAGGCTCTACGCCCCGTGAGAGACCTAGATTAGGGCATTACGCTACTTTCGGTAAATGGCAAAGGAGACTGCTAGATACTGCGAAATCCATGCCGCGAGCACAAAGATGTGAAAAAGCTCGTGGAAACCAAAGTACTTGGCGTTGCGCCCCGGCAATTTCAAGGCGTAAAAAATCGCCCCAATTGAGTAGAGAAGTCCCCCGATAAGAATGGGAATTAACACCCATAAACCACCCTCGCGATAAAGCTGCGGGGTATATATGACGGCAACCCAGCCGAGTACTAAGTAATTAGCAACATAGAGCCAACGTGGTGCACCCACCCAAAAAACACGGATAGCGACTCCAGAGAGTGCGCCAATCCAGATCACCGTTAGCAGAATATTTCTATCGCGGGCGCCGAGAAGAGCAACGGCAAAGGGGGTGTAAGAACCAGCGATAAGCAGATTGATATTGGCATGATCCCATCGGCGCCAAATCTTCTTCTTACTTGGTGCCCAAGGCACTCGGTGATACACGGCTGAAACGCTAAAGAGCATGATTGCCGTAATGGAGTAGAGCGCCACCGCAAATCTCAAAGATTCACGGCTGAGAATAAAGAGAACTAGTGAAGCGATGATGACTACCGGGGTGGCACCCAGATGGAACCAACCACGTAGCTTGGGCGGCCTCACCGGAAGATCTGAACTCATGACGAGCAGCCTAGGGGTTTTCTAGGTCGCGTACTGACTTAACCAGCAGCGACAGTGTTGCGGCAATCAAGGTCGTCACACCTGTTACAAAGAGAATCGTGTTGACTCCAAAATGCATCGCTAAAGGTCCAGCAATGACAATTCCGAGAGGTGCGATACCAAATGAACCTAAGGTGTCATATGAACTGACCCTTGAGTATGACTCCTCTGGGACGTGGCTTTGCAGAGATGTATTCCAGGAGACCATAAATACTTCCAAACTAATCCCCGAGATTACACCTGCCAGAATTGAGAAAATGAGCGGCAAATCAAAGGCGAGAGTGAAATCCCACAGCGCTGAAATTGCAACAAGAACCATTGCGATGCGTAATGGTTTTTTCACTTTTACCTTGAGCACCCACACGCCAGCAAGCAACATGCCGAAAGAGAGAGCGGCCAAGTTATAAGACCATTCTTTTGGCCCAGTTTTGGGGTCACTAAAGTTCAGTGGCCCTAGTACAGATAGCATTGATTCGAACGCCATATTTATCAATGCAAATGCACAGACCATTGTGATTACCCATGTACGAGAAATAAATTCCTTCCAACCAACAATAAGATCATGCAATATTCCCGGACTCTTTTCTTTTGCCCTACCCATGATTGGTAAAAACCAGACAATCACTCCGGCTATAAAGAAGGTGATGGCATCTACGAGAAGTCCCCATCCGGCGCCCACCGTTGCAACAAGGATTCCACCCGTGAGTGTTCCGATGATGTATCCAAAATTTGTCATCAGGCCAATGACAGCATTTCCTTCTTGCAACTTTTCCTTAGGCATAATTTCTGGCAAAACCCCAGACATTGCAGGCCACCAAATTGCATTAAGAATTCCAAAGAGAGCACCCATAAGTGCCAATAACCAGACGCTAGAAAAGCCAGCGATCAGAGAAATTGCACTGACGGCGGCTATAAAACTTCCGATCATGTCCGCCCCGCCAACTAGTCGGTTACGTTGAAAACGATCTGCAAGGACGCCGCCAAATAACATAAATCCAATGAGGGGCAGAAAACGTGCCGCCATAACTAGTGAGAGATCCTTGCCGTCTGCTCCGGGCAGGCTCAAAACTCCATAAGCCAGCGCAATGGGAGAGATACCGTTACCCAGGTTGGAGATGAAACGTGAGATTGCCAAGCTGGTAAAGCCGGGATGGCCTCTGAGTTCGCGAAGTTGGGCCAGCACTCCCTTAGGGTAGTCAAAAGAGGCTAGATGCTCGGATTTACCGATTTTTCTTCAAATCTCACGCTCAACTCCCTAAAAAGTTGCAAAACACTTGCACCACAAGGGTGCGCATCCGCCCATTTAGGCGCACAATATTGTCTGTCGGTGGTCGCTGGGGTTCCTCGAGGATTCCAATTGCCATATTGCCGAACTTGCGGACCGCCCGGTCTGCATAGATAAGCACTCACGGAGGCTTAATACATGTCAGTAACACTCGACAGCAACCAATGGAACCTCGTTTATAACGTATTTTCATTCGGTTTGATCTCAATGATCGCATGCACTATCTATACCCTCGTATCGCAATCACGCGTTCTTCCTAAGTACCGTAACGCTCTTGTAATGTCATCAATGGTTACATTCATTGCTGGCTACCACTACTGGCGTATCTTCGACTCATTCAGTGAGTCATCAGAAGGAATGATGGTAAACCTCTCAGGCGAGCCGGGCTCATTCAACGAGGCATACCGCTACGTTGACTGGCTACTTACTGTTCCACTACTTCTAGTTGAAGTTATCGCTGTATTGGCACTTGCTAAGGAACTTTCACGCTCACTTATCACGCGCCTTGTCCCAGCATCAGCTGCGATGATTGCACTTGGTTACCCAGGTGAGATTTCATCAGACCAGAACACACAGGTTCTTTACGGTGTTCTTTCAACAATTCCATTCATCTACATCCTCTACGTACTATTCGTAGAGCTTGGTAAGTCACTCGATCGCCAGCCAGCTGGCGTTGCAGAGACAGTCGGACGTCTACGTCTGCTTCTCATCGCAACATGGGGTGTTTACCCAATCGCGTACATCTTCAACATCGTTGGTGATGCTTCAGCATCATCATTCGTAACTGTTCAGGTCGGATACACAGTCGCAGACGTTCTTGCGAAGTGCGTATTCGGTCTTACAATCTTGAAGATCGCTCGCATGAAGTCACATGCTGAAGGCATGCCAGCAGATCACTAATTACTCATACTAATTAGGGGAGGGCGTCGGGAAACCGGCGCCCTTCTGCTTTCCCATGACAACCTGCATTACTATCAAGGCATGAACATTGCGCGAGTAAATAATTTTCGAATGGGCGCTTATGCCGCCCTCGCTATTGGCCTTATCAATCTGCGATATCAGACTGGCGCCGATGGCAATCTTCTTAAGAGCTTGGTGCTAATTGGACCAGGGCTTGCGCTACTTTTGATTTCATTCACACAGCCCGGCAAGATGTGGTTACAAAGCAAGACCGCCGCAGCGATCGGAATCACGTGCGGCGGCCTGCTTCTTGCTTACAGTTTTTTGGTTTAGTTACTAACCCTTTGTCGCTTTAAATCCAGCTTCAAGGTCAGCTTTGATATCCACAATATTTTCAAGTCCAAGGCTTAGACGTACAAGTCCTGGAGTAACTCCTGCTGCCAACTGCTCTTCAGGTGAGAGCTGAGAGTGTGTAGTTGTCGCAGGATGGATAACAAGTGATCGCACATCACCAATATTGGCAACATGGCTAAAGAGTTCAAGTGATTCAACGAACTTCTTGCCAGCTTCTATTCCGGCTTTGAGTTCGAATGAAACTACGGCACCTGATCCTTTTGGTGTGTACTTCTTTGCAAGTGCGTGCCATGGTGAGGATGCCAGGCTGGCATAGTGAACTTTCTCAACATCTGGGTGTGCCTCAAGCCATGTTGCAACAGCTTGCGTATTTTCAAGATGGCGGTCCATGCGCAGCGAAAGTGTTTCAAGTCCTTGTGCGAGTAACCAGGCATTAAATGGTGATACCGCAGCTCCGATATCGCGTAGCAACTGAAGGCGTATCTTGAAGATATATGAAAGGTTGGCACCAAATGCGCAACCTACGCCGAGAGCTTGGGAGAAGACCAAGCCGTGATAACTAGGATCTGGCTTATTAAATCCTGGGAATCGATCTTGGTGTTGTGCGTAGTCAAACTTTCCAGCATCAATGATTGCGCCAACAACTGCATTTCCGTGACCAGATAAGAACTTAGTCGCTGAGTGCACAACTACATCTGCTCCATATTCAATTGGCTTAATGAGGTATGGAGTTGCGACCGTATTATCAACAATCAGTGGAACTCCGACTGAGTGAGCAATATCGGCGATAGTTTTGATATCAAGAATTTCATTCTTTGGGTTGGCAATCGTCTCTCCGAAGAACGCCTTTGTATTTGGCTTTACCGCCTTCTTCCATGATTCTGGATCATTTGGATCATCAACGAAAGTTACTTCAATGCCAAACTTTGGAAGTGTGTAGTGGAAGAGGTTATATGTTCCGCCATACAAGCTTGGGCTAGAGACGATGTGGTCTCCGGCTTCAGCAACGTTAAGAACTGCAAATGTAGTTGCAGCAGAACCTGATGCGAGCAATAGTGCGGCAACGCCACCTTCAAGTGCGGCAAGTCTTTGCTCCACTGCATCTTGAGTTGGATTCATGATGCGTGTGTAAATATTTCCTAGCTCAGCGAGTCCGAAGAGGTTCGCGGCGTGTGTTGTATCGCGGAACTCATAGGCTGTTGTCTGATATAGCGGAAGTGCGCGTGCACCGGTAGTTGGATCTGCCGTTTGCCCTGCATGAATCTGCAGTGTTTCAAATGACCAATTGTTAGACATAGTTATCTCCATCGCAGTAGGTGTCAGTTGCTTATTCTGACCAGTTCGTCACCCGGAGCACCCCACCGCGGTGGAGGGTTGCCGTCTACTAAGCCGGGGCTAATACGTAGAACTCGTGAACTACCGCAAAGGGTAACTTGTCGAATTTCAAATGCAAAGTTGCGAGTATCTGCTCTTTGCAAACCCTTTGCAATTGCTTTGCAGGACGCTTATTTTCTAAAGGATAGATCTTTCTTCTTCATCTCTGAGATGAGTATCCGAATTGCATTGGGCCCAATGCCATCTAAATCCTTGACTAGGTCCAGCGAGACTTTTCTCAAATCACTTAATTTATAGAGTCCTTCATCAATGAGCGCTCTACGTGCTGGAGCTGCTAATCCGATTTCTCGCCAAGGGCCATCAACTTCGGCATAGGCATCGAGATCTGCTTCACCGCGAGCATTCTCGTTCTGACTTGCGGCCCGAGCAGCTTTTCTGGCAGCTGCAGCGCGCATAGCCTCACCGCGTAACTTTTTGATTTTTGCTGGCGATTGTTTTGCCATGGCTAATCC
>Ga0209651_1000191_pt1 | contig 22474 bp, 29 predicted proteins | sample LauGreFBDMM110SN_2_FD_188216 | JGI IMG/M metagenome (GOLD analysis project Ga0209651, IMG submission 188216) | Freshwater lake microbial communities from Lake Michigan, USA - Fa13.BD.MM110.SN (SPAdes) (version 2) | ecosystem: Environmental > Aquatic > Freshwater > Lake | place: Lake Michigan... | reverse complement strand
CTACACAACCGCGCCGCGCCGCGCCCCCTATCAAAATTCTGGGCACCCACGAAATGCGGCGCACGCTGTCCCAAAATGAGCATCCCCATTCCGCATCCGCTGTTTTGGAATAGTGTCGCACGCCGCACTGGGCTTCAAATAAATCCGCTGATCCGGAATCAAGTGGCTCCGCACCAATAAGACACACCCGTCATTCTCCAGCCGCGCAAAAAACAGCGGCGTCAGCTGTAACGGCGAACTTGTATTCACCGTCAACACCACCTCATCGTCAAACTTTAACACGGCCTCGTGGTCTGCCCGCACACTTGCGACGAGCCACAAGCACATCAGCGCCGCATTCGCCGAATAAACCATACCAGCACCACATACCCTATCACCACACTTATACTTACGACAATCCCAATAACCACCGCTCCCACCACCTGCCCTGCCCCCATCCACGACCCAATATCATCCAGCTCGTCTATCACCGCGGATGGCGTTGATACAGTTGTTGCAACAGCCATATAAGGCCACGACCACCAACTGCTGTCCATCGACACAAACACAATGTCACTCGTCACATTGCGATACCGATGACCACACTGTCCAAGCGCATTCGAACCGGCACAATACAAGCCGTTGTCCGCAGTCAACAAAACAGTGTGACTTGCACCCGCTGCACCCCCAATAAATGGCACACTCGAATCTAAAAACCACAGATTTGACTGAAAATTAGGCGTCGCATCAATATACCCACGCTGCCCGTACACATTGGTGCCTTGACAAAACACCCGATACACATTGCTCGACCCACTCACAGTCACCACAAAAAGACACCCCTCATCAGCATAATTAAAAAAAGAAGACGCCACACTCACATTGCCTACATCGGGCTCATTCGGCCCACCAAGACGGCCCATTAAAGGGGCATCGGAAATTTCAATATGCGCAGATGCAAGTACACTGTCGCTTATTTGCACCGTTGGCTTCCACGTGCTTTGATTGCTGCCCGCGGCATATACAGCGAAACCACCTCCAAGTGCGCCAGCAACAACGCCGGTTTGCATGTAGTTGTTCACATTCTGGCCGTAACAAAACACTCGATAAATGCCGCGCCCCGCAAAATACTCGACATAACAAATCGTCACGGCCCCAACCGCCACATTCACCACCACCGACCCCGTCTCCGCTTCAAACAGCATTCCATTCGCCGTACACCAATGCCATAAACTCGTGGTCCCAGTACACCGCACCGCAGTCCCACCCAAAATCACAATGCAAACAACACTGCCACCGCTGTACACCCCAGCCGCACCAGAACCAAGCACACTGTTCCACTGTGTCGTGTCATACCCTTTCCCCGCAGGTAAAACATACGCACATCGCGCTGCATTGCCAACACACCACACACTTGTGTCACCCAGCAACACGCACGTGTGTGCAGTGCCCGCAGCCACCTGCACCACCGTGCCAAGACCAAATGACTGGGTCCCTGCATTCCAGTTGCCACCAGAACACCCGCCCAATGTCATGCAGTAGGTGGTCCCATTGCATACCACCGAATATGCCATGGGCACACTCGAAGCACTCACATCCAACACAATATCCAACGTGTCCAGCTCATACACATGTACGCGGCCATAACACACCCCATCGTCCACCGTCACGTTGCACCCAGGCACCAAATTCCCATACCACCCGCCACCTGCAGGCACCGTCACCTGTTGCACACCCGCAGGAATCCCCACACTCACAATAAATCCAGGCACCCCAATCAGCCCGTAACAAATAACATACCCAGTAACCCGTGCTACCACACACACACCCCCACCCCCAGCTGCAAAGTAACTCCACGGTGCACTACTATAGTTTGTCACAATGCCATTCAATACGCACGTATACACCGTTGAAGATGTTTGTGTGATCTGGCCACACATGCCCGTATCGGTGCGCCACATTCCGCCCGACGAGGGAAACAGAGGGATTTTGCCATACCCGCCAGTACCATTAGATACGCCGCCAACACCATTAAAATCAGTATATCCACCCGACTGCACCACCGAGCCACCCACCCAGCCACTCGACACAAACGCCCGCTGCGTCGTCACATACATATCCGGCACAAATGTCTGCAACCCCCCCACCGTCAATACCACATTGGCGGCACCCGCAGCAAACACAGACGAAATATCCGTCGGACACGCTGCCAGCGCACACAACGTTGCACTCGTAGTAGCTAATGTCACCGTCGTCAAGGTACTACCCGCGCAGATCTGAGCCCCAGCTGGCCCCATGTACCAATGCACCAGTTTCAGAGAGTCACTCGCAAACGTACCACAACCACCCAATGGCGAGCTATACGCCGAAAGTGCCGACCCAAGCACATAATACACCACGCCAAATCCAATATCCCCACTCACCAACCAACCACTCGCAAACCCAATACTCGCAAACCCAATACTCGCCGCAACATAATCATACGTCGTGTACCCACACCACCGCGCATCAATGTCCAGCACCGTCGCGTAATCGTCCAACACAACAGCCGTGCTCGGCGTAGTCGGCAGAAAAAACGGATCAAGCGTTGTCATATACCAATGCATCCCATTATCCGTCGCAGAAAAAGTACTCACAGCAATCGAGCTCTCTGTAATGGCCACAGATACAAACGACGGCCCTGCAGATGGCTGCGCTGGCGTAATAAGATACCCGTACCGGCCAAGCGCATACGTGCTACAATTTGTTCCCACAGGTGCCACCCCAGTCTGGCCCAGCATACCCCAGCACACCACATCCACCGCGTCTGCATTGGTCCGAATCCCGCACGTCACATCCTTGTTTGCCGTGATATACTCAAAATTGTCAAACCAACCGTACGGCTGTGCAGTATACACCACATCCTCCCCGGCCAGCCCAGTCCCAAACTGGCACCGGGCATTAGACCCCCAACAGTACACACGCCCGCCTGCCACAAGTGCACACGCGTGACTGGTGCCCACGGCCGTCATAATAACACTGCTCAACGTTGGCGCAGCAGTCGGCACAAACGGCTGTGCAGAACACGTCGTGCCGGCAACAACCTGAATGTCAACATGTGATGGTCGCACAGACTGGGTCATTCGCGACCGCACGAATGTCGTCTGGCTACCCATGCCACAACTCGCCGGCAAAACAACCACGTTCGTATAAATCTCTACCCCAACCCCATCTCCCTTCCAAGGCACGGGTGTCCACATCCCAGAAAGCCCATAATCCATCCACACACCGCTCCCACACTGCATGCTGGGCGTGCTTGAATTCACCACGCGCACCGGTACACCCCCAACAAAAAACACATCCGGTGTTTGTACAACAACATACTCGGTCCCTCCAACCACATACGCCACCTGCGCCCCACACGCCCCAACAAGCGCCAGCACAAAAATCACAAACATCCAATCAAACAGACCGTATTTACTGATCTCCCGAACCACACACACACATATATATTTAATTATTGCCGAAGCCCTCATTAGCAATGTCCTCAAGACGTTCGGCTAAAACTAGCGGATCATCTGGTAAAGCAGCCCCATCCATAGTGAACGTAGGTGACAAGCCATGTGCTGCTGCTGCCGCTGCTGCTGGTAGCACCGGTGCTACCACCGGTGGTGGCACCTGTGGTGGCCCAAGGTTCGCCATGAAATCAAATTGCGGCGGTACCCAATCTGTTGCCAGTGGTGTCGTGGGTATTTGCACCGGAGAAACAGAACCCGATAAATGAAGTTGCGGCAGTGCAGCCGGTGTCGCGGCGGGTGATACTATAGGCGTAAAAAGACCCAAAGCAGACGACTGTGCACCACTGACTGCTTCTGGTGATGGAGGGTGAAAATGTGCATGAGTGGCATTCTCAGTCACCCACGGTGCAATCTCAGTCGCATCACCACACCCAAACACCCGCACTAAACGCCGCAGCCAAAAATCATTCGGATTTTCTAGCGACCCCTCAACACCCAAATACGCTTCCAGTCCCTCGGAAGACATCAAGAACCGCTGGCTCTGTGGCCCAAATCGCTTCACCGCCTCAGCCCGCATGTAAAACCCAGCATCGTGCTGAATCTGCACCATCATGTTGAAATACATGTGCGTATATCGCATGATAATATCATACGGCGCCCGTTTTCGCACAACATTGTCACTCAACTTTTCAATGCCACCTACAATGTGATGCAGCGTACACACACGCAGCAATTCGCGATGCAACGTATTCTGCAGTCCAATCTTGTGCGCCCGAAAAACCTTTTGTGCAATGGCCTGCACAAGTCCGTTCACCTTGTGCCGCAATTGGCTGTGTGTCGCCGTATCCGGAATGTAAAACTGATCCAGATTTGTATATGTTTGAATGCGCGCCACACTATTGTAAGCCATGTCTCGAACACCCGCTTCATTCACATACGGAAATCCGGCCACAGCCCCATTGGGTATCGGTTCAGGCGGTCGCTGCAGGCGCCCCAAATCCCGCACATCCGCCTGGTCACCACCAGCCAACACATTATCAAAATCATCCAAATCACCGTCGGTAATAGGTGCCGCGGGCACACCCCCATGGCCGCCAGGCGACAAATGCAACTCATTCTGACCCCCGTTGGCAGGCGACGGCGTGGCAGCGTGTGAATGCTCATCAACGTCACTGTTCTCATCGGCATGCCCGCTCGCTGCAGTGCTCGGTGCCGTGGGCACACCCCCATGGCCGCCAGGCGACAAATGCAACTCATTCTGACCCCCGTTGGCAGGCGACAACGTGGCAGCGTGTGAATGCTCACCAACGTCATGGCCACCATAATCATCGCCGTGATTACTGTTCTCATCGGCATGCCCGCTCGCTGCAGTGCTCGGTGCCGTGGGCAACCATTGGATTACACAATTGTTGATAGCAGTCACGACAACGGCAGGCAGGCGATCATAACACCAGTAATACAATCGATTCGCGGCTTTCATCCTTGACCGCGTGGTGGGGCCCTGGGCAACAAGTGCACGCGTTGCACACATGCGTAATGCAACCGACCCACCACTCCCCACATCAATATCAGATACGGCCACCACAGACCGAACACTGGCGTCTTCCAACGCACCTTCCTCCCCACGCATATATCGTCCCACTACACTTGCCTGAAACTCGGCGGAGCTCGGCAACAAAGGCGGTTGTCGCATCACCAACAAGCGATCACACATCACAGCATCAGCCCGATCCATCATATCCCAGTACAGCGCAACCACATCCACTCCAGACACTTCATACTTGAATACATTACAGACACCGCTGCGCGCAATCATATACACACTTACACCCACATCCCGCCCGCGCACACGCTCCAAAAACCCAATCCGGTCAAGTGTGATTTCCGAAGCAATATACGCAAACAACGTCTCATGCAACATATAAGACGCACCATCTCCGTCCGCACCATATTCGAGTGCAATACAACCAAGTGCAAGTGCATCGCCAGTACGCCGGCTCATTTGCAAAACTCCCTCGAATATTGCCACTCGTCCGTCGCTTTCCTCAAACAGTGCATGCGGAAACCACACAGGCACGCCGCACACACAATAATCGGCCCCAACCCTAAAGTGACGTATGATTGCATCCACGTACTTCATCAACCCATAAGTACTGCTCTCAGACGTATCTATTAAATGTTGTAGCCGCAAACACACATTCTCGGCCGTCTCATGATACTGATGTTGCATATACAGAATGAAATCAACCATAAATGTAAAAGTGTCTGGTGTCAGCCGGACTAGCGCAGCAACAACACACCCCAACAAAACCAGCAACTGTGGAACGGATGGCTCGGCTTCTTCTAACTCTATAACGCCACCTATTCCACACGCAACATGACCAGCCCCACACACGTGCATGCCAGAAGCCGGGGCACCCACCACACTCCGAACCCGCAACCCAATAGGACCTGCAGATGGCGCAACAGGCCCAGGCAACTGAAAGTAACGCATGGAATGCATATACGGTACAAATGACGTGAACAACATCGTGTGGTCAAAGTCATAGTTGGTGTGGCGATTGCCGTGATACACAGATCGCCATTGTAGATCGTTTGGTAGCAGCACCCGTAGCTGCCCATTTGCCGCATCACACCGAACAAGCCGCGCATACAACTCCATCCCCAAAAAATGCGTGTGCAACATGCGGCGCATCCGCTTTGCATTTGGCACGGGTATGGCAAGCGCGACATGCAGCCCGTCCCGCACCCGCACCCCTTCCGCAAGAGCAACGCACGTATTTTGCAAACCATCATCGTCTAAAAAATCACCAATCAACAAATCCTGCGTGCGCAGTCCATACACCCCGCGTGGCAAATACCACACCGACAGCAACCGCACGGTATGTCCACCAAACATCCCATACTCTTCTGCTACCACATTTTCCGAAACACCAGATTGCATATACAATGCCACCAACTTAGCATTCCATTCCAGCTGTGGTGCCCCAAAATACACATCTGCCATGTTGTTTTATAAGGCACACATACAAACAGAGACCCCCCTCCCACTCATACACAAAAACATACATATCTTATACATATTTAGGTCGACCCGCGGTACGCCCGGCACAGCGCGTCAAACACGGGCGCAGACACAAATTCCTGCAATTCCTCCAGTGCAACGCGCGGCTGCATGCCGCGGATTGCGTCAACCAACCGCGCAATGACATCCGCACGGCTCCCAGCGTCGTCTGTCTCGGGCGCAGCTGACATCTCTGGCACCGGCTCCTGAGTCGGCAACGAAACAGCCACAGCGGTCGTGCAAGGCAGCGCCGCGTATCGCGCGAAATCCCGCGTATACAGCGGCACGACAAACGTCCCACCCAACGGCACCTGCTGCGCCTGCAATTGGTTCGCCGCAGCACGCTCCCGTATACGCAAACCATCCCCAGAAAAATAAATGTAGTCGGACATGTAACACACATATCCAACCTCGTTGACCCGCACTGCACCCGCGGGCCGATCACACCCGCGATTTTCGCAACACAGCAGATCTTGGATCGGTCGTCGACTCGACCGCTCAATACACGCAATCTCGTCATCCATGTCGGCAAAAAACCAAAACCGATACACGTTCTCGTCAGACCGCGTCACCACACAGTGCCGCTGCTCCGTCTCCCCCTCACCACACCGATTCCGCGCAGGGTCTGTCCACACAGGGTTCCGCGTCGCGGCATTGCGTCGCTGCAGCACCCACGTCTCGCCGGGATGCCGAGTACCATAAATAATGTTCCGCATCTTGCCCTTTTCGCCCGCATGCTTCAAATCACTCGCGGCAAACATCTTTCCCCGATTCGACACAATCACCCACTCGTCCCCACTCGGCCGATTTTCCACTCGCACATGGTCACCAATCCGATACGTTTCCTCAATCCGCCGCCCCTTTGCAGGCCGCACCAAACCACCGTCCGCCTCTTCCATCCACTGCGTCTCGCTGTAAAATACATGTCTCAAAAAGACACAACCGTTTCGTTTAACATTCCCCAAAAAAAATGGCCCAGATATATCAATCTTTTACACTCGTGCATTTTACTTGTCTCGGTACCGGATACAACACCCGGTCCCGATTCACGTGCTATCGCGCCGCGACATGGCCGAAAAGGGAGGAAACACTTTCGGCAAGCGCTTCCATTACGGAAAACCCTTTACCAACCAGAGCATCAATGCCGTCACCAGCAAATATTTTTGTGTCTTTTCCATCTTTTGCACCAACCGCGAGTTTGCCAGCTACAGGCTCGGGGGGCGCTCGTGGGCCGATTTCCATCGCTCGCTCGGCGGCGCAGAGTGTGTCACAACGCTCCTCAACACCCTCATCCAGTGCTTTGATCGCAAGGAAAGCGAAGGCACGGCCGAAATCGACACCTTCTTCATCCGCGACCCTGCGTTTGGCATTGTCTTTCTGTTTTGCATGAAACGCCAAGAAACTTTCAACACGTGGACAGAACACCTCTACCGCATGATGCGCGACAAGCAGTCCACCACCAACAAGGGCATCTCAAAACAGGGGCCACGGTCCATGAGCGACGTCAGCGACATTGATCTGGCCTCAAACATGGTCCGCATCATCAACGGGGCCATGCATCCAGCCATTGCCAGCCAAGCAGCCCTCCAAACACACGTGGCCTACAGCTTCTCGGCTATCATGGAATCGGTCGAGGCAGCACTGGCCTTTTCGCGCGCAAATGCCCCCGCAGAAGACCACCCAAACGCCGCCTCGTTTTTTCCCTTCATCAACAACAACTTCCTTTACTCGGACGAATACCTGACCGATCAATCCTTCATCAACCCCTTTCTGGCCCTCAACGTCCACCGCATCATGCGCTGGGAAATCCTCACCGAAATCAGCCCCAACACGGAATATCTCGCTGCCGACCTCATGAATTCAATCTTTGCGACAAATGGCTCCATCGACTTTACTCGCCTCCCAGACAACATCGTGGCCTACAAAACGTCCTTTCTCGAGACATCCGCGGCCTGGTTCTTCCCAGACTGCTTGCCACCAATGCACATTGTTCGCGCGTCCCTCACAGAAATCAACCCCGCATTCCGCCCAGCCATGGCCCACCTTTCAGACCCCGACCTCGAGGAAGCCGTCCTGCGGGAGGCGGAAGTCCCTGACTCCAATCCACCACTCAACTTTATCAACCCCCTCAACACGGGCCGCATCTACCTGGAAGAGGTCCCTGCCATGGCATACAACATGCCCTATCTCAAGGAATTCGCCGCCTCTGTCCAGCACACCAAGGCCAAAAAACAACCCATGGCCAAAATGAAGGCAGCGCTTGTGGATATCATGGCCCGCTGCATCAGCACCATGGCAGAAGACACAGAGAGCACCCCCCTTGGCCCTCAATGTGCAGCAAAGATGGTCCTCGAGGGCCTCACCGCCGTCGGGCTGCATTCCATACCCATCACCCAGCGGCCCACCCAAACAGGCGCTTGGATGGCATGGGCCGTGCAGGGCTTTGAAATCGCAGGAGCCACCGTCCACCACACATTCATGGGCCTCCAAAACCTCACGGCCATCCTCACCACCTTCAGCTCGGACCACGGTGGCGTGCAGATGCTTCACTGCGGTATGTTTAATTTTAACACTACAATCTAACCATACACCAGGCATCCCGGGCTGCGGCAAGACCTTTTTTGACGACACGATCATGCGCTTCTTCGTCACGTCCATCTACGGCCTCATCAGCACGTCAGCCCAGTTCTTCACCTCTCAGGCCGCCCAATTCAACCTTTGCTACAATGTCGCGCACATTGACGAGTTTGATAAGCACCTGGTTCGGGGTGAGATGGGCAACATCATGAAGGTCGTCACAAGCCGCGCCACCAACACCCAGCGCGCGGTCAACACCGACTATGTCTCCAAGGACACACCAGCAGCCACTGCCAGCAGCAAGGGCAAGCGCTCTACAGCCGCGACTGCAGTCACACGCTGCGCCTTTTTGTGCACAGGCAATGTCGAGGGCGACAAGGCCTTTGCCGAGCGCGAGGAGGGCAATGTCGAGGGCAAGTCCGCCTTCCAGAGCCGCTTCTTTGACTTTGTCACCCCCCACACCCACAACGACCCGGCCGACATCCTCTCGCGCGTCGCAACAAAGCGCTCCCGATTTGAGGAGTACGCCAGCACCGCACCAATGCGCTTCTGGTACAATACGTGCATTGTCTTTTCCCTCATGATGTCCGAAAACATCATTCCAACCATCGACTCATCAGAACACCAGCAACTCCTCAACAACATCATGATTGATTTCCACGCGCAGTGCCCTTCTTTCCCCCTCGGCGACCAACGACTGCGCGTCCAGATGATGTAAGCATTCTTTGTGATGTACTCTCACTAACCCAAACCACAGGCTTCTCATCAACTCGGCCACCATCATGCGCACCCTCTTCGAGCGCATCATGATGGGCGGCGACCACATCCCCTGCGCCTCGCTCACACAGCTCGCAGAGGTCCTGGCGGATGCTGCCATGGGCATCAACACAACCACAGAGGATGTGGTCTTTGCTGCCAGCATGGCCATGTCCCGCTTTGATGCCAAGGACCATTCAGATCTCTTCATGCGCAACCTGCTCATCACGCTCACCACATCACACTACGACGACGCGCCACAGGTGTGCGCGTTCCGTCTTGGCCCCTCGGAGATGCCCATCGTTGCCAAGGCCATGGGCATCGAGCCTGGCTTGCTGCGTGCAGAACTCTCCAAACTCACCACTCGTAAAATCGAGACACGCTCGGTGGTCATTCACGCGGCATCACCCCCCGTGGACGTGGAGATCATGGCCGTCACCCTTGACCACGGCTCGGTTCTCATCCAGCCTCGCGCCCTCATCCCCGGCATTGATGCACGAGACCCCATGGACACCGCCTTTGTCGAGGCTACCGCCAAGCTCATCGAGGCCAATCGCGCAACATCCACCGGCGACACACCAGACGACATCACAGAGATCTCCTTTGAACGCTTTGTTCGTGCCACCTACCTCACCCTTGTCCGCGCAAATCACCCCGACACATCAGCCACAAACATCCTCGAAAACATCAAAAAACGATACCTCATGGGTCTCTTTGGCTCATCGCGTCCCCACGACTCCATCGTGGACTGGCTCATGGACACACGACCTGTCCACATCGAGCCCCTTCTCAACGAAAAACGCCTACCGGTAAGACACACACATACGATACCCTTTATTTAATCCGCAACAGGTCGAGGCATACCTCGTCTCCAGCAAAATCTACATCAAAAACACCTACATCACCCTCATGCGCCAACTCAACACACAGACCTCGCGCATTGCCAAGGTCATCCATCGCCAGGTCACACAGGCAGGCGTCTACCCACTCCTCGTTCCGAGCAAGACCAACATTCGCATCCCAGAGTCGGTCATCATCGAGGACTCGGCCGATCCGCACCCGCTGGTCTTTGCAGACACCTCCTACATTCGCGACAATACGGCCACCGCTTCAAACGCAGATGCCTGGCGCCGCAGCAGCTTTGTCTTCACCAAACAGAGCACCATCAGCCCATACCATTTCTGCATTGGCCGCCGTCTCGCCACACACTACAACTTCAAGGCATCACTCGAAGATGCACCGGGACTCTATGATGCATCCTCCTCCAAGGAGGCCCGCATCGCTGCGGCCATCAACACGTACGACACAGAGGCATTTACTATGCAAATCAACCGCTCGCCAGACTACACTCCACCCCCGTTCAACGAGTTTGTCATCGTGTCGGGTCGCCCATGCCGCGAATCAGCCTCCGAAGATCCAGAGGCCCCCATGGACTACCTCCTCAATCTGATGTCGGCGGAGGACTCTCATGCCCCACATCAGACTCATCCGTCCCAGAGCTCCACCCCACAGTCTCGTCACTCTGCTGCGACGCACAGTCACTTGGACGGGCTCGACTCGCCTATTCCAATGTCAGAAATGATGGCCTCCTCACAACACACATCACCTTTGATTCCCAAGCCTCACGCAGTCGCCGCTTCCCAGGCTGCTTCCCGCCACTCAGAGGAGCGCCAGCAGCCCAAGCGCCGCCGTCTGCATCCTCCTCAGGCTCAACAAACTCACGAAAGCCGTCGTCGCTCGTTCTCACCCGAAGCTTTTCCCCAAAGTCAATCTAAGCGGGTCAGCAGCACACAAACACCCACATACAACTCACCCACAGATAGATCCCCAAGCCCGGGGCTCTTTGACTCCCAATAATCACGTCCCGCACTCCATTGATGCGGTACAGTCGGTCCAAACACTCGGTTCCAATCGCGTTTCGGTGTCCATCGTAGGTTTCCACATTAATCACAATGCGCGGCACCCGTCCATGTACATGCACACTCACTGTCTTGTCGCGCCCCCCACCCCCAATTAAATAAAGCGCACGTCCAATCGCGTCAAGCGCCTGCGTGTACGGCGCCAACAACAAACTGCCCTCACGCGCATCTCGAATCGCACACGCCATCAGACTGCCATCATACACTGCATCCAATTTGGCCACCTCAGCAGCCCGCAGCCGGTCCCCATAGCCCGTGTACACATGCACCGCAAACCGCGGCGCCCACACAATCTCCGTGTACAAGTTCTTTTCCCGCGCATACCCCAACAATTCCCGCGCGTAGATGTTCGGATACCCAGTCACCGCATCATACTCCAACTCCCCCGTCCCAACATCCCGCGCCACCATCAAGTACAAGCGGCCCGTGTATCGCGTCAATTTCGTGTAATCCATCCCACACACACCAAATCCAAAACCCCATACCCTTCTTATATTTACACACAACCAAACAACAACAACAAAAACAAAGACGCAACCCACCGCTGCTTAAACAGGCGCGGGTGGAGATGGCGGCAACACACCACCCGAAGAAGACATCTTACTCAAAACCAAAATGCTCATGAGCCACAAAACCACCCAAAAAAATTGTGCCATACCCCCTTGCCACCACACAACGCCGCGCGCCGGCACAGCAACGTGGTCGGTCACAGCAGCTGCTTTCGGCACAGATTCATGCACAGGGGCAGCAGCAGCAATCACATGCGCGGGCGCAGGCGCAGGCGGCGGCAGCAACACAGGCATATCCGCGTCGCGCGACGCGGGATAATGGTGCCGACGACGCGCACTCGAGGTCGTCGATGCCCCACTCCCTTTGCTCGGCAAGGCAAAACTCCCATACACTGCATCCATCACCCGATGCGACAGTGTCGGCCGATACGTAAACACCATCATAAATTGATCCCCACCACGCAACCCAGGCTGAACAGCTGGCAACACCTCCGTGTCACGACCCGCGCCCGACATCAAGTTTCGGTAGTCACTCTTCACATTCGCCACATACTGCACCAACTCAAACCGACCATGTCCTTCCTGCAAACAATACGCATCATCACTCTGGTAATACTCTTTCACCAGACGCCGAATACGCGCAGCCCATGCATCCATTCTTCTTACGCAGTACACCAACACACACCCATATACATACACGCCTCCCAAAAAATCACGTCGCCGCCAATTCAAGCCCACTATGCTCAATCCGCGAATAAACCACCTCGGCAACTTTAGCCAGCGTCCAAATCACCTCAAAAAACACCACCACCAAATTCCACACCCACTCCAACAAGATCTTAATGCACCCCCAGAACGACGTAATAAACACAATCAGCACTGCCGCCTTCCAAATCAGGTCCAGCGGCACATAAAAAAACTTGGCATACGGGCACCAGTGCGCTCCCGCCCCTCCCCCTGCCATGTAGCAATTTCGGCCCGGGTACGGCGCTGGATCCCCGCCCAACCACCCAAAAATCAAATTCATAATGTCAGACACCACCGGCACCTCATAGTAAAACCGCCGCTGCGCACACGCCTGCTCAGCATACTTGATCTGCAATATCCCCAAAATCACCATCCACCAGCTGTCCACATACGCACACGTCTCCCCAATGTTCAGCCACGTCTCAAACCAACTCCCCAAATCGCTCATCACACTCGTCGCACTCGGCACACTAAACGACGGAATGCTCCCGTGGCCCCCCACCGCATGCCATGCACTCGACAAGTAACTCGAGCCCTTGTTGATCCCCTTTGCCACCTCTTGCACCACATACAACACCCCGTCAATCGTGTCCCGCAGTGCAATCGCCGACCACGGAATCAAATCCCACACCAACTCCCACACCAATCCAATCCCAACACACATCAACAGAAACGGCCATATCTCAATCAACTTAAACACAAACTTGATGCAGCCCTCCACAAAGTAGATGGCAAAGCGCACACACTCGGCCACAAAATTCCACCCTTCCCCCATTCGGTCTCTCTCTCTCTGAAACCCACATCTTTCTCTTTTATATCACATTTTACTGCAACACCATCCATGACCTCTACCCTCCAAAAAATCGCCATTGCGCGCGCACAGTTCCTCCATATTCTGCGCCCAGACATTGTCGATGAAGCCACCAACCTCTTTCATGAGGCAAACTACATGCGGCCATGGACCGCTATCATCGCCGACATATTTGCCGACAGATGTGCAACTGTGCCCGACGACGCAGACAGCGATGCGTTGCTACTTCACCTTGGCCTTTTACACAATAAAAAAACAGACGGCGTTTTTGACGCCGCCGCTCAACCCGACCTGCCCCTCGGCATAAGCGTCCGCGATCTGGCCATCCGTTTTGTAGACGATTATGATCACTATGACATAGTAGTGGGGGGTCACCATGTAAATGTTTAATACTCACAATAAAAATTCACAAACGACGCACTCAGCGGCAAGTGCAGCAGCACAGATATCCGCCGCACAAAATGCCGCGCACGCTGCGTCTCAACCTTGCCCCGCATCAACTGCTCATACAGCCAACTCTCAAAACTACACTCGGAGCTCGTCCACCCGGCCCACTGGTACACCCGAGAACAGTGCGCAGCTCGCAGCGCAGCGTTCGCCTCCGCATCCGCCAAACTCGTCCGCAGCATCACCACAACAACCTCCACATCTCGCCATCCCAGCCACCCTTCGTCCCGCAACCAACTCATAAATGCCGGCCACGGCGCGGCCATCCGCATGTCCACCCGCCGACCCAGCTCCAACCACGCCCGCACCCCAGTCCGCGCCATAAACTCCCCCATCGTCGCCTGAAATTCACTCGGCCGTCCAAACAAATCCAAGTCCACCATCTTTTCCGCCGCCGCATTTTGCATCAAATCAGACATGCCAGACAGCGTCCACTTGTCCGCACCAATGTCGTGCGTGTTGAACATCGCCTCGGAATAGTCTTCCAGCACCATCACAGGTCGATGGCTGATGCTCATTGTACAGGATTCAGTAAAATGAACAAGGCATCCCACACACACCCAACAACCCCCAAAATTAACATTGTCGGCCACTGCCATATAAAATCAACAATCGATTGCCGTGCCGCAACACACTCGGCCGTGCGTTCGTCGGCCGTCGTTGGCGCCCACCACACACCCAATCGGTCACTCACCCACAACATAAAAATAACAAGCCCCAAATGCCACATCAAACTCCACAGCAGCTTCCGCACAAGCTCCCGCCCCGCAACACCCACATCCTTCAGCGTGTCCAGTGCCGCAAGAACCAACAGCAGTGCCACAACACTCATTGTGATAGACACACACTTCCCTAACATCACCCCTTCCAAAAAATGAGACACACGCACCCCTACGGCCGACGACGTTCATCGTATCCATAAAGAACAATCCACCCAATCTGTGTAATAATATAAATGCCAATCCAAATGGGTATTTTGCACTGTAAAAGGTGCCACACAAAGAACCGCAGTACACCGCGCCCACTCGTCGGCAGATGCACCCACTCCCACACACTCAAACACACAAGATACGCCAGAAAATTACACAACAACTTCCAATGTGCCATCCACGCCACACGATTCTGTAAAATGACACACCACGCCACACATTCATTTTACAACCATGGCAGTAGACCGGTATATCGCCATAATTGCCCTCAGCACTTTCATACCAAGTCTCAAATTTAGAGACAACTCATTTTACATCAACCAAATCATGGACCAAGTCATTGCTGAAAATCCGCCGCCCGCCGCCGCTGCCGCCGACCCCCGCGGCACTGCGCCAACACGCACTGCGCGCTTCAGAGAAAGGATCACGCAATTCAGCCAACTCGTGCGTGACACCCCGCCCAACACATTCACGCCAAACGAGGCCGCGCCCATTGCGGGATTAGCCGCACGCATCGTCGCAGAGTACCCGCACATGTCCCACACACAACTATCTACCATGACTACATCATTCCCGTCCCTCACCGACACAATCGCCCTTGCCGCCGCACTGGCATCCATGCCAATCAACAGATCTACCACACCTACGACAGTCGGCACCCGCAACACCACATCCAGTTTCTTTCGGCTCGGCGAACTCACCAACACGTACGAAAGCATCGATTGTGCAACCACCGTCCTGATTCGCGACATCTACACACTGGTCGATTTCGTGACCGGGGCACCACTGGACCCCGAAATCATCGCAAGAATCCGCGCAGCGGCCATGCGCATCTACACCATGGGCATGAGCACACCATTCGATGCGCAACGTTGCACCAATGTCACAATAAGATTCGATGTCTGCATGACAATTGTGCGCACCCTTGCTTTCTGGCCCGTCTACCGCGAGTAAATGCACACCCACACATTCACAACCGGAAATTAAAAATTGACATTTTCTTACAACGTCTCATCTGAGAAACATGGCGGCACATCCACAGGACAGATCGTCCGCTGCGGCGGCAGAGCCCAAACAGTGCTGCCAGGCGCTAATCACACACGCGCGGAACGCCATACTCGGCGTCCCAGAACCAGGCCCCGTCAGAAACTTCCAGGACGAATACATACCCAAATCGTGGTCATACAAACCAGAAGAGCCTCCCACGCCACTGACAGCACGCCAAACCGCGGTCAAAGCACTCGCCGCCCCACGACACGTGTGGGGCCCAGGCGAGATTGAGGAAACAGAGTGCATTGAAACCGTCGAGGTCGACAGCCCCCATCGACACGACTCGCCGTTCCAGACCTGGACCGAAGAGTCAACAGATGAAGAAACAGATCCACACGGCCACCGCTGGCATGGAACACCCCCCTCGGCGGATTACAGCCACTGGCAGCCCTACGGCATTGTAAGCCAGGTCCGCTGGCCGCAGGAAAAAGAAGAATCCTCAGACGAAGAAACACATGCATACAAAACACACAATAGTCTTTAATCCGGACGTGCGTGCGTGCGTGCACACATACGAACGCTTCACCATCATAACTCGCAGATTCACCGACGTGTTTGCGACCCACATCAAATTGGCCGACATCCAGACTCTAAGTGAACAAGACACCCGCTATCTGCGCAATACAGCACGCGACCTGTTCGTCGCAGCCATCAACATTCCCCACAACCCGCGAGCTGACCCTGCAACCGTCGCCCAATTCGACACTGCCCTGGCCTACATTCGCATGTTTGCGCACTGGTCCACTGCTGCCTAGCACTCATCTGAACTCACACATGCGCGCTTTGCGCCCATATATATATAAATAAACAATCGTGTCTCACAAAAAAAGAAATGGACCAAGCAGCCAGCGCACTCGTCACATGCATCCAACACCCGTGCACCCGCGACGAACTGCACACACTTGCGCGCGCCGTCTTGAGTCAGACACGCTCCATCGTACACACACACCCGCCACACATCACCACTACTGTTCATTTCGCCCGATGCATCCTCGCCATCCCCTTTGAGAATGCCACCATGACCACAGCATCATCACCACCACAGCCTCAGCAATACATACACTTCAAAAAAGCCCACGCCGTCATCCGACTCGTCACAGATTTCTTTGCCCATCTCACCGGCATCCTTGACGAAATGGCAAGTGCCAAAAGCAACACATTCACCCGTCCGTGCACAGACCAAATCAGGCTCCACATGAGCCTCTTTCACCAAGCCACCACAGCCACACTACACCATGTCTGCACACCCGCGTGTGAAAAACAGCATGCTCCTGCCATCACACATCTCACCACCATTCAACTTTTCGCAGCTTTTTTACTCGCCAATATATATTAATGCAACAATCAACATCACTCGATACCAGCCCAGCCCAGGCATGACTGCCCAGCTCCGCCACGCCGACTACACCGCCAGCCGCAAATGGCGCATCACCAACATTGTCGACCAGTCAATCCTCATTGCCTCAGCATGGCCCATCATTGCCTCGGCCGCCTTTGCCTTTGCCATCGCCCCTATCAGCCTCATGCTCCACCGCGCCTACGTCGACACGGGCTACACCCTCCAGCAACCCTTGGGCGTCTTTGACATTTTGTTTGGCATCTACATCTCCTCCCTCATCATTGTCTCCATCCAAAACAAACTCTACACCGTCATGGCCGCCGCAGCGGCCATCGAAGCCGCAGAATCAAAAGTCGCAATCTTCGTCTCAGAAAGCCTGCGTACCAGCAACCGATATCGAAACAGCTGGACTACAAATGCCCATCAAATGACCCTCGCCGAAATGATCTACGCCGACAAAGACACATCATATCCGCAAGCCGTCGCCCGTGAGTTTGTCCTCGCGAAAATCGATGCATTTCACTCGGTCGACACCATCATGCGCGTCAAAACTGAAAACTCGATGCGCAACACCGCCCTCTACCTCCTCCTCATCTACCACCTGGCTATCCAGCCCATCTTCAGCGACCAGTCCCTCGATTTCACATCAAACCTCTTCAATCGCGCCGCAACTATCCTCATTCACACTATCTTGCTTCTTGTCGTTTATGCTGCAGACAGCGAGGCACACAAACACGCCGCATCTGTTTATTTATACCACGGGTTTGCACAAACCATGCTCAGACAACACAAATAAACAATCAGCAAGCTGCTTGTTTGAGGGCTTCCGGATGCTGGCTGTGTGGCAGCGGCGTCATCAGCGTCTGCAGCGAATACCCAAATAGCGCAATAGACGAAATAATCCCCGGCGCATACCAAGGGTACTCTGCCGTCCCCGACCAGCGCGGCAAAGCCATGGTAAAAGCCACCAGCAGCAACACACTGTGCACGATGTCACCAATCTCGGCTGCAATCTGCGTCCCATACATGCTCACCAGTTTCCAACGGCTCACACGCGAAAGTGTCATGTACGTCCACAAACACCAAAAGAAAAAGACAATCCCGCCACCCACAATCGTCAGAGCCCACCCATCCACCGCATTCTCCTTCGTTTCGATGTCCAACTTGCTGCAAATCTGCTCCCCATCAATCTCAACACTGCACTTATCAAATTGCGTGTAGCATCGGCGGCGTTCCCCAGGCACCACATCCGACGCGCACAGCGAGATGAACAGCAGGAAAAACCCCAGCAGAAACAGCACAATGGACTTGATCAGCCGCGTGTGCCAAATCACATTGTAAAACGACCGCGCATGCTGTGCAATATCGTCCGTCGAAACAACCCCGCTGGGAAGCAAGTGCGTTCCATACGCAGCCACAAGCTGCGCGTCTTGCTTAAAGGTATTTGTCAACCACGCATACCACCCGCGTCCACCGGGTTTGCTGATCGGCACTGGGTAACCCGACATGTTTGTCCAAGGATGAGCAAGAGTCGAGAAAAAAAACCTCAAAAGACACCGGCCCAATTAAACCACGCGCGCACACACGACACCAACGTCCTAGTCCGCTGTAACTACTCAAGGCCAACCAACTTTTGCCTTATATTATTTATTCCGTTCGTGTATTCATCGTGGAAAAAATCGCGGAACACACACATACAATAAAAAAAAAGAAGGAAGGGGCCAAAGAAAAAAAAAATCACAGTCCGTCCATCGGCGCAATCAAACGCGCTTCGTCCCCTTCCATCGCACCGTCCCATCCGTCGTCGTTGGCACCGGCTGTCCATTCAACTCGTAGTACGCCGCAAAGCCAGTAATGTCCGCAAGGGGGCCGTGCCCCGGTTTCCAATCAGTTTCCAAGTCGCCAATCTGGTGCGCCGCTGCAAACGCCAGCTCCGTATGACCGCCCTGCAATTGTCAGATCATGTTCTGTGTGTGTGTGTATACGTGTGCACATGCAAAAAAACTTACATGAAAACCATGGCGCCAAATATTCTCAATCGGAAACGGTGCATGCACACACGTCCGCACACTCTCCCTTTCAGCTGCCTGAATTTGGGTTTTCAGCGCCTTTAGCGTGCACGGATTGATAAAATTGTGCAGGCTGCTGCTATACAGGCCCTCATCATCCCAAACACCGCTGCTGTTCAACCACTGCATATCCCCCAGGCGCTTGAAATGAGCAGCGTTGCAGACTTCTGGCGCCCCACACGAATGATGTCCATCATCACTCGAATAGGGAATGCCGTAAAGCACCACATCGCCCGCATCCTCCCGGCCGCGATCCCCACGCAAATTGCGGGCATAAGACTCTAGCGCATCAGGGTTTTTCTTTGGGTCAATCCGCGCCGCGCTACCGCCCTTCAAATATCGCACAAACGACGCGTCCGGCAGAATAATCACATGGTTCGGCGCATAAATCGCCACCCCAAACTGCACCGCCATCATCGTCGTCGCACGACGCAGCGCAGGCTCGTCGTACTTTTTGCCAAAAGAATTCCCCACAAACACCATCCCCGTCTGGTGGCCCATACTGGCCAACACAAGTGACCGCGTGCGCAGGCGAACCGTCCGCAGTGCAATCGCAGCTTTGTCGTATTTCATGGGACCTCCAAAATCAGTGTCTTTGCCAAACCAATCCACAATCGAATCGTTGGCAACATGACTCGACACCACACACTCTTTCTTGGCCCGATAATCCCACATTGTCAATTTGACAGGTGGCGCCGTGCCGCTCTCCGGTGTAGGCAGCTGCACCGCCACAAACTGCACCGTCGCATACTCGTGCGTCAACAAATCAATGTTGCCAGGCTCTTCCGTTCGAAACGGCGTCATGAAATGCACCTTCATGCCATACAGGCTCGGCCAGTCCACAATCTCCATCAAGTGCTGCAGCTGCGGATCAATGCCCAACGTCCGCTGCATGTACTCCCGAATCACCAGCAAATTCTGGTCCGTCACAGACGACGCAAACGAGCGCCGCGTCAACTCCAGCTGGTCCTGCAGCTCCTCGTGCATGATCATCGAATTCAGCGAAATGTCGTTGTAATCAGACACCTTCCGCAACAGCTGCCGCGCAGTCTGCACCACATGCACCAGCGGGTGCGCTCCTTGCATCAACGAGCGGCTCATCACCCCCGTCATCCGACCCATCAAGTCAACAGCACTCTCCCGGGCCTGCTCGGCCATCAGGTTGTCAAAATTCAGCGCAGCAACATGCTCCAGCGCATACATCGTGTACCCATTCAGCAGCGTCTTGAAAAACTCTACATACAGCGTCATGTGCATCTCGCTAATCAGCTGCTGCGTGTGCGTGCTCTCGTAGATGTTGCCCAGCGTCAGCCCTTTCACAGAGTCATCAATCGTAAACTGACGCCCAAACGCCTGCATCGACATGCGGAAGGCATCCCGCTTCAAATGCACCTCCGTCAGTGGTGCCTGGTTGGCCAAAGGACCCCACGGCGCAATCTTCGAAATAATCATGTCAATCTCAATCTTCTCCCCTTCAAACGGCACAATCGGCACAAACGCCCGAATCACTTCGTGCGGATCCTGGAAAAAGGCCGCAATCACAACCCGCGCAAACGCCGTCGCTTTGTGAAACTCTTGTTCCCGCGTCGCCAACCGCGCCGTCCCCCCATACGGCGTCGTCGACAGCATCGTTGGCTGTCGCGGAAAGTCATACCCATCCCCACCCAACTGGTGCACCAACGAAATCCCGTTGTGTTGATACCCGCTATTTTCCGTGGGCAGCAACGCAGAGCCCGTTGGCCCGTCCTGCGGGAAAATCGTGCGATGACCACTCATGACAAAATATCCCTCTCTGTCCCATCTTCCGCCCACATTTCTTATATACCATCCGCTTCACAAAAAACTTTCACCCGCACACTGCCGCCTCCCTAAAACTATATACGTCCACCCCACACACACCACACAAATGGCTACCTTCAACAAAGGCTCCCGCTGCTTTGTCACACCCGCTGGCAAAAAGATGCGCGGCGTCCACCGCCTCATCCACCCAAAACCCGTCTTCAAATCCGCAAAACAACGCTCCGCAGCCTACGGCCTCGGCAAAAAACTCGACGAAGACCTACACGTCGCCATCACAACATCTACACCTCCATCAACCTCCCGCGCCCGCGATGTCCTCCGCGTCCTCTCAGCCCACGCCCTCGTCCCCACAAAAACACAGGTAACTCTAGGTCCAGTGACCTACACTAAGGCCACCCTAACCCAAACAACCAACCTACCTACCTACCCACACTGAGGCGAATGACTCACAGACCACATAACACGCCTCTAGGTCCCCGTCGCAAACCTCACCCGCAACATATCCACCGCCATCGACATCCTCGCGGAAACCCCCTCCGGCAAACAAGTCCCCATCGAAATCAAATACTCGGGCAAATTCTCAAACAACCACAACTTCAACGACCTCATTCGCACCGCCTCAAAAACAACCTTCTTCTCCATCCACCAACAACGCAACATCCCCCACACCCTCCTCAACACTTACACGGAACAACTCCACGTCACCATGGAACTCTTTGCCAGAACCAAGCGCATCAAACCCGCCACAGAACTCGTCGGCTACCTCATCATCGCCTGCGCCGACGAGCCCCTTGTCTTCAAGCACACCTTTCCATACACCCCCAACACCGGCATCAACAAGCCAAAAACACCCCCAAAACCCGCTGCAAAACGCAGGCGCACAAAATGATTAAAACTATTTACGTCCATACTCGCCCCACTGTAAACCTCCGGGTACAATAACCAAACGCACGTACACACGCGCGCCCCCCCCCCAAAAAA
>Ga0209651_1000187_pt1 | contig 22570 bp, 51 predicted proteins | sample LauGreFBDMM110SN_2_FD_188216 | JGI IMG/M metagenome (GOLD analysis project Ga0209651, IMG submission 188216) | Freshwater lake microbial communities from Lake Michigan, USA - Fa13.BD.MM110.SN (SPAdes) (version 2) | ecosystem: Environmental > Aquatic > Freshwater > Lake | place: Lake Michigan... | reverse complement strand
CGAAAATAGAGGGACACAAACCTTCCTATGCCCTACACGGGCACTATTGGTGAGTAGCCTTCATATGCCGAGCAAGGGAGTCATGTCCAAAGACACCCCATCTAAGGTCCCATTCCTTCTTACAAATTGGACAGATTAATATCCTCATCACTCTCCCAAATCATTAGACATTTTGTGCAGGTAATCCCATGCTCTCTCATATACCAGGTGTGAGCACATTTAGTATCCACCTAAGCACTCATTTCTTGTATGATAAAGTCTAATCTTTGTCAATATTTTGCGGGACGGACCAAGAAGGTCTTCCTTACAGGTAGAACAACGATAAGACCATTCCCCAGTAAAGAAGTCATGGACATAGCCTTTGGCGTTGGCATATTTCTTGGATAAAAAGGTTTGGAATGGATCAGGTATCTCCATATTGATCATAGTTTGGCTACATATTGAGCAGCCATCTTCAAACCCTTAACTAGACCATCATGGTAGTCTTGGTTCTTGATCACTCTGGCAGTGTCCCAAACCCTATAAGATTCTTTGTTGAGTAGTTCAGATATCTCTTGATTGGTCATATAGACTCGATAGTGGTTAGACAAACCACCTTAGTAATGTTCATCTTAGGTTCTTCTCTCATAGCCATTTCTCTGGCTTCTTTCTCAGTTGAGGCAAAGATATCAAGATCAAATGCCGTAGCGTAATCTAGTAAAGATACTCTGAATATGTGCATAATCCAAGTATAGCAAAATTGGCACGGTATGTCAAGTATAATAGAGTAATGACCCTACTATACATCCTATACAGCCCATTACATAAGGCTATTAAGATAGGCATCTCAGATGTGTCTGGTAGAAGGTTTGCAAGCCATAGGACCAAGGGTTGGATATTAATTAAGTATTGGTGGTTTTCCGAACGGGATCAAGCAAGAGCCATAGAAACCCTAGTACTAAGAACACTAAGGGAAAAGCATGGTTCTTTCCTGGATAAGGCAGATATGCCACAAGGGGGCTATACAGAGACATTTGATGCGTCGAAGATAACACGAAAAGGTTTGATCCGTATGGTCAATAAGGCTATAAAGGACCTATCGTAATCTTTATATGCCGTGGTTTTTTAGATAGCCTTAGCCAAGAACTTATTATAAATCTCATAGGTCTTTGAAAGGTCTTGCTTTTCTACTATTTGTCTTATTGTGTCGTAGTCTTTAAGCGATTTACTAGATTTTACATGGTTTCTGTATGCTTTATCTACAACATTGCTTTTGTATCTATCTTCAATTATTTCAACTGACATTTTGTCCGCTATCTTTTTTATTGTTTCAAGTGGTGAATTTATCAAAGACTCATAGGTTATTATAATGTCAAAATTGTCAACAATGTCCATATCGTTTTCAGTATACCAACTAGAGAAACACCAGTCTTGTGGATTAGACAAAAAGTTGTCAAGACTTCCAAAATATAGAGCATCCATAGCCACATAAGAAGATAGGAAGTCTATGGGGTCTCTTACTACTGTTATCATTTTGTTATTTTGTAACTCATGACTTTTTTTAACAAATATACCTGTATGCTGCTCAATCCTATCTTGAAGATAGTTAGATCCCGATCTAGGTATTGTAACGATAGAGTACTCTGAGGTTGGGTGTTTTATCTTGGTGTTTGGTATGTACTCTGTCATATACCAAGTATACCAAATAGTTATCCACAGGTTTGGATGCCTAAAAATGTTAGTTATACACAGGTTTATCCACATAATAATCTTACTGATTATATTATTAGACAAGGTAGAAGTGGAGTGAAGTGGAGGATAGTGGAGCATAGAGCGTTTTTATAGATGGCTTCGTAATCTCTTGGGGCCAAACCTTCAAACCTCAAAACCTTATGTCGGGGATTGTATCACAAACCTTCATATCTGTCAAACCATCATATGCAGGGTTTGGGCATTATATCCTAGTTTTTAAGGTTTGTCAAGCCCATTTGCTGCATAAAAAAATCTCCCAAAACCAGGGAGAAATTGTCGATAATCGTAATCTTATTTTGACAAACCTTTATAGAATTTAAAGAAACCAGGACATAATGGTTTGTTATTCTATAGGGGTTATTTGTTATAGGGTTTGGTCTTGATCCCCTGGGATTTCGCCTGGGGCGAAGCGGCCTTCGGCCTGCTCAATTTCTTGGGCCTGCAAAAATTCGGGGGTAAATGAAAAGAAAGGAGACAAACCAATCTTATGGGTAACAGTAACAAAGGAGTTCCACATGTTATCAGAGAAAGCGTTATATTGTTTAGGATATCTTTTAGCATATTCTGCAAAGTGATGTCTTGGACTCATAATATAATTATAACACCATATTAAGGTTTGACATATGATGGTTTGTATGGTATAAGGTTTGGTACGGGGAAGAAAATTGCTTCATCGTAATGTCTATGGTACGGGGAAAAGAAATCGTTCATCGTAATACCCCTGGTACGGGGAAAAATTTTTGATCGTTCGTAATGATCTTTTGAAAATGTGGTTTGGGGTTTGACATATGAGAAAATATAGGGCGCCCCCCAAGGGGCCAGATTACTCTAGAGGCTTTTTTTGGGCTGCTAGGTCTAGAACTGAACCTAGGTTAATCTTTTCTAACATCTCTACTTCTTGCTCTGTAATCTCAAGAAGTTTAAAGAACATCTCAAGAGTTTCATCAACATAGTCCTCACCCAATTTTGTTAGTCCAGGAACCAAACCTTCTGCCACAACATAGGACAATGGCAAACCAATGTCGTTGTATTCCATAAATAGGGAGAAGTTCTCATCCTCACGATAGTCAATCCATAATTGACCTAGTAATCCTGTTTTATCTGCGAAGTCCATTTGCGGGTCCTTTCATCTCTAACATAAGTTTATCATACTCTTCCATAGATGTCAAACTCAAAACCTCTAGTCTGTGGTAATTTATTAGTGGAAGGTTTCTTACTATGTAGTATCCCACTCTTTCTAAATCTACCGCAAAATCTTGGGTAAGGAGTTTTCCTATTTGTTCTGCCATACGAGTTTCTTTGTTATGGGTTGCCGTTCGTCTAACTGAATAAGCCATAGTTGTCTCCTCTAATCCATTGTATCAAAAAGTGGGGGAAAGAGCAAGCCCCACGCTTGCCCCTTCCACCCGATTAGTCTAGGTGACCCAATACCTAGATCTGCTCAACTAAAACCTTTGGGGCATATGCATTAATAAAATCTTGCCATTGGACAACGTTTCCATTGTCATCAATGATAGTCTCTTTAGACACATCGATAATCACAGTGGTATCTCCTAGGTCAAAGTTGGTACCCTTAACAGCATAAATACCAAACCCTGTTTCATCCAGGATTGAATCTTGCATAAGGTAACTAATCATCATACGGTTGAAGTAGGCGTTATCGCTCCACCTAGGCTTTGAATGCTGCAGGGCCATTGCTAGGTCCCGTTGCCATTCACACTCACCCCAATGGCTGTAGAGTACTACAGAGGCCTCGTCTTCGACATCTTTAAATACGTAGTGGATCCGTGCTCCCATTACTCTTCTTCCTTCCAAGATACAATTGATAGTTGGTTTAGTACTTCTCTGCAGAGGTCCTCTTCATTATCTGATTCAGCCTCATATGTAAATGTCATATAATCACCCGTTGGTTCAAAGATGATTTCTACTTTGTATTCGCTCATTAGTTTGCAGCCTCCATTGATTTGCGATAGGCTTTCCAAGTATCGTCAATTATCTTAAATTCTTCAGGTGTCGTGCAGGTTGGGCAAGCACCCATTTTTACATAGCCAGCATTTACAATAAACCATAAGTCTGAGTCATTGTCATCGTCAAAAACATTTGAACATCGTGGGCAGTTATATTCTTTCATTTTGTATCCAATCCTACTAGGGTCATTTCTTCAAGTGTAGCACAATTAGGGCATTTTTCCAAATCGTGCTCATCGAAAGCATCTCTGATAAGATTATCAGGGTCTTCCAATTCTGAGTCGCAGGCCTCACAGTAGTACCATGGGATACCAACTTGGACCTGAATGGTCGTGTCAGGTGGGCAGGGTACCTCAGTGACAAAGTATCCTATTCGATTAACAAAACCCCAGCCAGACCAGATATACATACCACCGTCGTCACCGTCACCAAGCATCCAGATACGGTCTTCAGGGACAGATTTAACAAACTCTACCTCTGAGCCATATGTCTCAAACATATGTCCGTCAAATGAGGAGTTGGTTTCAAGGTGGTTCTCAATAGGCTTATAAGTCTCAAACCATTCATCTTCAGTCATTTCGACAAAGCGTTCGTTATTCATTGTTCTTTATCCTGTCATTGATAGCAAAGGCCAGTTGGTAGGTAAGGGCATAGACTTCTACAAGAGCGTCCATTCTTCCTTCTGCTCTAGTTCTATCCATAGATAGCATTGCGTCTGAGTAGCCACCTTCACGCTCTTCAGTCTCAATCTCAAGGTATTCTGTCTCAGCCTCAAGCATTAGGTTTTTAAGTTCACCGTGTAGGATGTCAGTTCCTGACTCTCCCATATCAACTAGTTTCTGTAGTCGTGGGTCTAGTGTTGTATTCATCATTACTCTATTGTATCCCCTAGCACTGACAAAAAATGACGGGTAGCAATGAGTTCACCTGTATTATGCATATCTTCAATCTCTAGGTCACGATACTCATCTGTATCATAGTCACCCTCAAAGGTATCCATTAGGGTTTGTAGTTTCTCAGCGTCCTGTAGGAGACTAATCTCGTGCAGGCGTATATATTCTTTGAATGTATTTAGGTCCATGGTATTAATTATACGGGTTCGTGTTGATTTTGACAAGTGTACGGGGTGTGATGTTCGTCACATCTGTAATGATAGGCTCAAAAGCAGGGGATGTACCAATATTAATTGTTTTATTAGAACCGCATGGGCAAGAGCCATTTATATCCCGTCTGAGATCTAGCAGGGTAGTTATCTCAATAAGAGCATCACAATCAGTACATAGATAATCATACTTAGTCCACATTTTAATCTCCTTGATTAACTAAATAGGCACGGACTTCTTCCAGGGTATCAATAGCCTGTTCACATATAACAATTAGATCTTCTCTCTCCATTAGTCAAAGTACCCTTCTGCCCATAGTCCATCAAGAAAATCCTTTGCCATTAACAGATCCTTAACTAAGAGTTCTCTGTCTACATATGGAGCAGTTGTGTTAATAACATAAAATAACTTAGCATCGTGAATAGCATTAGTCATTCGATCTAAATCTTCTTTAGTATAACCTAGCATTACTTCTCCTCATCCCACCAGTATTTGACTATTGTATTCAAGGTAGTGTGGATATTACAATCACAATCCCCACCATTCATATTCTCCATATACTCAAGATGTGACTCATTATCTATATACATATCATTAACTAATTCATCAACAGTTCTCACTTTGTGTGCCACTCCCCTAGTTCGGGTAGGAATACATTTTCCTCTATATCCCATTGAGCGTCATCCCAACTAAGTTCATCAGTCATTATCTTGCCAATCTCATCTATGAAGGTTTGCATAACGGCTTCTGCGTGGTGTCTGTTCTTAGCCTTGATATTTGTAATAGAGATAGCAAGATCGCAAGAGTAGTAGTCTTGTAGCATTGGGTCTGATATTGTTTGGGTTGTCATACATATTCCTTCTCGTAGGCTGGGAGTGAGGTTACTACTAATTCTAGCATTTCGTCAGGGTGTCTGTCAAGTACCCAATTAAGGGCCTGTCCAGCAGTCTTAAAGTCAGAGGCGGTAGTACTCTCCCCATAACCTTGAATAGTTGCTTCCCAGCAGTCAACGCCACCAGGAGAGCAGGAGTAGTTCATTTCATATATTGCCACTTGTTTGGTCATATATTAATTATAGCCTAGGGGACTGACAAATACAAGGTTTGGGGAAAAATATCAAGTCTTCGTAAAGAAATTTTGGGGAAAATATCACTCTATCGTAAAGTTATATTAGCAGAAATGTTATGTGATGTAGGTCACAAAAGACGTCCCAAATTTTTATGCATTGCGTTGCATATTTATTTATTGCGATTCGTACGGGACTTGAACCCGTAGCCTCTACCGTGACAGGGTAGCGATCTAACCAATTGATCTAACGAATCTTGAAGCAGTTTTAATTCTTGCTTAGGAATTTTTTATTATGCGAGAGACATTACATTCTGCACAACTTTTAGTAAGCGATTCTTTTCTGCGTTGATAGCAGGGTCAAAGCCTGATGCTGATGCAAGAATGGATTCGTTAGAACCACCACGAGCAGAACGATACCAGTCAAGGCGCTCAGTTAGTGCATTGAACGCACCCCAAGCATTTCCTGAAATCATTCCGTTAAATTCACCAGTGTAAATATCGTTGATGACATCAACTTTATTTTCCCACTTCTTGCTTGAACCCTTAGCATCTTTTTCTGGCTTAGGATAAGCAGCAAGAATGATTTTGTTAAAGTCAATGGCGCTAACTTCTTTTTCAATCATAGCCTTAGCCATAATATCAAATTCGTCCATATAAGCATTAGCAAGACCAAGAGTCTCACGAGCAATCTGCACTTTACCATTAGCAGTTTGTGTGTGGCGAATCTTGAATGATTGCTTGATTCCCTTATTCTTCTTACGACCTACGCCACCAAGAGCAAGGTTAAGAGTGTTAGCGCACACTACACGAACGGGTGTGATGCTTGCTTGAATAGCGATAGAACCATCGTGTGATGTGTTGATAAGTAAATAAGTCTTTACCTTATCTGCAACACCGTTAGGGTCAAGAACTGTTTCACGCTCTAGTGCCAATGCACCGAATACGACACGACCACCCTTGATTGAACCAGCCGTCTCCCAACGACCACCACCGTCAAGAATGTTATCACCGAATGAGAATAGGTCTTCATTCTGCAATGGGTGATAACGCTCACCAACGATTCCAAGAATATCGGTTTGTGTGTTATCGGTAGGGTTTGTTCGCAAGACATATTGGTATGCCTTGTCGCTTGATAGGTGTGTAGGTGTTTCCAAATCCTCTAGGCGAACATTCCACCCATCAAGATTTGCTAATGATAGCATTTCTGCTGTTGTTTTTTCCTCGGTGAAGACTGTTCCCAATCCGTGCCAAGCAGGTTCACGGAATGATGCAAAAGATGCAACGCCGTTTTGTGTTTCTAAGTCGTGAGCCACGATTTCCTTCTTTCTGTTGTGTTGATATTTCAAGTATAGCAGGACTGACTGACATATGCAAATCGGGATAGTTAGATATGGATAAATCGGACATTGTGGTAAAGATCACCTATCGTAAACGGCGTGTCGACTTGACAATGACTGGTCGGCGGGACGTCCCAAAATTTGCAGGGATTTTAAGAATGAGCAGTTTTTAAACTTGCTCAGGTTTATTAGTAGCCCCCTACTAAATATCCACTCTGTCAATACTGGATGACAACCAAGAAATATTATCTGAGTTGTATTGCACGGTATCAAAATCAATATCGTGAATTGCATTTGTTGCGTCTTCTTCAGTGCGAGCATTGACTGTAACTGAATACGTAACTGTAACTTCAACTTCAAATTCTTTTGTTAATTCAAAGCCACAGATTTCTGCAATTGTTTCTGCATCACTTTCATCAATGGTGCCGTGCTCAAGGGCCTCTAGAGTCCACTCTTGCATTGCTTCAACCATACGATTCTTATCTGCAGAATCAGCATATGAGCGCTGGGTTACCTTAGAGATGTGCTCCTCTAGTTCTCCAATACGCAATGTTGCTTTGGCTAGTGAATCACGAAGAAAGTCTTCTGTTGCATTTACTACGATGTTTGTTGTTTGGTCCATTGGGGGCCTCTTTCTGTTTGTTGGTTAGTTTAATTGTACTACTGGCCACTGACAATTGTCAAGGACCCTTGCGGGGAGCAGTTTTGATACTTACTCAGGTAGTTACACTTCTTGCAGTTGGTGTGAACTGGCTCTATAGTATTTCTATGATCGCCCTAATCAGCCTGGCGAAGGATCCCTAGGGGACGCTTGCTACAAGTAGCGTGGAACACAAGGGATAATGAGTGGGGCTTTTACACCCCACCCAATTATCTAATTAGAGATAACGAGCAACTGCGTTGTATGTGGAAGTATTTACAACTTCCTCATCTGTCATCTTGAGGATACGAATTGCGTTAGACATTTCCTCTTTCATCTCACGATAACTGTGCTGATGGATTTGCTCAAACTCTCTCGTTGGCTCAGCAGGGAAGTCCTTGTCTGAACCTACAATGTCAAAATCAACATTGAGAGTCTTGTTCCAAGAACGATAGTTTGTTCTGATGTTTTCAGCCGTTGAGAAGTTAGCGATTGCGAAATCTGCTAACTCTTTCTGCCAAGCCTTGTAAGACTCTTGATACTTTGCTTCGTTCTCGTCTTGCTTCTTGTAGTTAGCCTCTAGTTCTGCTAACTTAGTTTCTAGTGCGTCAATTACTCGCTGTGTAGGGATTTTTACTGAGATTGCTTTGCCTCTTGCCATTTGTTTCTCTTTTCTTTTGTGGGTTATTTATAGTATAGGGGGTGGGTCTGACATTTCCCCAGAAGGGGGGAGAGTTCTTACTTACGACATTGGACTAGATACTCTCCTAAACTGTCCCTGTTTCGTTATTTTATTTTACTTGGCTGTCCAAGTTGTGTAACGGGTTGTGCCATTGACATCTAGTGCCACACGAACATTACCATTGGCTTGTGGTGTAATCTCCTTGATTACTCCTGTTACCTTTGACTTCTGTGTTGTGAAGGTGTCGCCGACCTTGTAAGTTGCTGTTGCTACTGACATTGTTTTTCTCTTTTCTGTTTAGGGGTTGTTGTTTTTGTTACACCTAAGTATAACATTTTGGTTGTAGAAATGTCAAATCGAAACCTGACATTTCTCACATTTTGAGATTACTTAGAGGTCTTTACCATAGCAAATCGGTGTGCGCCGTTTGCCAAGCGTAATGAAACTCTAGTTAGTTTAGCATTGAGGGGGCTGAAGTCCGTAATGCGTCCCGTAATGCCTGTTTTGCTGGTTGTGAACAAGTCGCCTATTTGATAGGTGTATCCTTGTAGTGTCATTTGGGTCTTGCCTTTCTGTTGTGGGGTTTTGCTTATAGTATAATTGTAGCAGAAAAATGTCATAAATCCTAATCCAAGTGACATTTTTTACTGTGATAAACCCCACATTTTTTATGCGTGTCGTAACTTGACAAATCAAAGATTTTGCGACGTCCCCATTTTTCAAGGGATCAGGACCACACACCACCACCTAATGCAGATATTAGTAGTATTAGAATCATTCCAACATAGAATGCAGTACTCATTTATTTTTTACTCGATGAGAATATGATATCACTCTTAGAGTATACACATAACTTACAAGAAACGCAAGCGCTACCGTTAGTTGAGATAAGTGGAATTTGTTTATTATTCTCAGGACACTTAGCAGCAGGGCGACCTATCATTTCTTTTATATCTGCCTGGCCAATAGCAAAATTCTTAGCAAGGTATGCCATACGCACACCGCTATTAATTTTTAGATCAACGGCAGTTTTTATATTCTCACTATCAGCAGAGAAGTACAATGATAGATTAGATACATCCTTAAGAATAAGTGCAGCAGACTTGACACGAGTGTAGACCCAGAATTGAATATCAGTATTGTTATTGATTACATTCTTCCAGGCATAGGTATAAGTATCATTAAAGAAATCTCCGTCCCAGTGAATGCGAAATAGCATAGGGGCATTCTTCTTTACACAGTCTGCACGGAAATCATTAATCATTTCAGTCAACAAACTTTCAGCGGTTTTTTGATCTGCGTCCTTAATGAGTTCCCAATTGTGTAATAGGTTAGCCTTTACTCCCTTGAAGAGTTTTTCGAGTTTTCCTGCGTAGCATACGCTTTCACATACACTAGTGGCACCAGGGCACGAGAAAGCCTTTCCAGCAGGTAGGCCGAAGGTATTTGCGATTGCTGCTTGCTTTCCATTTTTTGTGACAAGGTTAGCCACCTTTCTATCATTAGAGCGTTTGAGTTTAAGTGTAAGTGTATTAGTAGTCAAGTCCGAGACTCATCTCTAGAGCAATGTCTTCATTATAGGTAACGGACATTTCTTCTAGCAAGCAATGAGTGCATTTTTCTTCATATGCGTCAATAGCATTTTCTTTACATACGGGGCAGGTTGTTGAGTAATACTCATCGAACATTTCATCTTCATACATATTGGCCATTAGGGGGTCTCCTTTGTTTTCTTTAATTGTATCATTTCGGACTGACATTTCCTACGATTGTAGGATTTCTTTGAAGGCACGGCAGAGGCAGCATTGCTACGGCGTAGTTCCATAAGCCTGCGTAATTCCTCATCTGTTTTCTTCATATAGCAATACTAACACACATCTACTAAAAATGTCAAATCTAGATCGTGTGATTAAAATCACAAAAAATTTTTTGCCCCCAAAAATTCGGGGAAAATAAATGCTTCTTCTTAAAGAAATTATTCTAGGGGTTACTCACCAGTATCCACAGGGTTATCCACAGACACACCCGAACGGGGCGCCCCATTTTTTAAGGGTATTTATTCGACAGGGTCTTCAATAAAAACATACAACGGAATTAAATCAGTGTAACCATACTGTGTAACTTCTGTTTCACCAAATTCGTTTTCGGTTTGTATGTCGTAGTTATCTCCTGTTGAATCACTTTCAATAAAAATAACTTCGACAATGTCATCACCAATTTTAATTAAATCGCCAAGCATTAATTGATCTGGCTGTAAGTTATCAGCGTGTATTAAATCCATAGCCATCATTGTATCAGACATTTTATTCCTCATCTTCATAGTTATCTACTGGGTCAATAAACCAAGATAGGTGGTGTTGGTCTACAATAGCGTGTGCAGGTGCGTGGCTCATTCCCTTATAGAATACGCCTTCAGGCATAGCAATAAATCGGTCATAGTCCTCATCATAGTAAGCATCAATAGCCTCGATGCAAGGTTGCACCATAGAAAGTGGAACGGGTGGATAGTGATTACCCTGTAAGTGATAGGCTAATTGTGTTTCTAAATCTAGGACGCTATCTGCTAATCCAATTGCTGTTACGCTTCCCATTATCGTGTTACCACCATTCCTGTTTTGTAGAAAGTTTTAGTGTGCATCTTACCTGAAGGTTCTGATAAGTTAATTGTTGAGTATTCGTTAGCAAATCCGTGGTCTACAAATCGTTGAAAAACTTCAACGGCAGATAAAGCATCTGAATAACGACCAACCCAATTAGGTGTAGGTGCAGAGTCATAGGTGCAAGTTACTGAGTATAGGTATTCATTCATTAGTCATTCTCCTTAGTTATAAATAATTGGTGTGGGTTGCAATCGCAAGACTCTGTATCGTAGTCCTCGCTATTGCCAAAGTGTAGCCAACCTGTGCCATAGCATAAGTCGCAAGTAGTTATCTCTAAGTGCAATTCTTTCATTACTCCCATTAGATAGCCCCTTCCTGAAATAGTCCAATTTCTAAATCTAGCAATTCGCTAGGTGTTGCATTGTCCAAGTCTACCCAACCTGCACCCTCATTGTCAATTCTAAAAATCTCTATGTATCCCATTATTATTCACCAACCTTAACTGCGATAGTCGCAAACTTATTTCGCAAGCCACGAGCATTTATTTCTACTAGGTAGGCTTCTGTATTATCTCCATACCAAACTTCTGGTCGTGGTGTAGCAGATACAATCTCACCCTCAAAGTGACGAGTGCGTGAACGATAGTTTTTACCAATTAGTAAATCCTGTATTGTGTATAGTTTAGTAGCCATTAGGCAACCTCTTTCTTTTTTGTTTATAAATCTATCCTACCACTAGGGTCTGACAAATCTTTCTTATTTATTTTTCTTACTATGTAAGTCTAGCCTATTAGACACAAAATATCAAGTTACTAGGCAGTAAATCCAAATAGTGAGACGCTCAAGCCCTGTGATAAATCTCACACAAATAGCCCTGTGGATAAGTCTGTGGACGACACGCCCGAACGGGGCGCCCAAAAATTGGGAGCAGTTTTTATTCTTGCTCAGGAATTTATTTTATTTTAGAAGTCGTTCAGTTCGCAAAGTAACTTGAAGTCTGCGAATTTCTTTTTCTAATTTAACATTGCGTTGCCAAAATGCTATCATCATTGAAAGCGATCCAGCCAATGCAATTACAATTGCGATTAGTGTTCCAGTATCTAAAATCATTTAGCCATCTCCAATTTTTCATAGCAAGCAATAGCAAATCTGCTTGGGTCAAATCTTGGATTATCTGTTTCAAACATTAGAGAAAATTCATCTACCAAATCAGCAAATAAAATTTCTCCTTGCTCATCAAAAACAGATGTAGCAAAGTAATTGCTAAGAATTTCGGCAACCTTTACATAGTCTTTACGGGTCATCATTATTCGGCCACCTTTAGAATTGCGTATGAACCACGAGCATTTATTTCATCAAGGGCAGGTGCGATAGCAGGCACTAACAATTCTTTTATCATTCCTTCAAGCATAGCAATTAAATCTGATTCAGGAATTGAAAGTGCTTGCTTAGCAATTGGATGTGTTTCGTCAAATTCTGTAACGAAATTTAGAGAGTGATTTACTTTTACCATTATTTTAGTTTTCCTATTCTTAGTTTTGGTTTGAGGGTGTAAGAGTGCCACGAAGTGTGCCACTAATTCCGAGAGTATCGCAAGCAACCTTGACAGATACGCCGACAGGTAATTGTGTCGGATAAGTTGAGATGAATTGAGCAACCTGACCTTTAGAGGATAGATTGATTTTTTTGGTAGAACCTGAAAAGGTTTCTAGTATTACAGTGTAAGTCATTTTGACTTCCTTTCGTTTTTAGGTATAAGACTATCTTATACTATGGGGCTGACATTTTGGCTACTTATTTGCTAAGGCTCATTGTGATTTGTATCACACTTATTTGCTTAGGCTCATTAGCCAATTTGTCTTTTATTTAGTTTTTCTTATGTAGTAAGACTATCAGAGAAACCCTGAAAAGTCAAGACGACACGCTATCCCTAGAGTGTGAGTTACCTCACATCTCGGCTATATTAGCCTCGTGATAAGCAAGAGTAATTTCCTCGCCGAATTCGGATACTAGGTCGTTATAGACCTCGTCCATATAGTCTAAATAATCTGACATATTTTCCTTTCAATTTGAGAACTTTTCTCAATTTTCTTTATACTAGAAGTATAGCAAAGAAATGTCAAAAAGTCAAGTTTAGACACGCACAAAACGGACATTTTTGATGTGATTCTCGTCACACGGGGCGCTCCTTTTTTTGCAGGGAATTAAATTTATTCTTTTACGAATAAATAAAATCCACTTGCTAAACAGATCATAGAGAACCAGAATAGTGCGTTACCACTTTCAAAAAAGGTTTGATAAAAACTCATTTAGTTTTCTTCTCTTCCTTTTATTATTCCAAGAATTAACTCTAATTGCTGAGTAGTTAAAAGTGCTTGAGCACAACCCCAAGTAAATGCGAAATCGTGTTCGCCATAGTGTTTTTTAGCAAGAGTGTTTATTTCTTGTGAAATCTCAAAATTAGTTTTCATTATGAATAAATCCTTTCTCCGTAGTATTGGTCAAATTCAGTTATGGTCATTAGACCTTTGTATTCATTACAGAAATCGCAAAATAGCGTTCCCTCGGAATAAGTGTTTTCACAAAAACAGCAAATTAGTTTATTCATTTATTTAACTCCTCAAATAATTCTTTACACTTGTTAGGATTTTCCCACCAAGTAAATCCTGCGTGGTATTTCGCAGGGGCTAGGACAACCTGTCCACAAGGGCAGAGGTTCATTAAACCTCTAGGATAATCGCTTACAGTAGCGAAAGGCTCAAAAATTCTATTAGTCATTATTTGGACACTTTCCAATCTGACCACATTGGTAGTCTTTCAGGGTCAGTATCGTTATACCAACGCTCAATGTTATTTTCACACACTTCGCAGAATGTGAATTGGTCATCTCCTACCATAGAGATAGCAGACTTATTAGGGGTATGTGACACACATACTGTGTTTATTACATTTGAATTCATTTGAATTCCTTTCTAGTTCAGAAACCTTTTCTGACTTTCTTTATACTAGTAAGTATAACACCTACCACTGACATTTAGTAGGGTATAAATAGGGTAAATCGGACATTGTGATGTAGGTCACGTGTGATGTGCACCACAGGGGGCGCTATATAGGGGGTATGCAGGGGGCGGCCCCTTGTGATAGAGATCACACACGACACGCCGTGTTAGGACTTGACTTTTAGGGGTAGATGTGTTATTATACTAGTATAAGAAAAATTAAATAGAGTTAATTAAGGTCAATGAGCCTATCAAATAAGCGAACATCTGTTCGATGAGCATAGCGAATAAGTGACCTAAATCACATACGAAACACCCCTTTAGGGCTTGACTTTTAGGGAAATGTATGTTAGTATTACTATATACAAAAATTAAATAGTAAGAAATCCTAGTGAGCCTCTGAGCCTACCAAATAAATCTAGAAATAGAGTGAGCGTAGCAAATAAGAGCAAATAACCTAGGTCAGCAAAAAGGTATCAAATTGGTATCGCATTAAAAGAAAGGTTCATTAAATGAACACTATATATAACGAAATAGCAGATGAGTTCGGTCCATCTGCCCTATCTATAAACAATCCTCTACCTAAAGAGGCTCTCTCATTAAGAGAGTGTCAAATCCTACTAAATAAGTATGGGTTTGAAAAGGCTAGTGTTATCGTTAAACGATACGCTTCACTAAGTAAGGTAGGTAAGTAAATGAGCCTACCCATTATCCTAGTAGCCTTGTCAGTGCTATGCACTATAATTATCCTTATCCCTACTATGTTAGATAAGAGTGAATTCTAATGCACCTATACCTATGCTCACAATGTAGCACCCTCGCAATCGTTACCCAAAAGGGTAAACAAATAACAATCAACCCCTGCTTATGCACAACAGAAAAGAGATAAATAAATGAACACATGCAAAACACCTAAATGCGATTCCTTTGAGTTAGTTTTTAGTGGAACAGATGCCTTTATGCTAGGCATACCAACAGAACAGATTTGTTATGATTGTGCTAACACATACGCACAGGTATCCCGTATTGTCGATGCTTGGAAGGCAGAGGTTGCTATTGTTTGATTGGTTTACAAATCCGTTTAGTGTTTTATTTGATTGGATAGGATATTTTCTTATCTTCGGTGCAGTTGTCACTATGATTTTAGTTATTGGTGCAGTAGTCGCAATTCCTTTAGGGTTAAAACTATTAGGTGTTGCATTCGCTAAAACTATTGTAGTAGAAACTAGCAAGGTACTAAAAGACATAGGCATCACCAACATTGACCTAAAGCAACAGAAAGACAATGAGAAGATGAAAGCCTATCTAGATCGCAAGGTGGTACCCATACTAACTAAAATTAGTTAGGTGGCACCAGTGCTAATTAAAACTAGTTAACTAATTAGTCTATACTAAGAGAGGTAGTGAGTTATGTGCTCACTATCTTTTTTGGTGTTTCTTTTTAAATATATGTATCATACATCTGGACAAAATATTCAGATTTTAGGCTATTTAGGTTTTACAAAATTTTTCAGATTTCGACGGTATAGGGTATAATAGTTTTATGGGAATATTAGATAATCTAGAAAACGCCTGGGATGGTAATTTTGAATTTGAATCAAAGCCTATGGTAGATAAAGACGCAATGGGAAGAGAAGTATTTTGGCAGGATCTAGGAAGACCAGAAGAGCCAAACCTGGCTGTAAAATTATTTTCAGAAACCTGTTGCACAGATTGTAGTTGCAAAAATGGATGAAGAGCAGAAGTTAACTCCAGAGCAGGCTCAAGCAATTTTATTATTTCAGATTGAGCAGAAACTAAGGTTTGCTATTGCAAACCAAGTAGAGACAAAATTTCACGGTAGTTATCATAATGCATCACACGACATAGCGCAATTCATCCGCAACATGGCATAAAAATTTTTCAGATTTTAGTTAAAAACACCTTGAGACTCAAGATCGTCATAGATCAAACCCATCATATGCTCCAATGCTGGATACTGTCCGTCAATTCCTTTTTTAATATCTTCTTGGCTCAAATTTGATTGCGCCATTAAGTTTCTATTATAATTGTTTACTGTCTCAATCATAATCTCAATTACTTCGTGTCTTATCATGCCCATTCCTTTTCTTGGTCGTATGTAACAGAATACTCTCCTGTAAATATCTCTGCGTAAGATATGATATCTCTATTATACCTTATAAGGGTCTCTATGCCAACCTTATCGCATATGTACTTCTTACCCCTAGTAAGTGGTTTAAACTTCATCCCCTGCGCTTCTAGGGCTGTATTAAGGGTATCTATGTAACGTGTCTTGCCATAACGTTTTGATGTAAATGATTGATCAACATAATCAAACCTTGCTTGTGCATCATTCTTTCTTGCAATGTCCGAATTGTCTATTATGTACTTTGTTGCAGGATGATTCATCCGTGTAGACCAGTTTCGCATGTTGTTGCTGTATTTCTCCATGTTTTTAAGAGTTGAGTCAGCAAAAGCCATGCGTATAAGGTCTTGTTCGGATAAGTCAGCCTCTATTGCGAACGAAATCAAAAAAGCGGTTGCGAAGGGAAACTTGTCGCTATATGTCGTGACGCCGAAGTGTACATTCGGATTGAACGACTTACTTGACATACCGTCTCGAATTAAACGCATATGATTTCCGAGAGAAACAAACTCTTCTCGATTCATATCGCAATCGACGAACAAACATTGCGACGGATCTATATCGTCGGCGAGACATAAAAGATTTTTGTCATATGAACCTACTATTTGCGAACCATTAAAACGCTCTAATAATTTTGCGGTCATAAAACCATCCATGTCAGGGGATATAATAAGATTCTTAGAATACTCCAGTGTGTTGAGTATGTCTGTTTTCATTTTGTATAAACGTCCCTTATAATAATGTTATGACTGTGCAAGACTGGGCTTCCTTAATCGTAGCGATACTTACAATTGTATCATCAATCGCCTTTGCAATCAAGTGGATGGTAAAACATTATCTCAGCGAACTTAAGCCGAATTCTGGATCATCGATGAAGGACCAAATTTCAAGATTAGAAACCGCTTTGGAAGATCAGAGAATTGACTCTATAAAATCTAGAGATCGCCAGGAAAAGAAACTTGAAGATATGTATCGGATGTTGTTTGAGCACATTGACAAACTTAATAAATAATTTTGCTATATACTATATATAAAGATAGTTTTTAAAACTATAAAGATAGTTCTTATTTCTTATATATATTAAGTATACACTATCCCTAATCTGGCTAAAATAGACTTATGGTAACAAATCGGACATTGTCTATTATAACAATTGTATAACAATTATAAAACCTTTACTTTAGTGTCCATTTTGTCTATTATGGTATAATTTTATTACTGGCTAATACCTTGGTTTGTCCTATACCCACCAATCAAGGTATTAGTCTTTTTTATGGTATAATCAGTATTATGGCTACACATGGACCAGAAGTTTTTGGAGCAGACCCTGCTCTTATTAAATGGCAAATAGTTAGAGGAGATACCTCTCCGCTTCGTGTGGAATTTTTGCAAGATGATGAAGCGACATATTTTGATATATCTGATTGGACCTTTGAGGCTACTACTTATGATCCTCAGTCTGATGCTCTTGATTCCCTGGAAGTTTCACGTGGAACAGGATATGTAGATATTTTGGCCCCAGCATCTATTACAGAACTATGGGGCACTGGTTATAAATCAGTTGTAACAGAATTAACTTTTGATCTTCAAGTAACTATTGACGGAGAAACAATTTGGACACCTTTGATTGGAACTATATCAGTCCTTGGTGATATTACGGGGAGTCTATAATGGCAGTAGTTAAAGTTTCAACTCCAAGACCAGAGTTGCCTCCAGTAATTAGAATTAAAAATAAAACATTTAAAGTAAATAAATAAAAACATGAGATAATGGTCTTATGGCTGCTTCTAAATCTATGGACTTTCCTGGCGCAAAAAAATCTAGTTATGCTGCACAAGTAGAACAAAGTCAAACATCTCCTCATCAAGAAAATACACTATCTTTTCTTCCAGTTCCTGGACCAGTAGGACCTCAAGGTCCAACAGGTAGAGATGGAAAAGACGGATTGCCAGGCCCAGCAGGTCCAGAAGGACAAAAAGGACCAAAGGGAGAAAAAGGACAATCTGGACAAAACGGACTAAGTTCTTTATCATCTTCAGGACAACAGGCTGGATGGGGATCTTATACAAATAGCATTGACAAACCAACAAAACTTGGAATCTCAGAGGGAGATGATGGCTGGGTAACCCTTATATTGGATACAAAAGATAAAACCCAAAATGAAACCTATCTTCCAAAAGGTTGTACCAGTCTTTGGAATAGCCACCAAAGAGCCCTAAACTTTCACGGTATAAAGGAAGGCTCGCAAGTATTCATAACATACAACTTTGAAATAACCACCTATACATCTAATACTGAGGTTTGGCTAAGAACCTATTTTGCAAGTAAAGATAAGGAGTTTGTTCAGTTAATAGGATCTTTCAAATACCAAGGAATATATGTTCTTTCTGCTACTCAGCAAATCTTTATTGAAGATCAATCAATGTGGGGCAATGGAGCAGTTCCACAAATTAGAACAGACTTTGATGCTTCCGTAATCCTTAATTCTGTCTACGTCAGCGTGGTATAATAAAACCATGGCATTTCCAGCGAACTATGACTTTAACTACTATAAGGGTGATACCTTTGAATTTCGTATCTACCCGAAAAAGAATGATGGAACAGTCTTTAATCTAAACGAGTATAAAGTCCCAACAAATTTTGCTAGTCTTCCAGATGACGTAACAGACAACACAGCCCCATACGATAGCGCACAATTTACTATTGCAGATGGCCGTGGAGCAACAAAAATTGTAAATGGACTTCCTGTCCCAGTATTAACATTTAAATGTTTTGCTAGAGTCTCAGATGACAACACATTTGTTCAATGTGCTATTAGACCAACAGAAGGAAACGAGTTGGTTGCTGGAACAGAGTATGTTTATGACGTTGAAGTTAGAAAACCATCAGGGGCTTCAGGCAGTGGACAATATGAGATAGTTCAAACATTACTAACTGGAAAGATAACAATTACAGATCAAGTTACAGGCGCAACGTCTGTGACTAGGCCATAAGGAGCATAATGGCAGAAGTATTATTGTCTAATGAAGACTTAACGGTTTTTGGTGGACCAGAAGGAATAAGTCTTGACCTTGATATAGGACCACAAGGAGAGCGTGGAAGTATTATTGTTGGATCAAATGGAAATCCACAAGATGCAAATGTTAATGCTGAAATAATGAATCAGCCTTCAGGCATTCAGGCACTAGATATTGCAATTGATTTTAATGAGTACTCTCCAACATATAAGACAGTATTTCAAAAAGTAGCAACAGCAACTGGAACTCAGTGGACACAGATGCTTAGTTTAAAAACAAACTTTTATTCTTCTGTAGAAGATGTAACTGCAGCAAATGGAACACTTACAATCCCACCAATTAATATAACAGAAATTGCAAGCAATATAAACCTTACATCTGCAAACTTTAGTATTCAGTATTCCGTGTCTTCAGCAACTGGAGGACCACTTTCAACAAGTCTTGTAGTCAATCCTGTAATAGATAATCCAATTAGAGCACTACCACTTGAAATAAAGGGTGTAGAATATATTGAGGGCATTTGGCAGCCAATGGCTGGTCCAAAGCGTGTTCATTTATTTATTACGGTGGTATAATGGCAAGAGGTGATTTATAGTGGCAGCAGAAAACATTGACAATACCGTTGGTGGAACTGGGCTATTCAATGCCAAAATCCCTGGACTTTCAGACTCAGCAGACATTCAAGCAGCCCTAAGACTTTATCACTATGGAACATACGAATATGATGGTTCTAACACAAATACTGCACTTATTCCAAACCCTTCAGTTGCTCACCATTTTCAAAAACTAACAAACGACAAAGCCAACCTTTCAGGTGCAAATTTTACTGGACCAATTACAACTCCAAATAATACCGCAAGTAGAATTTCTTTTTATTATTCAACCTTGGCCTCTTTTCCAGCAGCAAGTACTGCACACGGAGCAATTGCCCATGCCCATGATACAGGAAAAATGTATTTTGCACACTCTGGACAATGGCTTGAGTTAGCATCAGAATCTTATGTAACTACATCAGTAACTAATGCAATTGCTGGTGCCACTGGAGGATACCCTGGTCTTGCAGGAGAGGCTATTGATTGGAACTCTGTTGATTTAAGGTTTGATGTTGTGCCACAACTTGCAAATGTTGGAACAGTTATAACAAAAACAGAAAGTTTTACTTTATCCCCAGAAGATGTTGGCAAGACTGCCGTTTTGTATTCTTCTAATCCAATGGTTGTAACTCTTCCAGCAAACGCTTCAGTAGAAATCCCAGTGGGATACTCTATTGACATAATCCAAACAGGAACTGGCTCAGTAACAGTGTCTGAAGGAAGTGGTGCTGTTTCTATTAACAGCAAGGCTGGAATAAAATCTTTAGACGGACAATATTCAAAAGGTACTCTGGTTAAAATAGACACAAATATATGGTTTTTTTTTGGAAACTTACTTAACGTAGTAGTCCCTACTCCAACACCAACACCTACCCCAACTCCTGTAGCACCTACACCAGTAACACCAACACCAGTAACACCTACTCCAACTCCTACTCCAACTCCAACACCAGTGGTACCAACACCAACGCCAACTCCAATCCCACCAACACCAACACCAACTCCTACACCAACTCCAACTCCAACACCAACTGCAACAGTAACAGTTCCTGATTTTGTAGGAGGCAATGATGACGGAGTTGCAAGTACATTAGAGTCTTTAGGTTTGACTTGGTCTTATATACTTAGAACAGAAGGTGCAACAGCACAAAATGGTGGAGATGTTTACTCTCAAAGCCCAGTAGGAGGAACTGTTGTTAATGTAGGATCTAATGTTGTTATAACTGTGTATTCTTATCAGTCAACACCAACACCAACACCACCGACTCCTACTCCTCCTACTCCAGCACCAGAATGTGACTACGTAGATGCACCAACATATTGCTTAAATGTTGATTCTCAAGGTTATGGAGACGCATATCAAAGGTCTTGGACTACTGGATGTCCAGATGTTTCATTAGGAAGAAGTTACTGTGGAATACCAACACCTACTCCAACACCAACACCCGCAGTAACACCAACACCTACTCCAACGCCCGCAGTAACGCCAACACCTACTCCAACGCCCGCAGTAACACCTACTCCAACACCAACACCTACCCCAACTCCAAGAACAGAAACAAGTAGAACAATTGGAACCTGTATATCAGATGTATATTGTCCAGAAGGCGGAGAAAGAGAAGATATTGTTTATTATTCAGATGGAACTAGTGGTGGACAATTTGTATGCTGTTCTTATGCAGCCCCAACACCTACTCCAACGCCCGCAGTAACACCAACACCTACGCCAACACCTACGCCTGTAGAGACACCAACTCCAACACCAACGCCTACTCCAACACCTGAGCCAACACCAACACCAACGCCTACTCCAGCAGGTTGTGTATACAATGGACAAATTACAATTGTTCCATGCGGATATAATAACTGTGTATATGATAACTGCGGTAATTTTGTAGGATATACATCAACATGATATACTTAATAGAGAGGAGATAAAATGACAATAAACAAAACTTTATATTTTTTACATATACCAAAAACTGCTGGAATGACAGCAGGTATCACTATTGGTCAATTTTTAGTTGCTAATAACTTGCCTAAATATCCACCATCATCTCCTCCGCATGCAGATGTGTCTTCTGAATATGCATTTATTCAAGGGCATCTAGGAAGATATCCAATTTCAAAAATTGAAAACCTATCAGTTGCAACACTTGTAAGAGATCCACTAGATCGTGCAATTAGTAATTTTTTATATATTTACAACAGAGTGCTTGCTAACAGAGAAGAATACTTAAATTTAGAAACAATAGAAGCAGGGCTAAAGTATTATTTATTTGAGGACCCTAATTATATTGCTCATAGAAACATACAGTCAAAATTTATATGCTCAGAGCCAGAAGAAAACATTTTTAAAGATCTACCAGTTGATGGGCAGTTGGACTATGAAAATAGATCAAAACAATGGTATTTAAAAGATATTGAAATAACACTAGAACTAGTTAAGTCATATGTTGATCAATTTGACATAGTTAACACAACGACAAATGTTCCAGTTTTTATAAATCGCTTAGTTGATTGGTTTAACACGAACTATCCAGACTTAGAGACAAAGTCATTAAGTTCTGAAGTATTCAATATAAATGATTCTTCTGTTTTATTTGCAAACAAAACTTACACAACAGAAAATATTAAAACATCTTTGTCTGATGAAGATATAATAAAATTTTTAGATTTAAACAGTAT
>Ga0209651_1000186_pt1 | contig 22572 bp, 11 predicted proteins | sample LauGreFBDMM110SN_2_FD_188216 | JGI IMG/M metagenome (GOLD analysis project Ga0209651, IMG submission 188216) | Freshwater lake microbial communities from Lake Michigan, USA - Fa13.BD.MM110.SN (SPAdes) (version 2) | ecosystem: Environmental > Aquatic > Freshwater > Lake | place: Lake Michigan... | reverse complement strand
TATTATTTTGGTATTATTTTAAAAATATATTATTTTGGTATTATTTTAAAAATATATTATTTTGGTATTATTTTAAAAATATATTATTTTTATTGTAAATGAGTTATAAATATATTATAATATTATTTAGATAAACTAACAGTAATATAAGTAAAACATTATGAATGTCAATGATAATAGTGTAGTATTAATGAAAAATATAGAACAAAGAAAAAATAAAACTAATATTGAAAATGGTGAATCACATAATTATGATTTCAAATCGGTTTGCAATAAAGAAAACATTTTTTTAAAAAGAGAAAAAACTTGTAATATATTTTTGTTACATTTTATTTTGGAGAATAAAAATAAAAATTTACATGATATTATAAATATTAATATGCACAGTCTACTTTTTAATTTAAATAAAGAAAATTTTGAAAAAATAGAAATAAAAAAATGGATTTCACCAAATGAAATAGAAGTTCTTTTTTTATTTAAACCTTTTGGAAAAGAACTGGGTATTAAGCCAAAATATATGTATGTAAAAACACTGGCAGAAATTACAAATGAAAAACACGTATACACTAGTTTTGATATCGATTATCCTAATATGGAAGAATTGAGCAAATACGATAAAGTTAAAAATACGATGTCAACAATGGTTGTAAATTTTGAATCAGATTTCAAAGTAAATATAAATTATATTTTTAAGTTTGAGTTAACACATTCTTTGCCGATATATATGGAAAATATCTTAGGGCTTACTATGAAAAAAATGTTTCTAAGTTTAAAACATTTTATAGAAATGATTTAACAAATTATAAATATAAAGATTACAATACATAATACTATTATAATTCAGTATTATGTATCAAAGATTAAAACAATCTATATATCGCAAAGACGCCGAAGATACTCATGAGTTAGAAGATGTAAAAATAGATAAACTTGATGATGATGATGATGATGATGCCGATGATGAAGATGCCGATTCGGATACGAATGAAAAAGATAATAAAGAAACAAGCATTTCGAATAAAATTTCAACTATTATTAAAAGTTTTGCATCCTATATAACGTCGGGTGTATCCAAATCGTGGTTTATAACATCTTGTTTCGGTATATATACAAAGTATTACTTGATATACAAAATATCAAAAAAGACTCCCGAAGATTATAATGCTATGATAAAAAATATAGCCTCTAAAATGTCTCATAAAAATATATTTTTTACGAAAATATTCCAAGCATTTGCAAATAATAATAACTTGGTGGATAAAGACCTATTTCATCACTTTATTACATACACTGACAATGTCACCTATAATACAAATGAAATCGACTATAACGGACTATACGACCTCATAAATATTGCTAGAAAAAATAATGACATTCTTTCTATTGAAAGCGAAGTTCCTATTAAATCAGGTAACATCGCACTTGTATATAACGGAAAGTTAAACGGGAAAAATGTTATCATAAAATACCGCCGTAAAAATGTTGTAGAAAAGTTTAATAAGTCAATGAGTGAAATAGAATTATTAGTAAATATATCTGGTAAAATACCGTACTTACGAGACCTAAATATAAGTGATTTGTTTGAAGAAAATCGTGAAATAATGACAAATCAGTTAAACTTTTCAAATGAAGTAAAAAATATTAATATATTTCGTGAAAAATTTAATGATGTGAATACCATTTGCGTACCGGAAGTATATTCTTACTTTACCGATGAAAACCCGTGTGCTATTATAATGGAAAAAATCGAAGGGAATCGTATTGAAAATGTTTTAAGTGAAGATAAACACGAATATTCTAAAATTTTGTCGAGATTTAACTTGAAGTGTGTTTTTTATGACGCTATCTATCACGCCGACTTACATTCAGGAAATGTTATTTTTATGAAAGAGTACCATACTTTTAAAGATGAAAATAATAACATGTCGACAGAACCTGTGTTAAAAATTGGTATTATAGACTATGGTATTATAGGAACAATGACTAGAGAAGAACAGAATATTTTTTTTACATTTTTTAAGATTCTCGTTAGCAAAGATCATAAAGAATTGTCTGTATTTATTACTGAAAATCTTTCCGAGAAAATAGACAACACGCTGCTGGATATATCGGAAGGAGACAAAAATATACTAGTTAATAAAATTTCTACTATATGTTGTGCTGTTTTAGAGAGTGATTCAAAGTTTTTTGGCGGCGAAGAAATATACGAAATAAATAAAATATTAAAAACGCAAAATTTACAATTTTCAAAATTCTTTTGTCGTGTTGAACTTGCAATCGCTATTTCAGAAAATGTATGCAACTCCCTAGCAACTAATTCATCTTATATAGAACAAATGATGATAGCATTTAAAGATATTTTTGGCGATGATGTTTTGTAACATTTTTGTTATAGTAAATATTATTATTACGGATAAATATTATTATAATATATTATACAATCTATATTATAATACTACTATTATTGTTACATTATAATGGATAACGTGAGTATTACAACTACTAGCCCTATTAAAACTATTAAAACTATTGTTGTTTTTATTATTTTTATCTATATTGTCGTAACCATGAATAAACATTTTTTTCATATATATGAAGATATTTTAAAAAATACTGATGAAATTTTAACCAACTATACGAAATATATTTACATCTATGTTCCATTCGTATTTTGGTTTGCATCAAAGGCAAAATACTTCAAATATGACGATGGTTATTTTGAGTTATATATTTCAAAAATGTTAAAAAGTGTAACGGATCACAAAAGTTACTATTCTAAAACACCTTATTTTCATGGAGCTTTGTCAAATATAGCAATATATATATTCTCTCTTCTTGCTGTCGCTTCCGGAGCAGGTCTAGGAGATGAAGGTGTAATCATCTACTCATCCATTAGCTTACTTTTATATTTTTATTTTAAAACAAAAGACATTCTCGGGATACACAATGTATATACAGAAGTAATTATATATTTAGGATACGCCATCGGTTTCACGATTATTTTTGGTTCTGCGATAACAACATTATTTTATATTTTAGAAACTATGTTTCATTATAAAGATGCAAACTTTTTTTCCAATTTTGGTATTATGATATGCGCAATCCCATTTATTAAATTTTTAGTGAAAGAAGAAGAAAACCCAATAAAAATTGATAAAATTACATTTGAGTATAATAATGTTGCTTATATTTCAATTTTTGCTATCTTAATGGGTGTACTTTCATTCTTTATTTTAAAAAATACACACTTTTTATTTACATTTATTAAAAATTCAAAATTCAATAACTTGTATGTGATTGTATTTGGATTTTTGCTCGCATTTATGATTAAACAAATAGGATTCCCGTCAATGAGTTTTGGGTTGTCTGAAATTAATGAAGGGTTTCAAGCAACCATAAATAAACAAAAATTGAAAAAACTTGAGGAAGATAAAAATTATAGCGAACTCGATAGATTAAAACAACTAGAAAAGGAAGGTAAATTTGATACTACAAACCGGTTTAGTGTATATGGCATTTTCGGAAGAATAATAAGCGTTATTATTTCCATCTCTGCTGGATTAACCGGAGGTCTCGTAATACCCGCACTGACAATCGGCTGCGGTATTGGTTCTTATGTATCTAAATATACGAATATTGACCAACATAAACTTATGTTTTTAGGAATGGTCGCCTTAGTAAGTTCATTTTTAAATGCACCTTTTACAAGTGCAGTACTTATCAATAAAATATGCAATCAACCCTATGATTCTATACCATTATCACTAGGTGTTTCGTTTATTTCCTATTTTACTTATCGGTTTCTTCGAAATAAGTTTTAGTTATATATAATATATACGACTACACTATTTCCACGCTATTCTCTTATTATTTATTATTTGTTTTGTAAATAATAAATAATGACTATCATAGTACCTAGTACACAGTAAACAGTAAACAGTAAACAGTAAACAGTAAACAGTAATTTTACACAATGTTATTGTTTTATATTTTTATAGTTTTATAGTTTTTTTAATACGTTTTTTATTTTTATTCATTCTTCTAGTCTTCTTATGTTTTTTCGTTGTTTTTAAGGACGACGACGACGATGATGGCAACGACCCTTTTTTATAATATTTATTTTTAATCTTTTTAGTAGTTCTTACCTTATAGGCTGCATTGCCCCCCGAAAGAGCACCCTCACTCACATCCTCACCCTCACTCGCATCATCACTCGCACCTGGACGAACACTTTCATTTGTAAGCAATCCCTTATTCACTGCATACGTCCAATGTCCTCTTCCACCTACCAATAAATATGAACTTGGGTGATTAAGTAAGAATTTAGAAGTCTCGGCGGTAAGATAGGAATACTGCCTATTTTGGGCGATTAAAAAGTCTATTACTCCTTGTACGTTTATTTTCTTATCATCTTCTTGTCTAATATAATCTTCAAATTTAAAATTATCAATCATATAACTATCCCAGTAAAATATATTAAAGACATTATTATCCGATACTCCTATTACCGTGATTATGGGTTGTAAATAAAGCAAAGATGCAAAGTATATCTCTTCATCAGAACCGTAGTATTTATAACCGACCGATTTAGATATTTTTCTAACGTACTTGAAATTTCTCTTACCATTTCTCATTATATACTTTAAAATTGGAGAATTCTTATATTCTCGAGTAGTCACATCCACTTTACCTTCTATTAATTTATAAATTTTTGTCAAAAAATCAGCAAGTTGTCTTCTAACTCTTGTCTGTTGTTGGAACTGTACATCATATTGGTCTTTTAAATTCATTTTTACGTATTTATCATACTCTTCTTTCATAACCATATAGTCAGAAGATAACATTCCAATAGAATTATAAAAGCAGTTACCGTCACAATTAGACCTTTGATTGACATATTCAACTGCTTTTAATAACTGTTTGGGACCGACAGGAACTACATCTCCTGTTGTTGTTTCTGTTGCTGTTGCTGTTGTTGTTGCTGCTGCTGCTATTGTTGCCCCTATTGCTCCCTTTTTCAATGATTCCATTAATTTTGATTCTTTTTCCCCCGACTTGTCTTCGCTCCGCATTAGTGTAGAAGTTAAACTATCAGTTAATTTATCACATATGTGTTCGACTTTATCATTCTTCTGATTTACTACAGTTGAGTAAAGTCCTACTATTATTTTTTTACCTTTAACCGGTTGTGGATTTTCTTCGTCTATTAAATATAAGTACAAACTATACCTTTCACTCTCATATAAAAACCCCAATATATCATCTACCATTTTTTTATCTATTGGCTTACCAGAGTAGTCCTGATATTTCCCGCTATCTATAGTGATTAAATATGCATCTTTACTACTTATAAGACTTGCTATTTTTTTTTGTGCATCTTCCGTTTCAGCCAAATATTCACTATTAAATTCTTGAGTAGTTAATAAACGCATATTCTCTAATAAATTTGTATTATAATCTCCGTTTGAAAGCAAATCTTGTATAAAACAGTGCTGTTTACCTATTTTATAATCTTTAAAGTAACATAAGTCATTCAGTATGTAATAGAGTCTTTTATCATATATTCTTTTTAAATACACCTTCATTTGTTTAAAGTCTACTCTCGGTTTTTTATCATGAATTCCACAACTTACTAGTTGATTCAGGATGTTATCAAAATGGGTTGCGTTTTCAATTGTTTGGCTGTCAAATACAGTATTGGTATTTATATCAAAATATATATTTCTATTTTTTTCTGGTATATCATCTATGCTTCCCGTAGATGAGTAGTCAATATAATAACCTCTAGCAGTAGCTTCCTCGTCATCACCTGCACCAGTATCTGCATCAGCACTATCATCACGACTTACACTACTATCATCAAGAGACCGTAACTCATCTTCTATTTTAGAATCAGGTTCGCATTTTTTACCATAGTACTTCTTATCAACTAGATAATTTAAGTCTGCCAAATAACAATATACAGGTAAACCAATAGATTTTATAATTTTATTTTGAATATCTTCAATATCTTTTTTACTTTTTCGAGCTGTTTGCAATTCATCAATATTTTTTCTTACATTACTAGACGATAAATCATATTCTTCGGATTCATCGGAGTCATTTATATCTATTTTTTCTTTTAAATATGGATTTCTGTATCCCCGAACGATTGTCATCTTATTTTCTATACGGTCTTCATCCGATTTTCTTACTATACAAATTACACTATACATGCTTGACTCAGAATACCATCTTATAAAAAAATCAGAACCACATAAATATAACAAGTTATTTATTTTTATTTTTTTCTTTTCTTCTTCTTCTGTGAATGACTTAGTTATATCAATAAAGGCTTTTATTCTATATAAAATTGTCCTAATTGGATTATCATCGGATACATTTAATATTATCATATTATTGGCATTAAATTCGGGGTTTTTCCATTCATATGTATCGCACGCTAATTTAGATAACTTTATTCTATCACCCGAATTTAATATTTCAGTATCTACCAATGTTTTTGTCATAATATGTTGTCTTGTAGCTACTACCATTATACCATAGTACCCTTTTATACCACTATCACCTTCACCTTCACCTTCACTCTTTTTTTTACACAGTTCATATGCCGACTCAAACATTTTAATATGACCATTATGAGGTGGATTGTAACTACCACCGCTTATTATAAAAACATTGTCCTTTATATTTTTTATCATTAATATTAATATTTCGTCCATAGATAGAATTCTACATTTATTCGTTGTTTCTAACTTTAATACAGATTCTATTTCCTCATCTTCATCATCTTCTTTAACTTCCTCACCTTTTTTACTAGTTTCTTTAACACCTTCTTCACTAGTTTCTTTAACACCTTCTTCCTTGTCTTCTTTAACACCTTCTTCACCTTCTTTAACTTCCTCACTTTTTTCACCAGTTTCTGTAACACCTTCTTTAACACCTTCTTCACCCAGCGACTCGGTCGAAGTAACAGACTTTACAGACTCGGGAGAATCACTTTTTTGTGACTCTTTGTCTAAGAATTCAAAATAACCATCATTTATTTGAACCCTTTCATCGTCGTCTATACGGTATTCAGAATCACTAATGTTATTTAATATAAAATTTAATATATTCATTTTTTTAATAAACTTTGTACCTTCTATGCTATATTTTTCATTTATTCTAGCTTTAAGAGGCTTATAAAAATTTTGTATTGATTTTTTTAATTTTAAATAGTCGATACCACTATTCATTATTTTTCGTAAAATATTCTGAGGTGTTTCATCATCATCATCATCGTCATCCATTATATCTTCTACTTTATCATATAGTGCTTCCGTTATTGTCATATAATTTTTCATTAAAAAATTGTCTTTTAAGTAGTCCGATATTGTTATCGTATCTTTACCAAGTTTATCATTCGTCGCAAAAGGTCCTATTCTAAAAAATGTAGCACATGGTCTTTCAGTAGGTAAATCTGATGGAAAAATATACCACATCCAGTGGGTTTCTTTTTTTCCAGCACTAATCTCTTGTAACGCCGTAACAAAATTTGAACCCTCTACGCTATATACGATGTTACCATCAACACCTCCGGGTATTTTACCACCGGCTTTCACACCATTTGCATGTGCCTCTTTAAATTCATCAACTGTTGCTCTTCTTTTTATACCATTTATTTGAGTAACGGGAGGTGGTTGTTTTTTTGAAGACGGTGCAGACGGTGCAGGCGGTACAGGAGAAACAGATGTCAATGTAGTTGTTGTTTTAGGTGCAACATATTCAGCCGTCCACCCCTTTATATCATCCCAGCTAGTTATACCATCAGGTAGAGGCATATTAACTTGCTTTGCTAATTCTATTATTTTATTTTTTATTTTATCTTTCAAGTGAAAAGCCTTATGTTTATAAGAATCTAATACCATATTTATATAATACTTTACGGCACTTACATATGATGTTTCCGGTTGTGATTTAGAACTATCTATCACTTTACTTATTTCTTTTTTCTGGTTATCAACAAATGAAGTAAAACTGTTTGCTGTATTAGATGTATCTAACCACACAAACATACCTTCGGAACCTAGGGGGTGAAATACTTGAAGATTATAATTTGAATTAATATTATCAAAACCTGTACGAAATGTTGTCGTATTAAATGAAAACCAACATTTAATATAGTTATTTTTTGAACCAGTATGTTTAGGCTTGATATCATAATAAAATAAAGATGAACCTGCCATTATTGTTTCCACAAAAGTATTGGTTTCTTTTGTATGTTCAAAATTATTCATCTTTAAATCCTTTATAATTTTATTTACAATTTTATTACCTTCACCTTCTTGAATACCAACTTCATAAGTATCACCACTCGTCACTACATACCCTCTAGGTTCTCCCATCTCTAACAAAGCATTGTTTCTAATTTTTTCAGCAATTGTTGCAATTGAGCTCGCCTGTAAAGTATCATCATTTTTTTGTTTTATATATTTTTTAAAAGCATCACAAAACTGTTTTTTAATTTTATACAATTTTTTTTGTTTCGTATCATCCTCTCCTAGTGCCGCATAACACATACTTGAAACACCGTTTCCAAACCCTAGTTCTACATTTGCAGCATTTACAATAGCATCTATCGTTACAGGAGTACTACGTTTTGCAAGATTCATTGTCTCATCTATTAAATTCGATCTTCCACCTAGTATACTTATTACACTATCAATCATTTTTTTAATACCGCTACCACTACTACTAGAAGCATAAGACTTTGCAATATATAAAGCATCTTCTTCTTCTTTCCCCCAAGGACAAAAATATATTGTTTTCAATGTGCTTGTCATTTTATTATCTTCCATAAATTGATAAAAATCTGTTACACCTTTTAATAACATCTTTGCATGTTCGGTTTTATTATGTTTTCTACCAGCTGCAAGTTCAACAGATACAAGCTTTTTGAAAAATATTTCACCCCCTATAAAAGGAAAAATAATATTTTTAACTCCGTTTAGTGTCGCCAAAATAAGCGAATTCATGACGGAATTTGACAATGTGTCTCTTGTAATTAACTCACCATTACCAGATTTTGCAGGAGAAGCCTGTATCATATATTTTACAGTGACACTCGAAGGAGTCGTAGGTGTTGCACTTGGATGTTGATAATCTATATTTCTCAAGGGTTTATCGCCTATCTCTAACAATGTAGCCGAACCAGGAGGCATTATACAACCAGTACCGTCAACGCCACCGCCACCGCCACTACCACTACCAGCATATGTCATACTATAGTCAGTATTTACCACAGAAACATTTTTATCGAGTAAGTTAGTATCTGGTGGGGTAACTTGCAATGCTTTGAATATTTGAGTTTGAGTATAGTAAGAGATTTTGCTTACTTTGACTGCGCGTTGTCCTGAAGATGAAAGGGAAAGGGGTACTTTTGTCGGAAACACTTCAGGTACTGAAGCAACGGGTCCTACTTTTTTCGTCTTTGATGCCACACTTTGACCATCCTGAACAACCTTGGGATAAAACACAGTAAAGTCTATATTTGTCGGATTGTATTTCCCTTCGTTTTCCCCACCAAAAGATGAAGGCGCGTTATTTTTACTCGTATATATGAATGTTTGTTGCCCCCTAACACTATTACATTTTAAGAAAGTTGGCTGAACATCTGTTGGGAATGGTTGCAGTAAGTTGATATTAAAGTCGCCACTAAAAACAATATCATAATCCCTATAGACTGGGTCTTGTCGAAAATAAGAGACTACTGTGTTTAATAATATGTATATCTGTTGCTGTCTTTGGTACATCTTTGGTGTATTTTCTTTACTCAACGACAAATGCGTAGATGTTACTATTTGTTTACTTTTTGTATTTACGAAAAACCATAGCCTTGAACAATCCTTCGTAATAGATTTCTGTTCATAATTTTTTACCTTTTGTTTTTCTACCATTCCTATTATAGTATTAAAAACTTTTATAGCTTCATCATTTGAGAACATTTCTTTACCTTTTCTGATTAAAAATCCCAAGCTTTTTATTTCTTGGACACTTACCGTATTTGTATTCACAACCAGATAAAATTCACCAAAAAATTTAGTATCGTCTGTTATTTCTGAAGTTACAATATCCAGGTTCAGGTTAACGCCACTGGCACCACTGGCATCACCGCCTTCATTATTTTTTATAGAAGTAGTTAAAAATTCTTTATATTTAAAGGGTTGAAATGCGGATTCTTTTGCTGCTTCACGAGATTCATAATTTAGACTACTTTCCAATGCATATGTGGGTCCTTCTTGGAGTAAAACATAATCATATCCACCTTTCATCATATTACGAATAGCCCGCGCGTTATTTGCTAATCGCGATTTATAGTGTTCTATTCCTTCTTTAGATTTTCCATTAAATTTATGAAAATAAATAAGAGTTTTATCCTTCTTATCTTCTCCTTCTCCACCATGGCTAGCAATATTCCATGTTATTAATTTTATTTCTGTTGGGAATGCGCCTCCTTCCATCTCTTCTGAGGCACCATCTCCACCTCCCTTCATAGCACTTTGTCCACTAGTAGCAGTAGCAGTAGCAAGTTGTGGTCCGCACTGGTTGTTATTTGTGTTATTAATATTATACATGATAGGAGAATGGTCGGAATATAATTTGTCTTTATTTTCTGGTTTATCCCATTTTGACATTTCTAAAGTGGTCAAGTAGTTATAGTCTGGTTTGCCCGTTTCGCATATAACTACCGACTTCTTATAAGGAGAGCCTTTAACTGTTTCAGCTTTTGATGCAGTATATTCATAGTTATTCAACTTTATCAAATCATCGCCAGCTATTTGTATGGCAGGAGGCACAAGTTCAATAGAGGCAGTACTCAGTTTTCCTGATGTAGACTGTGACCAGTCGGGAATTTCTTCTGCTTCTGCTTCTGCTTCTGCTTCTGGTTCCGCTTCCTGATCCACAGATGCAAGTCTTTGATAATCTATACGCTGTGTGGGTGAAATAGAACCTGGTCCCCCCATATATGCGCCCATACTTCTGCCAGTTAACTCTTCTACTAAACTTCGTCTTGCTTCATCATTTAATGCTACCTGTTGATTTTTTTCTTCTTCAACAGCATTCTTTTCTACTTGTTTTATTATTTCACTTATAAATGCGGTGTCGAGTTCAAAAACACCACCAACGGCTTCTGTATTGGATGGATTCGACTTATTTGGATAAACAGGCAATCCTTCCGTTGAATCCGAATTTACTATTTTCTTCATTTCTTCTTTCGGACAAAGAAGTAGTTTACCCGTTGTAAAAATGAGACTGCTTTTGTTTATTTTATCAGGATTGGTTAAAGAATATTTGTGCCCAAATAAATTCGGCAGCGTTTGGCTGTTTGTGTATCCATTTAAACGAAGTCGTCCATTCTTACCAAGACCACCATATAGATATGTTACTATTTTGCATGCTTTAATAAATTTTTTTATTTCTATCGCATATTCCGAAAGTGAAGGGTAATTTTCAGGATTAAATGCGTTATTACTTCTTGTTAACAGTAATGCTAATGCAGGTGCGTTTGTATATACCTTGCTTATTTCACTTTTGCTAATTTGTTGGTCGTATGGTATATCAAAGTTAAAGTCTCCCGACATAAAGTAAGGGTTAACATCAGTTGAACTTGACAAATAATATCTTACCCTAAACTTGGAAACAAACGCGGCTGTTAATAAAACTTCTAACATTTGTTTTGTCACCTTTTTATCGGTTGTAGCCGGAGCAGCCGCAGCAGACTTGGCAGATTTAACTGGCATAACTGATGCAACTTGTTTTGCTTCGATTTGTTTCAACGTTTCGGTTGTTTCTATTTTTATATTTATAATTCCAAAAATTTGTCCTGTTGGGATATAATTCATATTCATATATTTCTTACATGGCTCCTCTTCTGGTTTAACTTTAGGCTGTTTTCCCATACTCGTGTTACCAAATAGTCCTGAAAATATTCCCGCTTGTTCTGAATTATCTTGAGCATACCATTCAGCGTCAGCGTCAGCGTCCCCATCGCCTCCACCCCCAAGTACCGGTTTAGTACCTGTACTTGTGGTAGGAGGATTTGCTATTTTAGTTTCTTGTCCTTGTCCTTGGACTTCGCCGTCGCCTTCTTCATAATCTTTGATTTCTTCAACGGTATCTCCTTCGCCTTCCTCTGGTATCGCGTCAACATCACTTATTTTAATCATACCGCTATATCCTGGAAGTCCAGGTAAATTAGAACGCGTTACAGCCGGTTGTGTTGCGGTTGCGGTTGTGGAAGCTCCTGTCGTTTTAATAGGCGAAGAAGACATGAAACTACTAGGCATTTGACCTGGTAAAGAAGATGATTTCGTATACACACCGCCTTTAAATGTGCAATATGCAACAGTTGCAAAAGAAGTATTACTATAAATTGTTTCTAATGATGGAACGTTTTCTATAGACTTTTTATTTTTACTTATAAAAGCTCCCATTCTTATATCCGTCTCATCTTTTAGTTCAAATTTATCACTTTTAAACATAGTCAAGTTACCTAGCGCTGTTTTTTTATCAGATATAGTCAACATACCACCAATATAACTCTGTTCAAAGAAGTAGACGAAGAAATATTCCTGTTTGTATCTCTCATATATTTGCGCCAGTAAATTTAGAGGATCATCTACTTTTTCTAGTAGCTGATTTAAAACTTTTCTGTGTATTTTTATTCTTTCGCTTTGTTTATTTGGAGTAGTTAAATCTTGTAAAGTATCTCTTTCCGCATCTGTTAAGGATTCTACAATTTTTCTATATGACTCTAACGAGCACTGTACATTTTGGAAACAGTATATATCAGAACCACATATATCCATTGCATTAAATAGTATTTCCTTGCGTTTACTCCACAAGTTTTCATTTTTCCAGGAAACACCAGCAAAGGAATTGTCAATACTCTTAAAATCTTGTACCAGTTGTTCTTGACCCAATAGACAATATTGAACAAACGATATTTGATTTACACCAGCATTTAACTGCGACATAATTTCGCCCCCTCCCACATTCAACGCTTTTTTTAAAAACCCAGGGAGAATATCAGTTACCGAAGGTCTGCTTGTTAATTTAATCGAATTCTTAAGCTGTCTCCCCACTCTTGCCCAATTTTGCTCTAAGAAATTACGTCTCCAGAAATTTTTAATCTGTGAGCCTTTGACAGCACACGAAGAAAATAAGGTTCTATCGCGGTCGATTGCAAGTTTTCCTTTTTCTAATTTTTCTAGGAATAGTTCTAACTCAATATAGTACGCAACTTTATAGTTTTCTAGTATTTTTTTCAACTGTTTAAAAGTGTTATTCCATTCTAGATAGTCAATTATATAATCAACTCCTTTATAATTAAACGTTACTTTGTTAGAAAAAATTATATCTAAAATGAAACGAATATTATGACGAATGACAGCGTCGAGCTCGTTTAAAGATGACTCTGATAACTTTTCTCTAAGTTTTACGATTCTATCATCATAAATTTCACCGGTCTTCTTTTTTTGTTGCCCCGAAATAGAAGATAATAAATTTTGTTTTTCTAATATTCTAAAAAGAAATTTTAGTATTGTTTTTGTATTATCATTTAAGTCTATTCTAAGTTGAAGTGTCTGTGTTTTTCCACTTAGTATATTAAAGAGTGTAGTTATGGGAACCTTTACTATATCCGTTGATGATGCTCGAGATCTTTCAATAATAGATTCAATTTGTGAATTTGTAACTTGTCTTGTATAAATAACACTTTTCATTATTGACTTATCCGAATTAGCATTAACATCTTTTCCATTCGACAATTCAGGCTCGTATATAAACCGTAATCCGGTATTTGAGAGAGCCACAGGAAGGCTACTTTCTCCTGTAATCTTTCTATATTCTGAATTTATTTGATTTGCAACTGTACTCTCATCTGTGTCACTTTTAAATTTGTTTGATGATATAGTAGGTGCCCCGTAACCTGCAAATACTTTTTCTCTATTATCGATTGGACCGCTTATAAGCCTATAATTATCTCCTTCTTTAATCATCAACATGGAAGCTTCTGGTATTTTTTTACTCATCTCTAACGCTTGTTTTTTTTCTTGTTCTGTTGGTGTAGTATATATAAATGCATAAACGTAACCGATTAGTTTTTTCTGTTCTTGTGATGGATACCAGTTTGTAATAAAACTTCCTTCTGTTTTTTGGTCTGTTTCAAATACTTTTTTTTTGCTGTCATCTTTTTTTTGATTTTTTGGTTCATTTAATATTTCAATATCATCTACGGAGACGGGTTGACTATCGTTTCCATATAGTTTTATAGGTTCTCCTAATTTTTTTAAAAATGCTTTAAATAAATTTATATTAAAAAATGTATCTACGCGCGCTTTTATTGTAGCATTATTGGGAAAGCCAGAGTTATTGAATTTTACTAAAGAAGAAATAAACGGTTCTGCTTCTTTTGTTGCACTATCTAGTAAACTCGACGTAGTAATAGAACTGGATCTAGTGGTTCTGGCTTGTATACCGTTGTATGGGTCCATTCTTTCTCTTTCTCTTTCTCTTTCTCTTTCTCTTTCATAAAGTCTTACACGGTCGTCGTTAAAATCCGAGTCAAAAATTCCTCCTCCAGTCATTAATTGTTTTTTTTTTAAATCGGCATTCGGGGCAACTGGGAGTGGGGCTGGCTTAATAATATTCGGAGGAGTAGGTGGAATAGCTGGGAGGGCTGGAGGAACAGCAGCTTGTTTTGCAATATTTTCTTTTTGTTCTCTTTGTTCTTTTTGTTTATTTTGAAATTCTAATTCTTTTTCGTATTCTTTTTGTGACTTTTGCAACTCGCTTGGTGTACGAGTATAGTCTTTTCTGTAATAAATTTTATCTATTCTTTTTCTTTCCTTGCTTGTCATGCTTAAAATTTCAGGACTTATAAATATTTGCAGTGTTCCTATGTTATATTTTTTAATCATATTTGTGGTTTTATTTTGTTGAGCTACATACCATGATACTTTTTCATTTTCATCATCATCATCATTCTTATTTTCTTTTTTTTCTTCTTCCTTACTCATTTTATATAATATTGATAATATATATTATAATATTCATTTAATTAATTTGGATATTATAATATTAATTTTTTATATATTATATTATTGATGTTAATAATCTATTCTGATGTTAGCAATATGATATTTTTACATTTTGTTCATGTTATAAGCATCTAAATAGTTTAACTGATTGCTTTTATTTTTTTGAGTTTTATATTTTTGTACTATTTCCATTGCATCATTAAATTCTTTTTCAGTTATAACTTTATTATTTGTATATTCGCCAAGTTTTCGCGACTTTATAAAATCTTTGGGAAGAATACAGTATTTACTTTTTTCGTTCAATGCGAAATCTGCTAAAACGACAAAAACTGCAGTTAAAACAAGTGCAGTATATATATTTCTCGTCGCCATCCAAGATATTGTAAAAACTAAAATTTCTTTTGTAAGAGCATACTTTATATAAGATTCAGTTGATTCATCTAAGTTAAGCTGTATATACCTTGAACCAATATTTAAACATATCATCATTATACCAGCAAAAAATGTACTCGAATTTAGAGAACTTACAGCTTTATTTATAACGTCCATTGTCTGTCGTAGTTAATATTATATTATATATTTACAACACAAATAAAATTAATAAATTTGTAAAATTAAAAATGTATTAATTTGTAAAATTAAAAATGTATTAATTTATTAATTTATATTTACTTATATTTACTAATATTTACTAATATTTACTAATATTTACTAAAAAGTAATATGCTGCTTAATGTTAATTTTATGATTCTAACTAGAAAATCCTTCATATAATGGTATTGATTTTATGATTATAATTGTTAAAAATACAAGTGCTAGATAGAAGTTTATTTTTGAAAAATAAGCAATAATCAATAAAATTATAATCCTACCGATAAACGATCTATACATATAGTTATAAAAACTTGGTATGAAAACAAATAAAAGAGAAAGCAGTAAAATATTGTAAAATAGTAGAGTATACGTTGTATTATTCATTTGTTACTTGTTATTTATTATATGTTTAGAAATAAAAATAGTTATAAACAAGCATTTTTATAAACAAGCATTTTTATAAACAAGCATTGTTATAAACAAGCATATTTGTAAATTATCCTATTTATTTATATAATATATTTTATATATTATAAATCATATATTTACATGTATATGCACAATACTAGAATAACCCCATTAAAAACGCATCTATTAAATAATAAAGGACGCAATGTACCTACACGTTCTTTATTTTTTACTTCTGATTCGAAAACTTATGCTCCCAAGACTATATTAAACCGTTCATCCATGTTATTACCAAGTGTTAATGTTACTCGCAACAGTTTTCATCATAAAGAGAATGAAATTTTGCCTACCATAGAATGGAAACCTTCTTTTGCGATTGACTCTACTCATAGAGAAACAGGCGAACCAGAAAAGATAGGATTTATAATTTTGCGACATGTGAATTCTAGCATAACAAATCAGTACTGGAGAGAGTGTTATAGATGTATTAAAACATTTTATCCGAAAAATAGAATATTAATAATAGACGATAACAGCGACAAAACATTTCTTACACACGACACACTAGATAACACCATGATAATACAAAGTGAGTTTCCACGAAGAGGCGAATTTTTGCCCTATTATTATTATTTAAAAACAAAATTTTGCGAAACTGTTGTTATCTTACATGATTCAGTTTTTATAAAAAAATATATAGATTTTCATGTAAACAACTACAAAATGATATTAAATTTTTGTAAAAAAAATATTTCAGATAGAGAGTCACTCCCGTATCAAATGACTCTATTGTCTGCTATTAATAATGAAAAGTTGAATAATTTTTATAATAAGAAAGATTTGGACCTTTGGAGTGGATGTTTTGGCTGTATGTCGGTTATTAAATATGATTATTTAAAAAGTATAGATAGTGAATTTCGAATAGCTTGCTTGATACCTCATATAACTTGTAGAATGGCTAGGTGTGCATTTGAAAGAATAATAGGATGTCTATTACAAGTAAATATGAAAGAAGAATGTTTACTTGGTTCTATTCATAGCTACTGTAGATGGGGATTAACTTTTCATGACTATCTGAATAAAAAATACAACAGTAATTTAAAATTGATAAAAGTATTTTCTGGAAGATAAATTGTCATTATTATTGTTAATATTACTGTTAATATTATAATTTAATTTCCGTTTTTTTTTTAAAATAATATCTCATTTTTTTATAGGAATGACTATACCTTTAGCGTTATTTGCTTCGTCATATAATGAAGAAGAAGCAAATGGAACAACAATTCAAAATTCAAAATCATCATATACTCCCGTAAAAAATAATAAAAATAATTATATTTTAGGCAATAATGATAACAACGATTATTCGATAAATAAAAATACAAATCTGAGAAAAACAATTAAGCATAAACAAACTGCTCCCAATCAGTCCAAGCTTTCAGCATTATTAAAATCAATGGATGAATCTAGCGACTCTGAAAGCGAAGAAGGAAGTGGTAGCGGTAGCGGTGGTTTAGCAAATTATAAAGGTAGCGACACTCGCAATTCCAACTCTAGCATGTTTCCTCCTTTGCCCGAGCTAAACTATAAGGGACCAGGTTCTACTATGGCTACATCCGCATCTGCATCCGCATCCACATCAAATGAAAATTCCAAGACACTGTATAGTCCAGATATTCCAACATCACCACAAGGTGCTGTTTCAAATAATACATATAATGATATGCCTAGTACATATGCAAATCAGTATTATAAACAGTTTATCCCTTATTTAAATCAGGGTTCATCCGAAATACCCGGTCAACCGAAAGGCGAATTAATAGAAAAAATAAATTATATTATAGATTTGCTAGAAGATCAGCAAGATTATAAGACAAATTCTATTTTTGAAGATTTGATTCTATACGCTTTTCTGGGTATTTTCGTAATTTTTATCGTAGACTCGTTTGCCAAGTCTACCAAATACGTAAGATAAAAACATGAGACGCAAGAGATGTGGTGAGATTTGTGTTTATTCATATCTAATAAATCGATAATGCAAATCTCTGCGATTCTCAACAAAACCCTCACAAAACCCTCACAAAACCCTCAATTCATTATTACAATATTTTCAGGTAATAATGTTTTACATATATAGTTATGAATTAATAATGTATTTTTCTCTACCAAAATAGGTTTGTTATTCGCTAAAAAATAGTCGATTATCTTTTTATTGTGAGATAGTGTATCGATTGAGATACACCCAATCTTGTTATTTTTACGCTCGATTTTGAGTGCATTGATAAACCCGCAAAGAAAGAAGTTGTCATGTGTATACGGCATCTGAATCGATATGGGTATGTGTAAAATATGATTCGCATCTTTTATAATATTTTTGTTAACAACTATTTTATTCGACTTGCGAAACATATAGACAGCAAGTATTGTGTCACGATTTGCGCTAACTGTTCCTGCTCCTGCTCCCGCAATGTTTTTTTGTAACAACACATATATAGAATATATCTCACTTTTTATAAGATGAAATATATGAGAAAATGATGGCAATATGGACACCTCGAATAATCTAGCATATTTTTTACTATCTTTATTCATTGTAGCATTATTTGTGTGGTACAGCTTTAGATAATCTAAAAATATATTTATATTTTGCATACCTATTTGTATCAAATGTATGCTTGCATGAAACCTATACTCTACAGTATCCCAGTTTGTGATAGGAATATAAAAAGAGTGATATTCTAAAAAAGGGACAACCATTTTGGGTATATTTATTCCAGTATATATGAAAATTGATGAATATATCTTCTCCTTCTTTTTTGATATCTTTAATCCATTCCTTTCATATACGTTTTCATATTTGTTTTCATATATGTTTTCATTCTTTTGTGATTCTCTGGATTCTGAGTTTTTATTTAATTCATCCGATTTTCGATTAATCTCACGCTTCTGTAACATCTCATGTTTTTCAGAGGTGGGGTAATCTCGCTCTCTCCTTATGACCTCGTCCCAATCATGAAACATTTTATAGTTGTAGGTCTTCATCATCATTGTAACATCGGTTTCATCCACTTCTTGAGAATTATAATACACCTGTGAAAAATAAATAGGCATTGATGCCGATGCTACCGATGCCACCGATAATGCCGCTACTTGTTTCTTATTATTATTATTACCGCTCTTTTTATTCCTAAAAAAAACATAAAGGGGTATTGAAATAATCACGCCAACAATATTACGCACAGAAATTACCTTTGATGTATCATTATCGCTTTTATATATATTTTTATAATTTACAGTTACTATCGGGTCGTAGTCGTGATTTTCCAGTACCATTTTTAAAAAAGACTTCTCCATCTTTCGATTCACATCTAAATATTTCATATTCCCATTATTGTAATTTTTATTAAAATACGGATAGTCATTCATTAGCGATACTATATCTTCGTAATATTTCACACTCATATCAATCTCATTTATATATATATTACCTATTTTTGCAGGTACATTCGTGTGTGTAACATAAGATACATTATTATTTAAAAAATTTAAATGAACCGTATCTACCGGTTTTTCATCCGATAGTATAGTATCTAATCTACACCAGTTGATGGGATTGTATCTATAAAATATAGGCTGTTCTAGCCAAAATCTCTGTCTTACTTTATTATATCCGTGTAATAATAGAATAAATAATAAGACACTTATTATGATATAGTATAACCACATATCATAATAACTATAAATATATATTTTGTTCGTATTATACGATTTTTTCAAGATTTTGTAAAAACATCCAACATCGGTATATGAATTATCGATTTATCACTTATGAATAAACACAAATCTCACCGCATCTCTTACATCTCATATGTTTAATAGTCTGCATATGTTACCATAGATGTGGAGGAGAAATGAATGCACGCAGGTTAGTTTGCTGGTTTGTACAAGACATATATATATTGAAAAGGTCTATCAAATGGAAGAAGGTCAATCTGCGACAACATATTAAAACCGCAATCTTTTGCTTCACTTAGAATAACGGTCTGGTCGGGCGTCATAAACTTACGAACATTTTGCCGTTTCTTACCATTTTTCCTATTTTTGAATGTCTCACGAAGCTCTATGACTTCGGGGTCATTCATAATCATATCCGACTTATATATAATATCGTCTATAATAGCGTCATTGTTTCCTAAAGGATTATTAACATGCTTGCTGCTAAATAACCGCGTAACTGCAGGCGATAATCTTCGCTCTCTTGCTCCATAGGTCTGCGAGTCAAAAAATCCCCCAACATTTATTAAATGAATCGCTAAAAATCCACCCGGAGATAACCATTTGTAACAGTTCTCAAACAACATTCGGCGATTTGAAATCGTATAGACTGTAAAATCTAGCAACGTAATTAGTGTAAACTTCTCGGCATCAAATGTAAGCTGGTTTGTTCCATCTCCTAAAATAAATTTATTCTCCGGATATTTTTCCGCCGAGTATGCTATCATATCATTCGACTTTTCCATACCATAGCAATTATACCCCTTCGAATGAAGCGTGTTGACATGTTTACCGGTCTTAGAACCGATAACTAAAGCATCCGTGTGCCGTACAGGAGAAGTCTTATTTAGAATAACGCCGACCTCAAAGTCATCATGCATGTCGCTATAAAATAACGTTTCATACATTCTAGCATAAAAAAGGTCAAGGGACTCTTCGCCGGTCTTTAATGTAAACTCTTTATTTATAGTAAACCCCTCTTTATTTCCGGTTGAACCGCTTTCTTTAGACGTTGTCTCTAAAAAGAATAAGCGATAAATGTATACCATAGATACAAGAATAATTAAAAATACCAACATAACTACCCAACATGAAGAAGTATTTATTCTATTAATTGCTGTTTCAATAATTGTCATTTGCTTATATGTATTATTTATATATGTATTATATGTATTATTAATATATATTTTTTATAGAAAAAATAGTATATGGAAACCGAATTTCAAATTAATGATATACGAACAATCTCCGAATTTAAAGGAGAATCATTCTCAAAATATAAAAAAACAGATGTTAGAAAAGAATTACTAAACTCGATACTTAACGGAAAAATCGAACACGCGTGTAACTGGAGTTCCGAACTTATTTGTGCAGGGCAATTCTTAGATTTATGGGATATCATACTAACATTTGTAGGAAAACATATCCATTTAGCTAACCCAAAATTAGCAATATACCTTGAAATGCGATACGAAAACTTTAAAACAATTCTATCTTCCGGCTACAGAGACGACATACTACGATTAAGAAATAACCCCAAAATAAGAAGCATGTTCGCCGAAATAATCTGTATTTTATGTTCCAGTAACAAAAAACACTGTTTCCAAGGTATAAAAATAAACAAAGAAGAAGAATATGACATAACACATATGTCGAATAAATTAAAAGCACCTTCGGTATCATATGCGCAGTGCGTTTATCGAAAAGACGACCCTAAAGAATTATTCATCGCTATTAATGAATTTGCGTATCATATATCGCCGGAGTCAAAGAATGCATTGCAGGCGTGTTTTTGGGTAGAGTGGATAATGGAGTTTCAAAAAATCTGCGCTAAAAAAAAAGAGAAATGTCTATGCGAACGCAGAGCGAATATACCTGTTGATGAAAAATTTCAGATGGATCCTATATGGATTCTATGGGAAATCATACTTAATAACTCAAAAAATCACGATAATATAAAAGTCAAAATACTGAATAGCATATTAACACTATATTGCTTAAAATATACACCAGGTGTTAAGAAAAAACGGCGCTACTTGATATATTACGCGATTTCTATTTTAACCGAAAAATATGATACTAAAATAGAAATAACAAAAGACAAAGAATTAGTAGAATCTGTTGTAAAAAAAATTAATGCAGTCTATAAACAAATAAAGAAAAATGAAATAGGTCCCAAGGTAGATTATTTGATGACGGATGTTCGAAAAAGTTCTCTAGAAAAATCAATTGACAAGTTACAATTAATGAATAAATTTGATTTTATGATGAATGAATCGTGAGTTCATAACTTTACTAAAACATATTGGACTTTTTAATATAGTACGTAATCCAGGTAACGGTAAAAAATAATATTGCACCCCATAAAGTATCGGTAATTGCAGTCCTTAGATTATACTTTTTGAAAATTGCCATATTAGTAAAGTCGAAAATACCATAGGTACAGAACCCCAATATAAAAGCATCAAATGGGGACTTGTTTGTAGATATAATAAAATAATTAAGCAGAACTGCCATCAAAATATATGTAAAAATTGCAGGCGACATATTCACAACAAGGGGGGAATTTTGAATCGCAGCTACCGTCTTATCAAATACCGGCTTTCCAATAAAATATAAATAAACAGAGTCAACCAGAACCAAAAGAACAGAAGATATAATAAAAGAATTCATCATAAGTTACTATATTCTTTAGTATAGTATAGTATAGTAT
>Ga0209651_1000185_pt1 | contig 22606 bp, 18 predicted proteins | sample LauGreFBDMM110SN_2_FD_188216 | JGI IMG/M metagenome (GOLD analysis project Ga0209651, IMG submission 188216) | Freshwater lake microbial communities from Lake Michigan, USA - Fa13.BD.MM110.SN (SPAdes) (version 2) | ecosystem: Environmental > Aquatic > Freshwater > Lake | place: Lake Michigan... | reverse complement strand
GGCTTATATTTTACGTATACCCACTGGGCGTGCGTTTATTTTAGGCTTGGTTTCAGGCTTTTTATTATGGGCTATTTCGGCGTTTTGGATGGATGGCCAACATCCGAGTTCCTTGCCTGGTAGAATGGCTAATTTATTTCCATTAGGGGGAAGTATTATAGGTCTTTATGCTGTCACAGGCGTTTTAGGAGGTTTAACAGGTGGATTGTGGGCATGGGCTGGTGCTAAATTAAGATTCAAATAATAAATTTTTAGGACAATCAAAATAGACCTTGTATATTTGTCCCCGTTACTATTTTAAAAACGAATACACGTGAAAAATTTACCTTATGTTTGGCTGGGCATTTTAACAGTTGCCATTGCATTTTTGTTTTTGAAGCCTGCAGGATCTGTTGGTTCAGGTTTAGGTGCTTCTACAGCGGATGGAAAAAGAATCGTTTTTGTTAATTCTGATTCTTTATTAAATAATTATCAGTTTTATAAAGATGCTCAAAAAGAGTTTGAAAATAAAGGATACCGCTTGCAAGTTGACCTAGGTCAAAAAGAGCGTGCCCTTCAATCTGAATTGCAAGCTATTCAGCAACGTGCTTCTGCAATGACGCAAGCTGAGTTACAAGCGGCAGACATGACCTTGAAGAAAAAGGGATCTGAATTGCAACAATATAGCCAACAAAAACAAGCGGAATTAGGGCAAGAGCAGGCAAAGAAAAACGAGGAATTATACAATAATATTCGTGAGTATGTAGGCAAGGTGAACAAGGAGAATAAGTATGAGTTTGTTTTAGGATATTCAAAAATTGGCGGTGGAATTTTATTTGCGGATGAGTCGGTCGACGTAACCCAAAAAATGATTGAGGGATTGAATAAAGAATATGCAGCTAAGAAAGGCGATAAATAGATTTTAATGATTAGAGGAGGCCACGCAGTTCGACTGTGTGGCTTTTTTTATGTAAGAGGAAATGGGAAAGGATAAGATTCTTAAGACGATTGAAATTAAAAACCGACGGGCTTCCTTTGAATATTCATTCATTGATACGTTTACGGCGGGAATGGTTTTGATGGGTACGGAGATTAAATCGATTCGTCAGGGAAAGGCGAACTTGACGGATTCTTATTGCTTATTTTTTCAGGGGGAATTGTATGTTCGTAACATGCATATTTCAAAGTATGATGAAGGAACTCATTTTAATCATGATCCACTTCGCGATCGAAAATTATTATTATCCAAGAGGGAATTAGGGAAATTGCAGAAGGAATTAAAGAACGTAGGTTTGACTATTATTCCTACTCGCTTATTTATTTCGGACAATGGATATGCGAAGTTGAATTTTGCTTTGGCAAAGGGAAAGAAGAGTTTTGATAAGCGGGATGATATTAAGGAAAAGGATGTGAAGCGAGAAATGGATCGTTCCCTTAGTTAGCTTTTTCTCTCAATTTTTTCACGATTTTAACGGCAGACATGATGGCGATGGCGAAGGCCACAAAGCCTATAAGTCCGTACATCCAATCGAAGGTGTTTTTGGCTACTACGATGAATACGACAGCGACCAGAAGGATGGTGGCTATTTCATTAAAAAGTCTTAGTTGGTTTCCGGATAGAATAAAATTTTGGTTTCTGAAGCTGCGGATCAGGTGTCTGCAATAGAAGTGATAAATCGTGATGCAGACGACAAAGGCTAATTTAAGGTGCAACCAGGGTTGTTGGCCAAAAGAATCCCACCAAACTAAGTAGATCAATGAAATACCTGAAATCCAGGTGAGCCAAAGGGCAGGTATCATGATCGCATTGAAAAGAATTTTCTCCATTTTCTCGAACTGTTTTGAAAGAATGGTTTTTTCTAATTCGGGTGTATCCTGAGCTTCAGCGTGGTAAACGAGTAAACGAGGTAGGTAGAAAAGTCCAGCAAACCATGAGGTGACCAGAATGATGTGCACTGATTTTAACGTTTGATAGAGTGCTGCGTCGCTCATGATGCTCGGTGATATCGGTTAAATAAGCTATTTATTTTGAGTTGGATTACCCCGAAAATTGCTTCTTTGAAAATATTAGCGGACATTTTGCTTGTACCTTTTGTTCGATCGGTAAAGATAATAGGCACTTCAATGATGTTGAATTTATATTTCCAGGTGGTGAATTTCATTTCTACTTGGAATGCGTAGCCAATAAATTTTATTTGGTCGAGGTGGATGGTTTCTAATACTTTTTTCCGGTAGCAAACGAAACCTGCGGTAGCGTCTTGAATGGGGATTCCGGTAATGAATCGAACATAAAATCCAGCGAAATAGGACATTAATACTCGGCCCATGGGCCAATTAACCACATTTACCCCATTGATATACCGAGAGCCGATGGACATGTCGGCGGATAATGCAAGCGAGGGATCAATCTTTTCGGACTTTAATTCTTCTGGGCTAGCGCAGGCGTAAAAAAGTCGGATAAGATCTTTAGGATTATGTGAGAAATCGGCATCCATTTCAAAGATGAAATCATAATTATTTTCGATGGACCATTTAAATCCTGCGATATACGCGGTTCCGAGTCCCATTTTCCCTTTTCTTTCTAGGAGAAAAATACGGGAGGGGTTTTCTTTTTGGGCTAATTTAACTGCATTGGCCGTACCGTCAGGGGAACCATCGTCCACGATTAAAACATTGAAATGCGGTTTCAGGCTCAACACCTTTTCGATGATGGCTGTGATGTTTTCGATTTCGTTGTAGGTCGGGATAATGACTATCCTGTTATTCATGGTTGTTTTTTGGGTGGCAAAAGCAATCTAACATGTGATCTATGGTCATTCCAGAGGCTTGCATAAAAGAATAACAGATGGTTGGGCCGACAAATCGGAAACCATGTTTCTTTAGTGATTTACTCATGTTCTCGGAAATTTCGGTACTAACAGGTAAATCCTTTAGGCTATGGAAATGGTTTAGGATGGGATTAAAGTCCACAAATTCCCAAATATATCGGTCAAAGCTACCAAATTTTTCCTGAATTTTCATGAAGGCAATGGCATTCGTTTTGACGGATTGTATTTTGAGTCTATTTCGAATAATGTTTGGGTTTAAGGTTGCTTCGTTTTGTTTTTCTTCGGTCCAATGAGCCAGTTTGGTATAGTCGAAATTTTCGAACTGAGTTCTGAAATGGATTCTTTTTCTTAAGATCGTGATCCAACTTAATCCCGATTGAAATCCTTCGAGGCTTAAGAGTTCAAAGAGGGCATGGTCGTCATGCATTTCTTTTCCCCATTCTAGATCGTGGTATTCTTGGTAAAGGGTGTCATTTGAACACCAGGCACATCTTATTTGATCAGGCATTTGTTTTTTATTGATGAGGCAATTAGCTTAGATTTTTCGAGAAATGGAATTATTTACCTGATCATTTTAAATTTTATCAGGAACTTGATTAAATAGAAATACGGTTTTTTTATGCGTAATAATTGGCTTAGCTTTGTGACAGTTTAGGGTGTGTGCTTCTTTTCAAAAAGGGGCAAACACATAATAGGGAAGCTAGTTGAAATCTAGCACTGTCCCCGCAACTGTAAATTTTCGTAATGCTTTTCTAATAGACCACTGGGAAACTGGGAAGGTAAGAAAGGTAATGAAAATGAGTCAGGAGACCTGCCTTAAACCATACTTAATCTTGGACTACGGAGGATGGGCTAAGGTTGAGCGTTCGATTTATTTCCATTTTTTATGGCCCTGAAATGGGCAAAATGTATGTTTTTTGTTAAAAAAGTGCAAGTTTTTGCACGGGTGGCTGTTGCGTTTATGCTACAGTCTAGCTCTGTATTGGCTGTTGCGGTTATGCTACAGTCTGGTTCTGTGATGGCTGTCGTGCCTGTGAAGCTAAGGTCTGATTATGCTTTTTCGAATGGCATGTATTCGATTCTGTCTAGACATTTAGTATCTAAATCAGGAAGAGACACGGTAACTATTTTAGAGGATGTGGAAGTCTCCGCGCCTAAACTGGCGGGGAAGTTGGCCCGCACTGGCAAAGTTCTAACCCTCATTAACGCGGATCAGATTCGTGCGAGTTTGGGCAAAAGTTTGGGTGAATTATTGCAGGAGCAGGTGGGGATCTCGGTAGTAGGCGCGCGCAGCGCGCCGGGTTCAAACCAAGAAATTTATGTACGAGGTGCCAATACTGGCCATGTGTTATTGTTGATGGATGGATTTCCACTAAATGATCCTTCGCATATAAGCCAAGTGATGGATTGGAATTTGATTAATTTGGCCAACATACAAAAAATTGAAATTATAAAAGGGGGGCAATCCACTTTATATGGTTCGGATGCGATGTCGGCCGTCATTAATTTAGTCACTAAGAAGTCTGGTCAAGAGGCGACTAGTGGATCACTTTTGTTTCAAGGAGGAGGATTTGGAACGTATGGGACGCAGCTTCAAGTCAATACACGTGTTGCAAAAAATAAGTTTGGGATTTCTGTGCAAAATTATTCCACCGATGGTTTTTCTGCGGCGAAGGATAGTGTGAAAAAAGGGGAAAATGATGGGATGCGCCAACAATCCCTTTCGCTGACTTGGGCTAGGCCCATTGGCAAAAGGTCCTTGATCGATGTGAATTACCAAGCCTTATTTTACCAAGGAAATTTGGATGCAGGGCCATTTATGGATGATCAGGACTATACGTCTAATGCTAAATCTAATTCCATTCGATTGCAATGGCAATATCAGCTTAAGCAAGGGGACCTTTTTATTCGGGGTTTTCAGGATGTGATTGATCGAGAATTTCGAAATGATTCTACCTATATTCCTTTAAACGCCTGGTCGAATTATAGTGAATCTACGTATAAGGGTGTTAATCAGGGCGCTGAGGTCTATTTGAAAGGAACATTTTTAAGCCAAATCGAATATGTTTTGGGGGCCGAGTATAAAAATCAAGCGACCCAACAATCTGATTTTTCCATCAGTTCCTATGGTCGATATGATTCTCCCAAATTAGCGGAAAGCATTGCCAATCAATCTATCTTTGGCACGTATTTGACTATTCAAAAAGAGTGGAATTCAAATGTAGGGGTGGAAATTGGCGGCCGCTGGAATCGCCAATCTACTTTTGGGGATTTTTCTACGGTCAATGTAAATCCATATTGGAAATACTCGAAATCTGGTAAAGCCTTTTTCAATTATTATACGAGCTTTAAAACACCTTCCTTGTATCAATTATTTTCTCCTTATGGGAATTTAGGATTAAAGCCAGAACAAGGGAAAACCTTTGAATTAGGTTTTGAGCAGAATGTGGGCAATTTCCATGCACGCTTAGTTGGGTTTCAAAATAACGTAAAAGATGGAATTGTATTCCAATCAATCTCAGTGGAGCCTTATGGGAAATATGGCAATGTGTCCCAACAAACCACCCAGGGCCTTGAAGCGGAGTTGAGTTTTTTAAAAAAGAAGTGGACAGGTAATATTTCTTATACATATTTAAGTGGGACCATGCAGAATAAATTTGACGGGAAAGATTCTACGTATTCTTCTTTAATTAGGCGACCTACTAATCAATTGCAAGCTCGATTAATTTTCAAGGCCAATTCGAAATTTAATATTTCATTCATGGGGCAGTTTGTTGGCGAACGCAAGGATTATTTTTATGATGAATCCATTTATTCAACAGTCCCTAAAATCCTGAAAAGTTACCTTTGGACAGAATTACAATTGGGCTATCAAATGACGAAAAATTTAAATGCGTCGCTGATGATTAAAAATCTTTTAGGCCAAGACGTGATTGAGTTATTTGGGTACTCTGGCCAAGGGAGAAATATTCAAGCGAGTTTATATTGGAAGTTTTAATCATGAGTTGGGGAGAGATTTCATTTTCTCCCCAATTCATTTAATGTCAATAATCAGAGATTTATTCTTAAGATATTAGGGCTTAAAACGTTCATAAACATCCTTGTTGGTTACCTCGTCTTTGCCAAATAGTTCAATGTAAATGACATTGGGGGTAAAACCTGATTCGTCCACATTGACAAAAACGTGTTCTAAAATTTGAAGTTTCCCGTTGATCGGAAACAGGGCGATCGCTTGATTTTTAGCATTTAATTTGACAACAAACTTCCGCTTTCGGTAGGCTAAAAAATATCCTTCGAAGCTATTGACTTCATTTTTTATCTTATTGGTATATAAGCCATAGGCCAGTGTTCTTTGAATTAAATTCAATTCTTCTTTTTGGCCATTATCTGCATAGCGAATCCAATAAGTATGAACGGGTTGGTTGGGATTCAACGATTTATTCGGTAAAATATTGGCATCATAAACAACTGTATTGGCGTTTGAGCTTCTTTGAATATAAAATAAGCGATTGGCTGATGCCGGTGGAATGGGGAAACGTTCTGCAGGAAATGCAACTACACTTTGGTGAAACCAAAGACTAGAAAACATGATCAAAACCAAACGTTTCATGATTAATTATTTTATACCCTGCTCCATTTTTTCTACGATTTCTTCCGAAATACCTACGCAAGAAAATCCTCCATCATGGAATAGATTTTGCATGGTTACTTTTTTAGTTAAATCGGAAAATAAAGTAATGACATAATCGGCACAATCGTCGGCGGTTGCGTTTCCCAATGGTGACATTTGGTTTGCATATTCATAAAAAGCATTGAATCCACTAATTCCGGTTCCAGCTGTTGTTTTTGTGGGCGATTGAGATACGGTATTGACACGAACTCCTTTAGCTTTTCCGTAATGGTATCCGTACGAACGCGCAATTGACTCCAACATGGCCTTTGCTTGCGCCATATCGGTATAATCGGGGAAAGATCGCTGGGCTGCGATGTACGAAAGAGCTACCACAGAACCTCCTTGGGCAATTGCATCTTTTTTCTGAGCGACTTGCATCATTTTGTGAAAAGATAGAGCTGAAACGTCGAGTGATTTTAGGAACCATTCGTAGTTCAAATCGCTATATTCACGGCCTTTTCGGATGTTTGTACTCATGCCGATAGAATGCAAAACGAAGTCAACAGGGCCTCCAAGAAAATCCAAGGATTCATCATACAAGTTTTCTAATTCCTCGATTGATGTGGCGTCTGCGCCGATGATTTTGGCGCCGGTTTCTTCAGCTAATTTATTGATTTCGCCCATACGCATGGCTAAAGGTGCATTTGTTAATGTGAAGGTCGCGCCTTCTTCATGTGCTCTTTGAGCGATTTTCCAAGCAATAGAATCTTCATTTAATGCTCCTGAAATAATACCTCGTTTCCCTTTTAATAAGCCGTACGCCATAGTGTAAAAATTTTCTTGTGTAATCTTGTGATTTTGACATGCAATTAACGAATTTTTTCTTGAAAAATGATCAACTTTTTGTACCCAAAAGGGGTGGTATTGGATAATTTGTTGGTATTTTGAAATATTCGCGTATCTTTGCATTTGTAATTTGAGAAATGAAGAGGGGTTTTAATCCCTCTTTTTGTTTTCTAGCCCTAGAGAGATGAGTGATTTGAATCAAAAAATTAACGTTTGGATTGATGATTTTGTAGGGAAAGGGCCTATTTTTTTGGTTGACCTGCAAGTAACACAAGGGGCTAGAAGAACGTTAATTTCGATATTACTGGATACTGAGGAGGGGGTGACGATCGAAGAATGCGCTTTATTGAGCAGGAAATTGGGTCATCACATTGAGGAAAATGAATGGATTGAGGAGGCTTATAATTTAGAGGTTTCTTCACCGGGTTTAGATTATCCATTGACCCATGGTTGGCAGTTTAAGAAGAATGTAGGCCGACAAATTAAAGTATGGTTAGTAGGGGAGGATCCGGTTACAGGAGTTTTAATGAGTTATACGGATGTGGCGGTGGAAGTTTTGTTAGAAAAAATGGTAAAGCATAAAAAAGTAGTTGCCAAAGAACCTACATGGATTCAGTTGGCAGCGGTAGATAAAATAAAAGTACAGGTAACATTTCAATAAAAAAACGTAAAGATAGCAATGAACAGTGTTGAATTAATTTCGTCATTTTCGGACTTTGCTCGAGATAAGAACATTGACAAACCGACGATGATTTCTGTTTTGGAGGAAGTTTTCAGAACGATGATTCGTAAGAAATTTGGATCAGATGAGAATTTTAATGTCATTATCAATCCTGAGAGTGGTGATTTGGAGATGTGGCGAACTCGGGAGATTGTCGACGATAACTCGGAAGACATTTGGGATTTTGATAAAATTCCATTGGCTGAGGCTAAATTGATCGAGCCTGACTTTGAAATTGGAGAAGAGGTAGCTGAGTTGATTAAGCTGGAGGATTTCGGTCGTCGGGTGGTTCAAACGGCTCGTCAAACTTTGATTCAGAAGATTAAAGATATTGAGAAGGAGAGCTTGTATGACAAGTACAAGGATTTGGTTGGTGAGTTGGTGACTTCGGAAGTATATCAAATTTTAGGTCGTGAGTTAATCTTGTTGGATAATGACGACAATGAATTGATTTTGCCAAAGACGGAGATGATTTCTAAAGATCGTTTCAAAAAGGGTGAGACGATTCGTGCCATTATTCATAAGGTGGAAATGGCGAATGGAACGCCTAGAATTATATTATCTAGAATTTCTCCAGTATTTTTGGAGCGTTTATTTGAGCAAGAGATTCCTGAAATTTATGATGGAACGATTTCAATTCGTAAGATTGTGCGTGAGCCGGGCGAGCGTGCGAAAGTAGCTGTTGAGTCTTATGATGACCGAATTGATCCTGTGGGAGCTTGTGTGGGGATGAAAGGATCTCGTATTCATGGAATTGTTCGTGAATTACAAAATGAAAATATAGATGTAATTAATTTCACGGAAAATTTGGAGTTGTTGGTTGCTCGTACCTTGAGTCCTGCGAAGTTGAACTCGATGACGATTGACAAGGAGCGCCGACGTATTTCAGTGTTTTTGAATTCTGACCAAGTGTCTATGGCGATTGGTCGAGGAGGACAAAATATTAAGCTGGCTGGTAAATTAGTCGGTTATGAAATTGATGTCTTCCGTGATGTACCTAAGGATGAGTTGGATGATGAGGATGTTGAATTGTCTGAATTCTCCAATGAGATTGAGGCTTGGGTATTGGCGGAGCTTCATAAAATTGGTTTAGATACAGCAAAACAAGTATTAGCTTTATCTAAAGAAGAGTTAGAGCGTAGAACAGAATTAGAGGAAGAGACGATTGAGGATATTTTATCAATTTTGCGTTCTGAGTTTGAATAGGTTTTAGATTAAATTAGATTTATTACATAGTATTTTAATTTTTTATGGCAGAAGAAAAGACAATGCGGTTAAGCCTTGTAGCAAAACAAATAAACGTGGGAACGTCTACGATCCTTCAGTTTCTTTCTGCTAAGGGCCATAAAGTCGATAACAATCCTAACGCGAAATTAAATTTCGAGCTTTTGACTTTATTGGCCAATGAATTTGGCGCTAACCAACTTTTGGAAACTCAAGAGGTAGTAAAGCCTTTGGAGGTCGTTGCCGAAATTCCGGTAGCAGAACCGATCATTGAGAAGATTCCTGAGCCTGTTGTTGAGGAGAAAAAGCCTGAACCAGTGCCTCTTCCTGTTGCAGAGATACCTGTGGTGGAAGAATCCGTTGTGGAAATTCCCGTTGCTGAGGTTCCTAAGGTAGAAGCTCCTGTAGTCGAGGTTCCTAAAGAGGAAGAGAAGCCAATAGGTTTAAAGGTTGTAGGTAAAATAGAATTAGATAAAAAAGGAAATCCGGTGGCACCTAAGCCAGCACCCAAGCCAGTGGCTGAGGTGAAGGAACCTGAGGCTATCCCGGTTGATAATCCGGTAGTAGCGGTTGAAAAGGTGATTGAGGAGCCTGTTAAAGAAGTTGTCCCAACGGTTGACCCCATCATCGCGGAGCCAGAATTACTTCAATTGATTGAAGCTAAGGGTGAGACTTTACGCGGTTTAACTGTTTTAGGTAAAATCGAATTGCATGTTGAAAATGATCGTTCAGGAGGTGGGCATAAGCATAAGCGTAAGCGAATCATTAAGGAGGAGAAAAAACCTTTAGCTAATGAAGGCGGAAATCGTCCTGCACCTGCTGGTGGAAACACGCAGAATAAGGGAAAAGATTTTGGTAAAAAACCTGCAGTAGCTGCTCCAGGAGCAAAGCCTCTTTCAAAAGAGGAGTTGTCTGACAAAGATATTCAGGAGCAAATTAAGGCTACGATGGCGCGTTTACAAGGTGCGTCGGCGAAGCAAAGTTTTGGTGCTGAGAAGAGAAAAGAGAAGCGTAAAGGTCGTGCAGAGGCAGAGGAGGCGCGTTTGATGGCTGAGGATGAAGAAGCAAAAGTTTTAAAAGTAACTGAATTTATTTCGGCAAGTGACTTGGCTTCATTGATGGATGTATCTGTGAATGAGGTGATTTCGACTTGTATGAGTTTGGGTATGTTTGTGTCGATCAACCAACGTTTGGATGCGGAGGCTATTACGGTCATTGCGGATGAATTTGGTTTTGAGGTAAGTTTTGTGTCTGCGGAAGAGGAGATTGATGCAGTTGAAGTAGAAGTGGAAGATTTACCGGAAGATTTATTGCCGCGTGCGCCGATTGTCACCATCATGGGACACGTTGACCACGGTAAGACGTCTTTGTTGGATTATATCAGAAGAGCGAAAGTAGCGGCTGGCGAGGCTGGCGGGATAACCCAACATATTGGCGCATATTCTGTGGAGACTGATTCAGGGAAAAAAGTTACGTTTTTAGATACACCAGGTCACGAGGCTTTTACGGCGATGCGTGCACGTGGAGCTAAGGTGACTGATATTGTTATTATTGTGATTGCGGCGGATGATTCTGTCATGCCACAAACGAAGGAGGCCATTAATCATGCAATTGTGGCAGGGGTTCCGATCATTTTTGCTTTTTCTAAAGTAGATAAAGACGGTGCGAATACCGATAAGGTTCGTGAGGAGTTGTCTGCTATGAATATGTTGGTGGAAGACTGGGGTGGAAAATACCAAAGTCAAGAAATTTCATCTAAATCAGGTTTAGGTATTAATGATTTACTGGAAAAAGTATTGTTAGAAGCTGAATTGCTTGAGTTAACTGCTAACCCAAATAAAAAGGGAGTTGGCACGGTGATTGAAGCGGAATTAGATAAGGGTCGTGGTTATGTGACGACATTATTGATTCAGGCGGGTACGTTGAAAATCGGTGATATGATGTTGGCAGGTGATAATTATGGCCGTGTAAAGGCGATGTTTGATCATTATGGCCAAAAAATTAAGAAGGCGGGTCCTTCCACTCCGGTCCAAGTATTAGGATTGAATGGGGCGCCACAAGCTGGAGATAAATTATTGTGTTTAGAAAATGAGCGTGAGGCGCGTGAGATTGCCAATAAAAGAGAGCAAATTTTACGTGAGCAAACATTGCGGACGCGTAAGCATATCACCTTAGAGGAGATTGGTCGTCGGAAGGCAATCGGTACTTTCCGAGAGTTAAACGTAATTGTGAAGGGTGACGTGGATGGTTCTGTGGAGGCCTTGTCGGATTCATTAATGAAATTGTCGACAGAAGAAGTCCAAGTGAGAATTATTCATAAAGGTGTGGGTCAAGTTTCTGAATCGGATGTGGCGTTAGCGTCTACATCAGATGCGGTGATTATTGCATTCCAAGTGCGTCCATCTCAAAATGCTAGAAAGTTAGCTGAGAATGAGCAAATTGAAATTCGCAATTATTCCATTATTTATCAGGCGATTGACGAAATCAAGGCTGCGATGGAGGGTATGTTGGCGCCAACCTTTGAAGAAATCATCACATCAAATATCGAAGTGAGGGATGTATTCAAAATCACTAAAATTGGAACAGTGGCTGGTTGTTACGTCTTAGATGGAACGGTTAAGCGGGCACATAAAATTCGTGTTATTCGTGACTTTGTGGTTATCCATGACGGTGAAATATCGGCATTGAAGAGATTTAAGGATGATGTGCAGGAAGTCAAGTTTGGCTACGAGTGTGGATTGTCGGTTAAGAACTTCAATGATTTAGAGGTGGGAGATAATTTAGAGTGTTACGAAATGAAAGAAGTGAAACGTACGTTGAAATAAAGATTAACGTTATAATTAAAAAAGGCCAAATCTATGATTTGGCCTTTTTGTTGGGTTTTAATTTTAATGGATCGTTTAATTTCTTGATTATAGCTCTCGATGCTGTCCTTTAAAAAAATCAATCATGTCAACTTAATAATTCTTTTAAGTTGACCGATTTAAAGAACACGTAAATCAACCCTAAAAATAAGCCAAAAAGGATGGCTCCTACCGTAATCAATAAGCGATTGGGGCTACTTTTTCCGTAATTCACTTGCGCTGGTTCAAGTACCTTGAAGAGCGGTGTTTCTTTTTGAATTCGAATTTTAGCTTCGTTTAACTGAGTCGTTAATGTCGAATACAGGTTAAAAGACAAATCTACTTCATATTGCAATTTCTTCTCTTGGTCCTTAGCTACATTTAAGAATGGATTTCTATTTTGATCTTTATAGTTGGATAGCGTAAACAATGACTGATCGTAGCGCTTTCTTGCTTCATCTTGCCTATCTTGTAAAAAACGCATCTCTTTATTTGCCTTCTCGGTTCGGTAGCTAATCACATATTTCGTTAATTGAGCCTGAACGATACTCGTCATATTAGCAGCGACAATGGGATTTGACATTTTTGCAGTAATCAAAATAGCAGGCGATTTTTTGTCGGTCTCAATTTTGATGGCTGCTTTTAGTTGTCCAATGGCTGAAGCTTCTCTATCCGATAATGTCAACAAATCGGATTCAAAGCCAATTTTTGATTTTGCTTTCGGTGCAATTTGTATTTTTGGAGTAGTTTCTTCTTTTGAAAGTATTTTTGAAAATGACAAGGGAGCATTTTCATTTTTTTCATTTAAATAATCCAATATAGTTTGCCACTTTTTAAAATTAGGGTTATATATGTTGGATTTAATTAGCTCCAATAAAAATGGCGAACTCTCAACAAGATTTGGATAAAGACTTGGATTAATAATGTCCACATTTGAATTTGCCCCGCCAATATTTATTCCGGCTAGTCCTGCTAATCCTGCCAAACCTCCCAAATTAGCAGATTGATTATTAGCCTGATTTGCTTCGGGTAACAATTTTACTACGGATGAATATTCATTATTAAGCGTTAAAGAATAAATGGCTCCCACACTTCCAAAGAGTAACGCGATGAAGGCAATTGTTAATTTAAACTTATTTAAAGCCCGAAATATTTCACCAAAATTGATTGAAATTTCGCCACTGTCTTCAAGATTGGTAGACTTATTTTTTTCAGTATTGGACATGGGAATTATTTGGGTAAATTATTAACTAAAGTTAAAATCGCAAAGGATACGGATACTAAGCTTGATGTCAAACCTATCGCCTCAGCAGCTGTTAAGCCTTTTTTGGCCCCTGGTGGATTTGCAGGCACGACAATTTCCGCCCCTGGACTAATGACTGGATTTTTCTTAAATATAAAGAACCTCCTTATTTGATTCGAAATTCCATTGGCATACGTTACATACGTATTCTTCTTATCCGCATTGTCGGAATAACCTCCCGCCTCAGCAATGTAATCTCTAAGTGTAAAACCTTCTTTATAAGAGACAGCCAGAGGATTTTGAATGGCACCGGTTAATTTGATTGTTTGCAATAATCGGGGAATAATTAATTCATCTCCCGCCATCAATTGCAGATTTTCTTGGGATTCTGGGTTTTTAAGAATTTCTTTTAAATTCACACCGACTGTCGTTGAATCACGAATCAATTTAGCTCCTTCTAAATAACCTTCTGTCCTCAATCCACCGGCTCTCAATAAAATATCTGAAATTTTCTGTTTATTGTTTTGGATGGCATAACTACCAGGGTAATTTACCATGCCAATTAACTTGACAGACCTCTGCTCCTCATAGTTTGGAGCCCTTCTGATTGAAATAATATCAAAGGGTTTTAAGGTCAATTGACTTCCTTCATTATTTAATTTTAAACTTCCATCCACTTCAAAAGTAATGATCTCGATTTTATTCGTCAATATCTCGCCATTTCCATGGTTAATAATTCTACGGGCTAATTCTAAATTAGCGAAACTAGCAGATTCTTTAAAACCTTTAGCTAGCAATATCAAATCGCCGACTTTCATTCCTTCCTTGAATTCAAATTCGCCAGGCTCATTGACTTCTCCCAAGATATTGACAAATCTTTTCTCTCGTAAATTAGTGATGGAAAATACCTTCAGGTTATCTTCTCGCTGAAGAGTGATATCAGGACTTTCCCCCCTCATGATTTTTCCTAGGTCAATCGATAAAATTTCTGGATCAAAATTCTCTTTTCTTCTGGTCAAACTAGCTCTACCCAAAAAAGCATCTTCTCTTAACCCTTCTGCTTTTTTAATTAACTCCTTAATACTATTCAATCCATTTTCCAATGCGTACATTCCAGGACGGAAAATAGCACCTTCTATTTCTACTTTGTTTTCGAATCGCTCGATAATGGTACCTACCGTATATTTATCGCCATTTTGGGGCAAGAACGTTGAAACTTCTTCTTGAGTGATATTTAATAGTTTTAATTCCCTTGAAGTGTTTCTTCTGACATTAATCGTATAGGTATAAGCTTTTTCGGTAAATCCTCCCGCAAATCTTAATACATCCTTAAAGGTTTCTCCTTTGATGGATTCAAATATCATAGGTCGCTTTACTTCCCCGGTCATTTCAATCCTATTTTCATAATCTGAAATACGAATAATATCTTGGTCTTGTAAGTGAATATTATCTTTTTGGTCTGCACGTAATAAGAAATCATACAGGTCTAAAGTACGAACTAATTTATTTCCTCTTATGACCTTGATATTACGATATGAACCGTTCTCGCTAGGTCCTCCTGCCACATATAAAGCATTAAAAACCGTGGCTAAAGATGAAACAGTATAAGTTCCTGGAAATTTTACCTCGCCGGTAAGAACCACTTTAATGCTCCTCACACTTCCTAAGGTAACTTGGGCTGATGAACCACTTCCCGGTTTGTTTAAGCCTTGATATAGTTGGCGCAGTCGACTGACAATTCTTTCCGAAGCCACATCTACCGTTAAACCATTGATGTAAATAGGTCCAAGATTTAGAATTTTAACGGTCCCTTCGGGACTCACTTTGACTTTGAAATTATCTAGTACATCGCCAAAAATATGAATATTTAACTCATCATCTGGACCTATTTGATAGCTTTTCGGCGTGGCAATTCTTAAGTCAGGTTCGAAAGTTAAATTTTCATTATTAAATAAGCTTGAACCAAATATCGTTTTTTCCAAATTCCTAGATAAACGCAACTGCAACGCTTTGTATTCTTTAACCAAACTATCATTATAAATATCTAATGGTAGGCTTAATAATTTTCTTTCTTCTAAGGTTAATGGTATCTCTTTTTCATTCCCAAATTCATCATATAAAGAGAATGATGTATTTGGCATCATTTCGTTTGAACTTAGTCCCTGATTCAATAAATTATTTTTGCCATTGGTTAGATTCGTTTTTTTCTTGCTACTTAATTTGCCTTTCGTTGTTCTGCTGCCATCATCATCTTTCGCGTTATTTTTATCATAGGGGTCATTGGAATCACCTGTTTCGTCGTCCCCACCATTAGCAGAATTATTTCCAGCTGTTTGAGTGTTCGCAATCCTAGCTCTCATTTTTGCGATGTCTGAAGGGGTATATCCTTGGGCCTTAGCTGCTTTTTCGATTTGCATTTCTGTCATCCCGCTCGACTGAGCTCTGTCTAAAAACAAAGTAATTTCCTCGTCCGTTAAATCATCCACGTTTCTCTTGGGTGCATTAGTTTGCGCTATGGATAAATTAGCCAAGAGGGTAAACATTAAAACAAGGGAAAGGAATATAGGACGTATAACGCTATTCGAAAATTTCATATTGTTCATGAATGGGTATAAAATACAGGCAAATTTATTAATTTTTTTGTTCTTGTCCCTATTTCGTGGGGCAAGTATTTATTCTAAGGCGCTATGTTTTAAAATTTAGGGCAAGAAATGTTACGCTTAATTTTTAAGAAGGGTTTTTTGATCGACATATCTAAGTCAAATAAATATGCAATCGATATTTCATGGGCCCCGCCAGAGGGTAATCCCAAATTTGAGATGGTCAAATCATAGGAATAGCCAATGGAGAAATTATCCTGTTTGTATCCTAACAAGGCCACAAATGCCTCTCTGTTAGGAGCATTTTTACTAGTCTTTAATGGGATGCCTCGATACCAAGCGCCTATCACTAAAGGTGATAATGTTAAATATGCCCCTAAATCCATTTGGTCAAAGGTTCCTTGATGTTTATAATGCATTACTGGGCTGATACTTTTTTCCCTATTTCGCTCACTCACTGAGTTTTGCTCATAATATGAATCTTCAAATAAAATCTTTGTCCCTAATTGAACACTGTATTTAGTCTGTAAAATATCATTACTTCCATTAATAAAGGATTTATTAGGCGCATTTAAATGGTGCGCGGATACCCCTAACCAGGTATTTTTTAAATTAAATAAGGCTCCCGTCGACAAGTCAACATAATTGGCATTGGGTTTAAATTGGCTCAAGATCGGATCTGTGGACGTACCTAAACTACCTCCGCTGACCAAAGAACTCACTTGGTCCCCAAATACTAAACTCGAATAATCAAGTCCTCTATTCACATAAGCGCCCTCCACGCCAAACGAAACAGAACTTTCAGGGGCCAATGTTACATGATATGCATACTGAAGGCCTAAGGTAGTCGTTTTTAAGTTTGAAAATTGCTTGTCTGTCGAAGCAATAAACCCAAAACCGCTATTGATATTAGCCACACTGATATCAGCCGTTATGGATGAAAATTGATAATTAGCGTTTAAATTAGGCCACTGATTTCGGTGATTGAAATTAATTTTGGAGGTTTGGCTAACTCCCGCAAAGGCCGGAGAAATTAATAGGGGCGCCGCGTAAAATTGTGACAAAGCAGGATCCTGTCCACGAACAACCCAAGGGCTCAAGGTAAGGGTACATAAACATGAAAAAATCACAACGATTTTTCTCATAATTTTGCGCTTAGCCTCGCAATTTAACGCTTAGCTTTTCAAAAACCAATAAAATGACTTAATTTGTGTCGCTTAATCATTTTTACACCATGCTGCGTAAATTTCTTTTCCTGCTCTCTTGGTTATTGATTAGTCATATTTCCTTTAGCCAAATCATCATTCGTAATAATTGCATTACCCAGTGTGCGAATTGCACCGTGAGTCCGTCAAGCGACTTGGCAACCGTGTTTGATTGGGCCGTGGACATGCCCGCGGGAACCAATTATTTTTGGGATTTTGGTGAGCCTGGATCGCCGACCAACACATCGACTCTTCGTACAGGTTCCCATCAATATTGTACCCCAGGCGTTAAAACAGTGACTTTGACTTTGGTCAATGGCACGACAACGACTAAGAATGTTAAGAAGTTCACAGTAGGCCAGCTCCCTTATATATATTTAGGAAAGGATGACAAGGACACCACAAAGACCATTTGCGATGGCCAATTCGTAGAACTGAACGCATTTGGGAAGGTAGGAAAACCTAATTATCCCATCGATGTTTTATGGTATCCCAGCGGGAAAACGACAGATACGATTAAGGTTCGTGACTCAGGATGCTATTCTGTTCAAATAACGGATCGAGTTTCTGGTTGCACGGCCGAAGCCAAAATGCAAATCAAAATTTGTGGAGAACGCGATCCCGATAAAAACATTTCCAAATTTACTAAGGCTTGGGCTTTTGGTGACGGGGCTTCTATTTTGTTTACTGGTTCACCGGATAACCCGACTTTAGTCACCAGTAAAATTAATGCACCCAATGGTGTAGCTAAAATGGAGGACCCAAGTATTTCCAATGGACTGATTTTTTATACAGATGGCCAAAAGGTTTTTGACAAGTTTAATGATCCCATCGACCCAAGCAAAATTTTAAATGGCGATCCCGCAAATTCCCAAGGGGTCACTATCATCCCCAAAACTTCATGTAAAGGTTGCCAGGCTGAATATTATGTTTTTACACTCCAAAAAAATGCAAAGGGTGAAAATTTAATTTTTTACAGCATCGTGGACATGAAAATGAACAAAGGCAAAGGAGGGATCTCTGTGTTAAATGACACCTTAAGTCCCGTTCCTACGACTTCCAGAATTTTAGCGACCGAAGGGGGTGGAGGTTTTTATTGGCTCGTCACCCAAGATGCAGATCCATTGGCCACGTCAACGACCACCCGAATTTTTAAAGTGTCTGCCTCAGGGATTTCAGCACCTATTGTCACAAAATCGGGTACGAGTATTTCTGCAGCAGCTGGGTCAACGGGTAATACCAAAATTTCATCACCCAATTCTACTAAGTTGGCCATTACGATCCCAGGGCCGCCGACCAATAAAGTAGATATCTATGAATACGATAAAGCGACCGGAAAATCGACTTTGTCTTTTACGTTAGATTTGGGACCAAGCCCGCCCACTTTATACGGGGTTGAATTTTCACCCAACGACAGTGTGCTCTATATTTCCATGCAAGGAGATGGTGGTGCAATCCCTTCTCAAATTTTGCAATTTGACATATCCAGTAAAAATGCAGTAAAAACATTGGCGAGCAAGCAAGTAATCTATTCAGGCTCAGAAAAGGTGGGTGCTTTGCAAATTGATCCTGTCAACCAAGCGATTATTTTTGCCGCTTTTCAAGGCAGTAACATCCTTGGGAAGATTAAAGGGTTAAATAATTTAGTGACTGCCAAAGGGGACACCAATATTATGGCAAAATTTACCCGAAATGGTTTTGGTTTGGATTCTTTAGGGAAACCGATCACTCTGCCTTCGGGGGCGACGAGCCAATTAGGTTTACCACCTACGATTCCATTTCCAATTACTCCTCAAAATCCTCCTTCCATCACACAAATTTGCGAGGGCACCACTTTTAAGTTTACTGTTTCTCAGAAACTTTGTGATCCATTAAATAATGACCGCATCGATTGGAAGATTTATCAAACGACGCTGAGCCCATTTCCAGAGCCTAAAACGGGGATTTTAGTTCCTCTGGACACCAAAAAACTTATCTATTCTTTTACGGGGGCGGAGCTAAAATATGATTTTGCCGCATCTGACAAATATGTCATCACCGCAGCCATTACCAATAGTTGTGTCATGGCCTATTTGATGGATGCTCAGCAATTTGATATCGTGGTTTTAAAGCCAGTTACGTTGGACTCAGAATACAATCGAATTTGTAAAACGGATGCAAAAATTAGCCTTACTAAATCTCCCGTTTCTAAGAACCTTAGTTTTGTATGGAGCAATGGGGATAAAACACCCACTGCCACATTTAAATACCCAGGAGGTGATTTGTCTTTAGCCCTTTCTGATACAGCCACAAAATGTTCTGTGAAGGTATCTACCAAAGTGAATTTCTTGGAGAATAGTTATGTGATGCCCAAAAAAGACTTTTCTATTTGCATGGATAGCCCAATTCCATTTCCTATCCTTTTGAATTCGAGCATGAAAGACTTGAAATTCAAATGGACCGGACCATCGCTTAGTTCAGTGGACACGTTGAACCAAATTTTAGTCAAAACCAGCGGCAGCTATCAAGTAAAAATCACCGATAAAGACAATTGTATTTTAAACAATACCTTTCCAGTCTCCGATAAATGCGAACCTATTATTATTGCACCCAGCATTTTCACACCCAATGGCGATGGTAAAAATGATTATTTTTCTCCCTTGCCTAAAGTTGCCAAACGCGTAGAAATTTTAAGTTTGCAAATTTTTAACCGTTGGGGTGAAATGATATTTTCCAAATCAGGGTCCTCTGATCTTCAATGGGATGGGAAATCTAATGGGGTTAGAGTTCCTCAAGATTCCTATGCGTGGGTCGTTCAATACAAGGCCGTAGATTTTCCAGAAAAAGGCATTCAAACCATTCGCGGTGCGGTCATTGTCGCCTATTAATTAACTGACCGTTAAGTAAATACATTTCCATTTAATAATTTTTTAATCAAATTTTAAGCGCCTACAGTTAATATTGGTTTTAAGTTTAGATCGAATTTAAAATCAATCGTTATGAAACTTCAACACATTGTGTCTGTTTTTTGCTTTTTATTCTTGAGTTCTTGTGCATCCATGCCCACTTTACCCAATAAAGAATTTAAGGTTGCTATTGCCTCCGTTCCAGAAGGAGCCGATGTTCAGTTAAATGCATATTACATTGGCAAAGCCCCTTTGACACTGACGATCAATACTAATTCCAGCAATTTCATTTACGTAAGTAAGGTAGGATTTGCCGGGCAAAGAATCACGTTGGATGGAAAGAAAAGTGAAATTAAAGTCCAACTGGTAAAAGAATGAAAATAACTTTTCTGACTCGCTTGTTGGCCTACTGGCAGGGAAACAAAGTAGTAACTCTGTATTCAACGTCAAATAATCGCGTGTATACGACGATTGCGTTTAAAACGAAAGACCAATGGATTTGCCAATTTCCCATTTTTGATCAAGAATGGGAATATATTTCGATTACCCTTTTGACGAATGGGAACTTGAAATTTACGGATTCAAAATTTGAAAATGCGGGTATCGATCGCTGGCGTTAATTAATAAGCTCTAACTTCTACCCCCTTCATAAAATTCACAAAGGCTTTGTTGACGACTTGGTTTCCACCCGGCGTCGGGAAATTTCCTGTAAAATACCAATCGCCTAAATGGTTAGGACATGCAACATTTAAATTTTCCACAGTTTGATAGATCACAGAAACTTCTGCTTGAAGGTGTTTGGGTTTGACAATTTCAGCAATCTTATTTGAAATTTCTTCGTTGGTAAATGGCTCATAAATAGCCTTGACAAAATTCTCTGAAGTCGCTGTGCCATTTTCTAGGGCCACTAAACATTTCAAGTTAACCTCATCTAAAATATTTTCAAGCCCTCTTTCTTGTAACAAGGCTAAGGCAGCTCTAAAGGCCACAAAATCCTTCATTTTCGACATATCGATGCCATAACAATCGGGATACCTGATTTGCGGCGCCGAGGAAACAATCACGATTTTTTTAGGGGACAGTTTGTCCAAAAGACTTAATATACCTTTTTCTAAAGTCGTACCCCGAACGATTGAATCATCTATTAAAACAACCGAATCGACACCCTTGTTAATTACTTCGTAGGTCGTATCATACACGTGAGAAACCATATCGTCTCGTTGGTCGTCGCTCGCAATAAATGTTCGAACCTTGACATTTTTCGAAATAAGTTTTTCGACACGCGGTCTAAAAGTCAACAATTCTTCTAATTCTTCCTCGAACAATATCCCATCCATGATGGCTTTCTTTCTTTCTTTGGCCAAATGATCTTCCAGACCGTCAATCATACCCAAAAATGCCGTTTCGGCCGTATTCGGGATGTAAGAAAAAACGGTGTTTTTTAAATCATGGTTTACCTCATCTAAAATTTGAGGAATTAATAATTGGCCCAGTTTTTTACGCTCATGGTAAATATCAGGATCTGATCCCCTTGAGAAATAAATACGTTCAAAAGAACATGATTTTTGTTCTAATCGGTCTATGAAAGCAGCCTCCTTCACTGATCCGTCCATCGCTATCACGAGGGCATGACCTGGAGTTACTTCTTTGATTTCGGAATATTCGCAATCGAATGACGTTTTAATGGCTTGCTTTTCTGAGGCTACCACCACGACTTCATCATCCATGTAATAAAAGGCTGGACGAATTCCGGCAGGGTCTCTTGCGACAAAAGCCGATCCAGATCCCGTCATGCCGACCATCGCGTAACCTCCGTCAAAATCTTTGCATGATCTTTCTAGGACACGCATTAAATCAATCTTTTCAGCCAGGATATCCGATAACTCAGGATTTTCGTATTTGTCGCGGTATTTTAAAAATTGTCTTTGATTTTCTTCATCCAAAAAATGACCAATTTTTTCCATCACGGTGACGGTATCCACTTTTTCTTTGGGATGCTGACCTAAGGAAACTAATTTGTCAAACAAATCATCCACATTGGTCATGTTGAAATTTCCTGCCATCACTAAATTTCTAGAACGCCAGTTGTTCTGGCGCAACATCGGATGGCAATTTTCAATTTCATTCTGGCCATGGGTACCATATCGCAAGTGCCCGAGAAGCACTTCTCCAGTAAATGCCACATTATCTTGCCACCAAACCGCATCTTTTGGGGCATCGATGCCCGTATCGCGCTTGGTTTCTTTAGCTAACTTATGTGCTTTCTTGAATTTCTTATCTATTTTTCCAAAAATATCGGAGACGGCTTCGGGTTCTACAGATCTATACCGACTAATATAGCGATGACCCGGTTTTACATTGATTTTGATGTTGGCAACCCCCGCTCCATCTTGCCCCCGATTTACTTGCTTTTCCATCATTAAATACAACTTTTTAAGGCCGTACATGGGGTTATTGTATTTATCCAAATAGTACTGAAATGGCTTACGTAATCGGATTAGGGCTATTCCGCATTCGTGCTTAATGGAATCAGACATTAGATATTATTTCTAGGAGAGCAATTTGTTTTCAAAATAAAGTCAAAATTAGGGAATTATTAGGGAAGCCAAGCGTTAATTT
>Ga0209651_1000175_pt1 | contig 23493 bp, 14 predicted proteins | sample LauGreFBDMM110SN_2_FD_188216 | JGI IMG/M metagenome (GOLD analysis project Ga0209651, IMG submission 188216) | Freshwater lake microbial communities from Lake Michigan, USA - Fa13.BD.MM110.SN (SPAdes) (version 2) | ecosystem: Environmental > Aquatic > Freshwater > Lake | place: Lake Michigan... | reverse complement strand
ATTCCCGAATCATTTCGAGGTCAAAGACGGTTCGTTCCTCGAGTCGTTTTGCCTCGAGGTGGCGACCCATTTGGGTAAAATGCGCGATTTGCGCTCCGAGATCAAGCTCAATACTTTTTATGGCGGAATTGAGCATGTCGGGAGTGGTTACAAACAAGTTGGCCGGGAAGATGCGAAGGTGCTCCATGGCGCCCTGCCGTTCGTTCGCGACCGGATCCCACTGCTCGATGCGTTCGATTTCGTCGCCCCAAAAAAGGATGCGGTAAAAGATGTCTCCGTAGGCCGGGAAAACGTCTACGGTGTCGCCCTTGACCCTAAAGTTGCCGCGCTTGAATTCTCCTTCGGTGCGGCTGTAAAGGGCCTGTACTAGGGAGTACAAAAACTTTTGCCTGCTCATTTTTTGCCCGGAACTAATCTGGACCTGCTGGCTTTTGAAGGCTTCGGGGTTCCCCATGCCATAAAGGCAGCTTACCGAGGCCACTACTAGTACGTCCCGTCGTCCGCTCAATAGGGATGAGGTGGTCGAGAGCCTGAGTTTTTCGATTTCTTCGTTGATGCTGAGGTCCTTCTCGATGTAGGTGCCCGAACTCGGCATATAGGCCTCTGGCTGGTAGTAGTCGTAGTAGCTAACGAAGTACTCTACTGCATTGTCCGGAAAAAACGACTTAAACTCCTGGTATAGCTGGGCCGCTAAAGTTTTATTGTGCGAAAGCACCAGGGTGGGGCGCTGCACGCGTTCTACCACGTTGGCCACACTAAAGGTCTTTCCTGACCCGGTAACTCCCAGAAGCGTTTGGTTTCGCTCTCCTTCGAGTACTCCACGCGTTAGCGCATCGATGGCCTTGGGCTGGTCGCCCGTGGGTTTAAAGGTGCTTTGAAGCCGAAATCCACCGTCTGACCCGTTGACAACCAATCCGGTTGTGCTAAGGATCTTGCCGCCGTGGTTTTGAGGACGGCCTTCCATCATTTAAACTTTGGCGCGGTCCTCTCCGCTCTCGGGGGCTAAACTGCTGGCAATTTTGGCGCGCTCGGCTTTTTGATATTCCGCAAAGGCTTTTTCGGCAACCTCAAGTTCTTTGCGAGCCTGTTCCACCTTGTTTAAGGCGTCCTGCACAATGGGACTGTCGGGCTTGGCGTACTGAAAAAAGCCCATGTTATTCTCCATTTGCGCAAACTTGCGTCGAGCCAACTCAATAGCCTGGCGGGCTGATTGCATGCCCTGAGCCTGTCGGTAGGCTACCTGCTTCACGGCTCGTTCCTCGCCATGGGCACCCCGCAAACTATCAAAAAACACGTTACCTGCAGCACGGAACCGAGCCCAGAGTTCGTCGGTGGCCTTTTTGGGCGCGAAACCGGAGTCCTTCCACTCCTGCTGAAGCTGCTTCATTTCTTTGGATGCCTCGGCAAAGTCCGTTCGCTGTGCTAGCGCCTCTGCCTTCAGGACAATTTGCATCTTCACGTCCAGGGCATTCTTGAGCAGCTTTTTACGGTCGCGGTAGAAGCTGCTGCGCTCCTTGTAGGCCCAGCGATCTACGGCCTTAAACCGGTTCCATAGCTCGTCACTGGGTCCTCCAAAGGTTCGACCAATCTTGCCCAACTCGGTGCGAAGCTCATTGAGCTTTTCGGTGACCTGCTCCCAGGCCTTATGGCTGGTAGGCACGGTTTCGCGAAGCGCTTCTGCCTCGGCAATTTTTGCAATTTTGGCCTCAAGCCTTTGCCCATTCTGGGCTTTCTGCTCGTCGAACTTAATGCGACGCTTCTCATGCAGTACTGCAGAAGCGGCCTTGAATTCTTCCCAAAGCGGCTCCTTTTGGTCCAAGGAGACGGGTCCAATTTCCTTCCAAGCCGTGTGAATATGCTGCAGTTCTAGCCCCACGCTGGCGGACCAATTCTTGGTAGAAAGCTCCTGAATTGCGCGAATCAGCATCTCCTTGGCCTCCTTGTTGACTTTATAGTCCATCTCGCGGAGCTCCTGGCTCAAGCGGAGGTTGTCGTAGAATCGGTCCACCAAGAAGCGAAAGGTCGCATTCAGGTCGCGAGCGTCCTCTGCCGGTACCGGACCAACTTCCTTCCAGCGATCAAAAATCGATTTGAACTTAGTATAGGTATTGCGGTCGGGCAGGTCTTCGTTGCCAGAGAGCGCCTTGAGCTCACTGACAATCGCTTTTTTGAGGTCCAGGTTGACCGTCAGGGCAAGTGTTTGCTCCGACCTCCAAGCGGTCCGACGCTTTTTGAATTCGTTGAAGGTCTCAAAAAAGGACTCGCGAATCTTTTGCTCAAACCTAAAGTCCATAGCCACTCCGCCTTCGGCTACGAATTTATCTAGCGCATTTTGGCGCACTTCGTCAAGGCGTGGGAGTAGGGTATTGCGCAGGGCCAGCATAGGCAGCCGTGCCTCGGCAATAGGTACTTCACGCAGTACTCGCGCGGCCTCTGCCACAAGGGCTTCGTCGCTTAGTTCGCTGTAGTCCGCCTGGTGGTCTTCATGGGCTTCGCGTTCTTCTTCGGTATGGCTGTCGGACTCCTCAAGGGCCATAGGTGCCTCAAGGGCCGCGGGCGCGTCAGGGGTCGCGGGCGCGTTAGCTGCAGAAAGGGTAACTTCTTCGGCCACAATTTCAGCCTCTTCTGGTTCGGATTCTACCGACGGAACATCCTGTACCGGGGCTTCGGCGGCGGGAGCATGCTCCAGTGCCGTCAATTCTTCGGCCGGTTCTTCTAACTCGGTGGCTAAATCGACGGACTTAGGCTCGTTTGGAACTTCGGACTCAAGGGACTCGGAGCCATTGGGCTCTAAAGCTTCCTCATTAGTCTTGAGTGAGTTAACTGCCTCTTGGGCCTCGGGCGTACTCCCTTCGAGGGGATTTTGGGTATCTTCCACCATGGTGTATGGCTTAATGGGTTGAAATGGGCCTCAAAAGTCGGCTATACCGAGCATACTCGACCAATAATCCCAAGCTTTTTTTGCCTGCATTTCCAACATTGGCATTCCATTAAGAACTCGGGCCCCTGCTTGGGCAGCCTGAACCTCAAAAAGACTGGGTTTGTCGCCATAAACAGCATCCATTGCCCATCCGCCCTGAAGCTCGGGCCAAACAACCTTAGGGGCAAGCCCAGACTGCTTGCCATGGCCCAAAGAGGTTGCATTTACTACCAAATCGGGCTGGGGGGCTTGAGCCGTGGCAGAAAAGGGCATTTGGTTTAAACCAAAAAAATCGGGTCGAGGCGTTCGAGCAAAAACAAGTACTTCAAAGCCGCGCTCCATCAAAGCATGGGCAATTGCTCTAGCAACTCCACCGTTTCCAAGCAGCCAAACTCGCTGGTATTGAGGTTGGTATTTGCCCCACGCGGACTGCCACGCAAGCCAAAACCCATCTGCGTCGGTATTGTGGCATTGCCATCCTGATTCGGTGCGGACCAGGCAATTGCTTGCTCCCACCGCTTGGGCTACCGGAGTTCGGTCTAAAACGGCATTCCAAACGTCAATTTTGTGCGGAACGGTAGCGTTGAATCCGCTCCATCCCTGGTCGTGGGAGACTTTGAGCCATTGCACCCAGTCCATCCCGGGCTCGAAATCCAAGGTCTGGTAGGACCAATGCTCGCTCTGCGGGTGACCGCTCCAAAGCCTTTGATAGAGTTCGGGCGAACGAGAGGTGCTCCCAGGTGCCTTGAGCAATCCAAACCGGTGCACGGCCTATGATTTAGTCCGTCGGACTTGGGCCCATCGGTCGAGTCCGAGTAGCAAAACAGCACCCAAAAGTGCGGCAGAAACTACTGCAAACCATGCTATGCTCTGCCCGGTTTCGGCCTGCCAAACCGAGGGAGAGACAGGAACTTCCCAGCCGCTTACCAGGCTTCGGAAGGGCCAAACCTTAATCAAGGATCCGATGATGAATCCAGTCATTAGCGACACCGTCGCCTGCTCAAAGCGCAAAAAAAGCCAACGAAGCAGACGGCCGAAGGTGAGCAGTCCAATGAGGCAGCCCGAAATAAAAATTCCAACGATGCTAAGCTCGCGATCGTGCAGGGCGTTGAGAATTGGTTCGTAGGCTCCGAGCAGCACGAGGATGAAGGAACCCGAAATACCCGGTAAAATCATGGCGCAGATGGCCAAAAATCCGGCAAAAAAGGTAAAGATTGGAGTTAGCTCTGCCTGCCCCGCCGGCATGGACGAGAGCAAAAGGCCAAGTACAATCCCAAGGGCGAGCATGAACCAGGCGCCTTTGACGTCTCGAGCGAGCATTTTTAGGCTGGCAACAATGAGTCCGAAGAAAAAACTCCAGACCACCGTAGGGTGTTGGTCCAGGCCCCAAAGTACCACCTTCGAGAGGCTTAAAATAGAGACTGCGATGCCCGCAAAAAGACTTAAAACAAACCAACCGTCCAGAACCTTCCATGCCCCCGCGACTCCCTCTTTGCGCAGGGCAATCCACATCGGTCCGCCCGCTGCGTGAATGGCGTCGAGCAATCGCTGGTAGATGCCCGTGAGGTAGGCAATGGTTCCGCCCGAAACTCCGGGAACCACGTCGGCGGCGCCCATGGCTATGCCCTTGAGGAAGGTTACAATAAAATTCATGGGGGCAAAGTTATTCCCTTGGGAGCAACCAAATTTGCGCAACCACCGGATCCGTGCAAGCCAAGGGGTAGAATTCCATCAGCGCAAGGTGGAAGGGTTCGCCAAATCGCAGCCAGGAATGCTTGATGCCTTCGATTGCTGGGGGAAGGTCTGCCGCCAGACTCCATAGGAAGCCAAAATAAATGGCCCACATTTCGGGGTCTTCGGCATAGCGCTGAACGCCGGCTTCAAGTACGGTAATGGCAGAATCCACATGACTCATTTCGACCAAAATTCCTGCGTATTCTTGAAGGCCACGGGGATTTTCTACCCGAAGTGCATGCAGAATAAGCTGCAGGCTCTTTGCTGCTTCGCGCTGGAGTCCGAGCTGGGTATAAAGATCGTGGGCTACCATGTGGTAGTCCGGATTATCGGGGTCTAAGGCAATGGCCTTTTGGGCATTTTGAACTCCCTTGAGGGCGTTGCCTGCCTCGCCCTGCAAAACGGCTAACTCAATCCAGGCCTCGTCGAGCTCTTCATCAAGCTCAATAGCTTCTTGAAAGATGCGTAGCGCCTCTGCGCTTCGGTCAAGTGACTGCAAACAGACCCCTTTGCGGTAGAGGGTATAGCCATTTTTCTCGCTGTGCTCCATCGACTGGGAGTAGTAATCCAGGGCCTCTGCATACTGCTCTTGGTCTTCGTTGAGGCGGCCAAGGTCAAATAAGGCAGCGCTAAACTTCTCGTCGATAGTAATGGCAAAGCCAAAGCTCCGACCTGCGGCCTCGAGCTGGCCTTGGCGAAACTGCGCCACGCCAAGGTGGTACCACCCGGTCTCGGAATAGGGGTAGTCGTTGAGGTAGTTTTCAAAAAAAGAAAGGGCCTTGTCGTCGCGGTTGGCCATGTCAAAATTGATGGCCAATAAGTAAAGTAAATGCGCATCCTCGGGCTCCTCCTGCAGCATTGCCTTAAGAATTCGGATGGCGTGCAGAAACATGCCCGCGCCAGAATAAATAGAGGCCAGAGTGCCCTGAATAGGGAAGGGGTCGTCGGAATTCTGTATCGCCTTGCGCAGCGATTGGATTGCGTCTTGAGTCTTGCCCTGCCGCATCATGAGCATTCCTCGCGCCCACTCGATGTCGGGGTGGTTCGGGCTCAAGCCTTCGGCCCGCTGAATGGCTTCCTGGGCCTCCTCGAGTTGGGAGGATTGAACCAAGTAGCGAGCCATTTTTGCCGCAAATACCGTGGCATAGGGGTGCTGGGCGCCGCCCATGTCAATGGCCTTGCGCGCTCGCTGCAACTGGCCAGTTTCGAGGTAGTAGTCCGTTATTTCTTCAAACTCCTCCACGTCAAAAAACAGCAGGGAGTCGTCTCGCAGCGCTTGCTCAAAGCGTTCAATTAGGGGGTCGGAGTCGCTGTTGTTCATCAGGCATAGTAAACCTAAGCAATTTTAGGGCGGATTTTGAGTCGATTAGTGCGCGTTGTTAACCGCGTTATTCACCGCATAGCATTGCGGCCGGCCTTGGTTCTACCTTTGCGGTAACACAAAAACCTCGCCATGACTCTAATCGCATCGGTATCAGGAATTCGCGGAACCATTGGGGGAGCCGTGGGCAGCAACCTCACTCCCCTGGATGCCGTGGCATTTGCCAGCGCATACGGCCAGTGGCTGCGGGTTCAGTCCGGCAGCGACCGCCGACTTCGGGTTGCCCTTGGTCGCGACGCACGCACCTCGGGCGAGGCCCTGAGCGACCTGGTGGTTTCTACGCTGCGCTTTCAGGGCATCGATGTGCTCGACCTCGGACTGTCTACCACCCCAACCGTAGAAATGATGGTCACCTGGGAAGGATGCGACGGAGGCATTATTCTCACCGCTTCGCACAACCCCGGAGAATGGAACGCCCTGAAGCTTCTCAATTCGCGGGGTGAGTTCCTCAGCGCCGAGGATGGCGCTAAAATTCTAAAAGCCAGAGAAGAAGGTAATTTCATTTTTGCACCAGTATCTGAGTTGGGGCTTCGAATCGAAGTTCAGGACGGTATTGAGCGGCACATTCAAGCCATTCTAAACCTTGATTTAGTTGATGCCGAGGCCATTAGGGCCTGCGGATTTTCTGTTGCGGTTGATGCGGTGGCGTCTACCGGCGGAATCGCAATACCCATGCTTCTCAAAGCATTGGGCGTGGCGCGCATCGAGGGGTTGCATTGCGAGCCAACGGGGCACTTTCCGCACAATCCAGAACCATTGCGCAAGCACCTCGACGAGATTTGCGCGCTAGTCCCAGAAACGAAGTGCGACCTTGGTATTGTCGTCGATCCCGACGTCGACCGCTTGGTCTTTGTCAGCGAAGACGGTGAGCTCTTTGGCGAAGAATACACGCTGGTTGCGGTAGCCGATTACCTGCTGAAGCATCATCAGGGCCATGTGGTGAGTAATTTGAGTTCAAGTCGTGCGCTGCGCGACATTGCCGAGCGCCACAATTCAACCTACTCGGCATCCGCGGTTGGTGAAGTTCACGTGGTTGCAGAGATGAAAGCCAAGGGCGCCGTCTTGGGCGGCGAGGGCAATGGTGGAATTATACTGCCTGAACTTCACTTCGGCCGAGATGCCTTGGTTGGGGTGGCCTTGTTCCTAACCTACCTCGCTCAAAGGGGCGGAACCTGTTCCGCACTGCGGGCAACCTACCCCAACTACGCCATGGCTAAAGAGAAGATGGATCTCGATCCGAGCGTAGATACTGATGCGCTGCTCGCTCGAGTGGCTGCGGCACAACAAGAATTGAATCCATCCACCATTGACGGAGTCAAAATTGACTTCCCAGACCGCTGGGTACATTTGCGCAAAAGCAATACCGAACCCATCATCCGCATTTACACCGAGGCGCCGACTCAGGCAGAGGCAGAGGCGCTCGCCGCGGAGTTTGCAGCTAAGTTGTCATCCCTTTAAGTCTGTTTTTATGAGCATATACCTCGATAACGCCGCGACAACCCCCCTTTGCCCTGAGGCTAGGGAAGCCATGGTTGCCGCTTTGGATCTCTATGGCAACCCAAGCTCTACCCATGCCGAGGGGCGCAAGTCCAAGGCCCTCATTGAGCGGGTGCGCAAGGATATTGCCGCCGCTCTAAACTGCCTCCCGGCAGAAGTGATTTTTACCTCGGGCGGAACCGAGGCAGACAACTGGGCTCTTCAATCAGGAGTTGAGTTTATGGGCGTTAAAAAATTGTATTATAGTGAATTAGAGCACCATGCAGTAACGCATGTAGTGGAGGCCTTGGCAGGTCGGGTAGAGGTTGCTTCTATCCCCTACAACGAGCAAGGAGACCACGATTTGGACTGGCTGGAGGCTCAGCTCGGGGCCGACCAGCTCGCCGGACGCAAGGCCTTGGTGACCCTCATGCATGCCAACAACGAAATTGGGAACCTCGTTGATTTGGCTCGTTTGTCATCAATTACACGCGCATCCAGTGCCATTCTGCACAGCGATACGGTGCAAACCATGGCGCACCTGAGCCTTGACTTTGGAGCAACTCCGCTCGAATTTGCGGCATGCAGCGCACACAAGTTTCATGGACCCAAGGCCATCGGCTTTGCCTACGTCAAGCAGGGTTCGGGGGCGCAGCCCTTCATGCGGGGCGGAGGACAGGAGCGCGGTCAGCGAGCTGGAACCGAGAATGTCGTGGGAATCGCGGGCATGGGTGCTGCCTTTGCGGTCGCTATGGCCAAACTCGAGCAGGATGCGGCCAAGATGATTGACGTGAAGTCCTATGCCATTGAGCAGCTCAAGAAGGCATTTTCTTCGGTGCGTTTTAATGGACGTTCGGGCGAGCTCGATCGGAGCCTCTTCACGGTCCTTAACTTTTATATTCCCGAGCTCCACGAGGGCGGAATGCTGAATTTTCAACTTGATCTTCAAGGATTTTGCGTCTCGGGCGGATCCGCCTGCAGCAGTGGTGCAGTGGGTGGTTCGCACGTTCTCGCCGGTCTAAAAGCTCCGGGTGGAACCCGAGTGAGCTTCTCAAGGATGACCAGCCGAGCAGACATCGATGCGCTTATTCACGCGCTGCAGAACCTTCCGAAACTCGATTAACGCACCAGATTGATGGTCCCGTAGAGGGTTCCGTCTTCGGTATCAAATCGATACACGTAGGTATCCTGCTGGGCGGGTTTGCCGTTGAGGGTTCCGTCCCAAAAAACGTCAAAAGGACGGTCTGTTTCAAAGACGACGTTGCCAAAACTGTTTAGAATGGTAAAATAGTCGGATTCAAAGCAGTTGTTCCCCGCAATTTGGAGCAGTTCGTTTCGCCCGTCTCCGTTGGGGGTGAAGGTGTTGGGAATCCATACTCGCTGGTCGTAGCGAAGAATTATTGACGAAAATTCATAAGGGTAGATTGCGTTGCAAACTGTGTCAATAAGCTCAAGCTTCACGAGGTAGTTGCCCGAAACAGGCACTCGGTAGGTCGCAACTTTACCGGTATCAACCACACCGTTCGGGAAGATCCATCGGAACTGGTAGTCAATACTGTCAAGGGTGTAGCTCACGTTAACGCGTATTCTGCCGTCTTTGCATGAGTCTGGAGACACCCGCACGTCGGGTGCCGGCAGGTCCGGATCAAAAAAGACTGTCCCAAAGGCGGTATCGGTGGTGTTGCAGTTCGTGTCGATGGCTATCAACCGAATGGTATGCATTCCAGGTGCGCTGTACCGGTGAACCACCGTATCTCCGGCCACCGCGGGTCCGCCGTCAAAGCTCCAGTTGAACTGCTGGGCGTCAAGGCTCGTGCTGTAGACGCGCACTTCAAAGGTGCGGTCGCAAGCCTTGTACTCTTGGTCAAAAGAGGCCTCAGGAAAAATCCCTTTGTCGTGCACAATGACTATGGATGCAGTGTCTTCGATGTCGCAAATGGTGTCGTAGGCCGTCAGGCGTATTCGGTAGGTTCCGCGGGTGAACCGAACGCTGGGTTCAAACAAGGTAGAGGTTTGCCCATTGCCAAAATCCCAGAGGTAGCGGTTGGCATTGAGGGATCCGTTGGTAAAGCGAACGACCAACTCCTCGCAGACCGTGTCTACGTCTGCATCAAAATTGATGCTTGCGTTGGCGGTTACAATGGTTTCGAAGTCAATTTTTACCACGCCCAGGTTGCAGTTTCCCGAGAGCCTCGTCGGGCCGACTACGCCCGGGGTGGTGGGGAAGCTCCCGCTGCAGGCCGCGCAGACCGCCTGGAAGATATTTCCGCTCGGGGAAAAGCGCGAGGTCCCTCCGTCTACGTGCTCGAAGGAGGTTCCGCCAAAAAAAGTAGCGTACGATAGGGCTTGAGCATTCTGCGTGAGGACCATAAAGTAAAAATCGCTGCCGTCGGTGTTGGGTTTAATGGCGTTGGCGGTAACGGGCAAGCCCCAGGTAGTTCCCGCATTACCGGTATTTACTTCGCCGCCCCATCCTGAGAGCAGAATGTTGAGGCAGCGGTCTACGTTAAAGGCGCTCGGAACCAAGTTGGCAGTGCCGTTGGATGTTCCAAACTTGGTCGAGAACAAGGTCTGATCGAGGTTTGGCCCCAGCTTGTGAATGAACTGGGCCCCGTTGGTGGTTCCCCATGCACCTGCGGTACGGGGGTAATTCCCAAGGCTCTGCCCAAAAACGTAGACCGCGCCATACTTGTCGAGGTCAATCAAAAAGGACTGGTCGTTTCCTGAGGTGCCGAGGTAGGTGGCTTTTTCAAGCGTACCGGTACTGCTTAGGCGGGCGATCCAGCCGTCGATGCCTCCACGCGCCGAATCATGAAGGCCTCCCGTAGTTCCAGGGAAGTTGGTAGATCGGGTTCCGCCCGTAACGTAGACTTTGCCGTTTAGGTCTGTTTTTATGCCGTAGCCGGATTCGTGGTCGCTGCCACCAAGGAGCGTAGCCCAACGCATGCTAGACAGCGACGGATTGAGTGAAAATGCTACCGCGTCAGTTGAAAGGTTGCTGCCCGTCGCACCAGGGAATGAGGAAGCCTGTGTTGAAGTTACAACATAAATCTGGTCCACGTTGTCCACGACCACCTCGCCGCGCATGGCGTCTCCGTAGTTCAGTAAACTCCCAAGGTTAAGGCCTTCGTTCCCTGCGGTTCCCACAAAGGTTGACGCACTGAGGTTGCTGCCTAAGGGGTTGATTTTGAGCACAAACAGGTCAACGCCGTCTTCAAAGTCAAAGAGTAAACCAGACCCGGGCGCAGAATTAATGGTGGGCCCTCCGTTAAATATTGGGTCGTAGGACCCTGCGGTGGTCGGAAAGTTGCTCGACCCCGTCGTGCCCATGATGACCAATTCCCCAAAAGAATTGACGATCATGCTGTGCGGCTGGTCCGGACCATCACCGCCAATGTAGGTGGAGTAGAGGCGCTGCGAACCGTTGGCGCTAAATTTGGTGATGCCAATGTCTAAGGTCGAGAAGCTTGCCCCTATGCCGTTGAAGGTGGAATCAAAGGCCCCGACTGAAGTGGGGTAGCCGGCATCAAACACGATTCCGCCGCCGTAAAGGTTTTCTTGGCTGTCGTAGGTTGCGGTGTAGCCCCAGTTGTCGGCAGTAGAACCCGAAAAACTCGAGAAGACCAGGTTGGGGTCGATGACCAAGGCATTGCTTTTGCGGTAGGCACCCAATTCAAAAACGACGGTGCTGTCGTCGGCCAGGCGGTAGGCCACATCCACGGGAATAAGTCCCTTGGCACTCAGAGTGTAGGCCTGCGGCCGCTCTTCAATCCAAGTGCCCATGGGGGTGGTCAGGTGCAGCTGCCCCTCGGCGGTGATTTTAGGCAGGCTTCCGCGAAACTGAATTCTAATTTGACGCGGGTCTGCCTTTGGGCTAATCCTCCATTCGGACTTTACCCCGTCGTGGGCATGCAGAGCGAAGTCAATTCCAGGGTACACTTCGCGTACCGTCCAGTCTTGAAATTCGGCCACATCCCTGGCCCATTTCGCCGGATTGTTGCCAAGCAGGTAGTGCCTTGGGGATTCCGTTGCATTGGATCCTGCAGAAGCAGCACATGGCGCGGCACCCACAAATTCCGCAAAGAAGGCAAAAGCGTCGGGCCAATGATCGGGCCATTGGGCAGTAGGGTAGTGGGGGTTGGCAATCGATCCTCCTCGATGCTTGGGGTGCACAATGCGGACTCGGTATCCGTTGTCCTTCCAAAATATAGCGCCGTCGCTCAGTGCTGTTTTTGCGGTAAAATCACCTTCCCATTGACCCTCATTGGGAACGATCACAGACTGCGCCGCCGCAGTCAAGACGGCGATTAAGCCCCATATTAATGCAAGATTCCGCACCAAGGCAATTTAGGTAAATATTTCAGGCAAAATAGCCAAACCAAATAGCCCTTGGTTCGGTTGCCGCTAAAAACAAGTCAAAAACTGTTCCGGATTCAAGGTACGAGCGCCAGCTTTCCCGGCTTGACTAGGTCCGCGCTGAAGGACTTCAAAGTTTTGTAACTTTCGTGCTATGAAAGGCACCTCACTTTTTAGGCTATCGGCATTTGCTATTTTGACGGTTTTTGGACTTCGTTCTATGGAAGCTCAGGTGATTCAGGCCCCCTGGTCTGAGCCCTTTACTGCTGTTGCTTCGGGTTTAGGGACCTATAACCTAAATTCTACGATACCCCTAGGTTGGACTAGGACGCCTGCTACTACCGGTTTTACTATGGCTACGTCGACCTATTTCTGGGGCGGAAGGCAGGGAGCAACTCCGACGCGCTTGGGAGGCAGTGCCACTGGCCCTGCTGCAGACCACACTTCGGGCACTGGAGGCTACGTCTACATTGAGTCGAGCGGCGGTTTAGGCGGGGCGGTTTCGTCTTTGGATAGTCCGCCCATCCGAACCGTTGGCATTGCCATGCCAGAATTGATCTTTTGGAAACACCAGTATGGAACTACTATGGGGCTACTCAAGGTATACGTGCGCGCCTACGGCACCACTGCTTGGAACAGCCCGATTTACACTGGAACCAATACCAATTTGGGTGATTTTTGGACTCGTGTGGCATTGCCTCTTCCCCTGTCCTTTGCTAACGACACTGTCGAAGTGCGCTTTGAAATGACCAAACCCGCGGGCGGCGGCGGCGGCGGACCGGGCGGAAACAACCAACTTGGCGACTTGGCAATTGACGATGTTTCGATTGCGGAGCTCGTTGCTTGTCCTGACCCAACAAGTATTGTGGCTACTCGGTTGAGCGCAACCTCTGTTCAGCTGAGCTGGGTGACTGGCGGAGCCTCCGCTTGGCGTGTAACCTATGGTCCGGCAGGATTCTTACCAGCGGCTGGTACCAAGTTAAATGCATCGACCAATCCTTTTGTGATCAGCGGATTGTCGCCTGCGACCACCTATGAGTTTCGTGTAAAGGACAGCTGCAGTGCGACCAGCGTCTCGGGCTGGTCCAACGCCGCCAGAGCGATGACAGACTGCGGACCTGTCGCGAGTCCTTGGTCGGAGAATTTCGACGGTCCCAATTGGGTAACGTCAGCAGCTCCGCAGGCATATGGTGCAATTGATACCTGCTGGTCACGCCCCTCGGGAGCTAACTACTGGTGGCGTCCGAACAGCGGACCAACACCGACGGGTCTTCTTGCCAATGCCACTGGACCGAGTTCGGACCACACTACAGGCAGCGGCAAGTACCTTCACGGAGAAGCACTTTTTGGAACTGGTTTTGCGCTACTTCGCAGTCCTAACGTCCTGCTTGCGGGTCTGCTCACTCCCGAGCTCCGGTTTTACTACCACCAGTTTGGTACGCAGATCGACAGCCTAGTAGTCAAGGTTTTTAGAAATGGTGCAGAGACCCGTGTGTGGGGCAATACACAACAGACAGCGTCTTCAACCGCGCCATGGAGTGAAGCCGTAGTTTCGTTGGCGAGTTTTTTGCCGGATACGGTGCAGGTACGGTGGTACGCCTACCGCTCACCAAGTAACAATAACCGGGTGGACGTGGCCATTGACGACGTTTCAATCAACAATCCCCCAGCTTGCCCTAAGCCAACCAATTTGACGGTTACGGCGGTAACCCAAACAACAGGTACCATGACGTGGAATCCCACTGGCGCAGGCACCTACGAGGTGCGCTACGGGGCACTAGGTCAGGTGCCTTTTAGCGGAACTACCGTTACGGCCAGCTCGAATCCGTTCACGCTTACGGGCCTCAGTGCAGGTACCGTGTATGCTGTTTCGGTGCGCAAAGTATGCAGCACAACGCTGCAAAGTGCATGGAGCACCATTGATACCCTAATTACGCTTTGCGGCGTAGTCTCGGCTCCCTATGTTGAGAATTTTGAGGTGGGCTTTGAACGCGGTCCGGCGGCCGGTCAATTCTGGAACCAGAATTCTACGGTTGGTCCTTGCTGGGTGCGGACTCCCCTGAGTTCCCCGGGGCCCCCAGCCTATCATTGGGGTGGCGGGCAAGGCGCCACGCCTACACCCAATACAGGTCCTGCAAACGACCACACTACTGGTCTTGGCAAGTACGTGTACACCGAAGCAGGCTTTGGAAATCCAGCTGGATCAGCAAGGATCGCCTACCTCACCTCTCCCCAAATTTGGCTCAATACTCTTACTGCTCCTGAGATTCGATTTTGGTACCACATGCAGGGTACGACTATTGGTTCCTTGACTGTTGAAGTTCAAACAGGGTCGGTGACCTCGCCTTTTGTTGTTCTGGATTCCATTGTAGGAGGTCAGGCCAATGCTTGGCTTGAACGCGTTGTTTCTCTAGGTGGCTACGTCAACCAAACCGTAAGAATTCGTTTTAAGGCTCGCACCAACTCATCTGGCCCGCCGCCGAATTCTTCTTCTTCAACACTGGCTGACATTGCCATTGACGACTTCACGGTTAAAAACGCACCTCCTTGCCCGCCGCCGACCGCTTTGAGTGCAACACCGCTTTCATCCACCACTGCATCGATTAGTTTTACCAACGCTGCTGCGGGTACCGCAATTTTGGAATACGGACCCGTTGGATTCACTCCCGGGAGCGGAACCTTAGTTAGCACAACAAGCAATCCTCATATTTTAACGGGTCTAACGCAAGGTCAGAACTACCAAGTTTATGTGTTTGACAGTTGCGCGGGCGGCTTGACTTCGGGTTCCTTTGGTCCAGTGTCCTTTAGCACCTTCAATTGCCCCAATGGCTGCGTTTACACCCTTAAGCTTCAGGATCTTGATGGCGACGGATGGATGTCAAACCTGGGAGGGAGCTACCATCAAATTGAAGTTATTGTGAATTCTGACACGACGTCCTACACCATCTCGAACGTGCTCCCAGGCAACGTGGACACGGTAGCGAATTTTGCCATAACAGTTTGCGACAACGACGTGGTAAAACTTCGGTTTGTCGCCGCAAGCAACGGTAACTGGAGCGATGAATGCGGATGGCAATTTAGAAATCCAAGTGGGGCCCTGGTGCACAGTGAGGCAACTGGCGGAGCAAACCTTATTACTTGGGTTTATTTTACGGGTACTGCAGACTGCTCCAATCCCTGCCCGACACCAGTAGCAGCCTTTACTACCACAGCAACGGGCCTTTTGATGTTGTTCGACGCGACAACTTCCCTGGGTGCCATTGTGAGCCAAGCATGGGACTTTGGCTCGGGCGCTACGGGTACCGGCCTGAACACGAGCCATACGTTTGCAACCTTTGGTACCTACCCAATCTCGCTAATTGTTACTGACGGTTGCGGCCAGTCAGACACGATAGTGCAGTCCATCACCGTATGCACGGGCGGACTGGGTTCGGTCGGATACAGTGCCAATGGACTGGTTGTGAATTTTACGGGGCCAAGCGATCCGGCCCAGTTTACATCCATCAGCTGGACCTTTGGGGATGGTAACTCTTCAGCAAGTGCCAACCCGACCCACACCTATGCCGCGGGAGGCACGTATAGCGTAATTCTCACGGCTACTGATTTGTGTGGCAATACCTATAATCAAACGCTATCGGTGGTGGCCTGCTCCAAGCCGATCGCCTACTTCACCTTCCGGATTTTAAGTTCCAACGGCAGTGGAATGACCGTCGAGTTTGACGCCAGCAATTCCGTAGACGCAGTCTCCTACTCCTGGATTTGGGGAGACGGCAGCGCGGGCAGCGGTGGACCAATTCTCAATCATAACTACCCGGTGGCACAGCTTGGCTACAACGTCCGTTTAATTGTGCAGTCCAACTGCGGAACAACAGACACCATCATTCATAGATTGACCGAGTTGAGTGAGGGAGAAGTTCAGCCGGTTGATGCCAGTTGGTTCCCAAATCCCGTGCGTTCCGGTTCACAGATTAGCTACTCAAATCAAGGGCCTGAGGTTCCTGAATTCTGCCTTTGGTATGCCCTCGACGGCCGACTGCTCAAGGAAGTTCCGGTGGTTGACGGCAGGGTTCAAGTTCCGACCTTATCCTCGGGAATTTACTGGTTGGTCTGGAATGCACAGCATTCGCTGCAGCGCATACCAATTGCCATTATTGACTAGTACTTTTGCTCAATGGAGCTTGCCTTAGCCTTTTTGACCCTAACCTTTTTGGAGATTGTTCTTGGTGTGGATAACATCATATTCATTAGCATCTTAACCAATAAACTTCCCAGCGAAATTCGCAAGAAGGCCCGCAGGTTGGGTATTGCACTTGCCCTAATTTTTAGGATCTTGATGCTGTTGTCGATAACGTGGATCATGGGCTTTCAAGAAGCCTTGTTTCAAATCAAGGACCATCCTGTTAGCGGCAGGGATTTAGTGCTCTTTGCTGGCGGAGTCTTTTTGCTCTGGAAGGCAACTAAAGAGATCTATGAGATCATGGAAGCAGGAGGTGCCAAGCACGGTCAAGACACCAATGTGGCCAAGAGTTTTGCAGGAATAATTGTGCAAATTGCCTTGCTTGACATCGTATTTAGTTTTGATTCCATCCTTACCGCAATTGGTATGACCGACAATTTGCAAATCATGATTGCTGCAATAGTCGTGGCCATGTTTGTGATGCTTCAGTTCAGCGGTCCTGTTTCTAAGGTCATTGAAAAGCATCCGTCGCTTCAAATTTTAGCTCTAGCCTTTTTGATACTTATCGGCTTCATGCTGGTGGCCGAATCGGCTGGCTACCATATGCCTAAGGGATACATTTATATGGCCGTGGGCTTTTCTTTGGCTGTTGAGTGGCTCAACATTCGCGGCGGAATGCGCAAGGGTCCGCAGGATACTAAGTAGGCGAAGGATTACTAATCCTTGCTTTTAACAGCCTAAACTTCGTGCACAAAAAGGTCGCGGTCGAACCGCACCCGTGGGCCATAAACTCCTGTAGAGGCTCGCTTACCAGCCGACATTACCATGCATATTTGGGCGTCCTTTGGGAGATGCAGCAAGCGCTTCACTCGGAGTCCGTCCATGCCCTCCATGGGGCAGCTGTCGTAGCCTTGGGCGCGTAGGGCGAGCATGAGGGTTCCGCATGCTAGTGCCGTAGACTTTTGGGCCCAGGTCGCCATGCCACTGCGAGAGAAAGGTCCGCGCGGAATAGGCTTATAAAGGCCCACTAGAAAGACCCACAACGATTTAAACGGACCATAGATGCCCCATGGCCCCATATTGTAGGCCAAGGGAACAATTTTGCGGTAGTACTGGTAGGCTGCCTTGAGCCGAACCTTGCGACTCTCGTCAAACTTGGCCAGCATAAGGGCATTGGTCAGGCGCCAGCGGTCTGGGCGGGCAACGGCCACGATAAGTTCTTGGGCGGTTCGCGCCGCGGGTTGGTTGAGGCAGTACTCCACGAGTTTGGCTTTTTTCTCGGTATCGCGGACCCAATAAAATTCCCAGGCCTGGAGGTTGCTCGAGTTGGGGGCAAGCAGGGCGAGGCGAAGGCATTCGCGCATAACTTCCTCGGGTATGGCGTCTTCGGTAAAAATCCGCACGCTTCGGCGACTCTCTACCACTGCCTTAAACGCTTCTGCGTCTACGTCAATGGCAGGCTCTTGGTAGCCGTGCTTTGGGGCATCTTTAAAAATATCGACGCTGCTGCTTTCTTTAGCCATAGGAACCTTTATTACTGGAACAAGTTACGTTCTACCTTAGTTTCATGCAGCGCGAAGAATCCGGTACGCTAGAATTTAAGTTGCGCATCGACAGCCAGCAAAAAATCGCCAAAACCCTCGTTGCCTTTGCCAACGGGGAGGGCGGGCGCATCGCAATCGGGGTACGCGACAACGGCTCGGTTGCGGGCTGCAACGTCGAAGAAGAATTCCACATGATCGAGGGTGCTGCACAGCGCTTTACGCGCCCCGAAGTTCCATGCACTGCGCAGCAGGAACGTTGGGACGGTAAATTGGTGCTCGTGGTGACTGTTCCGCCCTCAGTAGTTCGGCCCCATGAGGCTCAAATTGAAGGCACGGAGCACTGGCTGGCCTTTGTGCGGCGTGGCGCGGCAAATTTCAAGGCCAACCGGGTACTGCTTGAAGCCATGTCGCTCCGTTCTCAAGAGGCCGTTCAGGCCAACGAGTTTCAATTGGATCTTTTGAAGCTGCTTGGTCAAAGTCCTATTAGTGCCTCCGCGCTGGCGAGGGCCTCAAAGCTCCCAATCAGGGAGGTAGAAGACGGGCTTGCCGTGCTGCTGCACTGGGGGCAAATTCAGGCAAGTCCGGTGGAGCAGGGTTGGCGCTACACAGCCCTCGAGTAATGGCTACAAAACATAGCCGGGGGTATCTTTGATTTTCATGCTGCCAAGACCCTGCATTCGCGTGCAATGATGCCCGATTGGAACCCAACAACCCTTATTGCTCTCGCGGTGGCGGCAGAAACGTTGAGTTTGTTGCTTTTTGGTCGAGCCAACACCCTTTGGCGAAGTCCCGGGATGACTACCCAGCCCCAGCGTTTTTTACTTATTCGCTCTGCGCTAGCCTTGCTTTGGGTTCATCTTGGCGCAGCCATACTGGCGCCCGGAGGCCTAGCGGCAAACTACCCCGCCCTTAGCCTAGATACGTTGCCCCTGCTGGCATTGGGAATGCTCGGTGGCCTCGGCCTCCTGTTGTTTGCTCTGAGCATCCGTTCCATGCCCGCTCAACTGGTGTTTTTTGGCGGCAGCCTCCACCTGGTCGTGGGCGTTTTGGTCGGGTGGTTTTTGGGCGAGACTCTTTCAATTTCTCGCGCTCTTATTATCGGACTCCTTTTGCTGGCCCAACTCACCGTGCTTTGGAATGATCGTTTTTCTTGGCGCCAATCCTGGGGTAAAGGGAGCCTACTACCCTTTGCCGTGGGAGCTATTTGGGGAACCTACTTCCCTTTGCTTGGGCTCGCCATCAATCGATGGGGTTTTTGGCCAAGCCTGATTGCCTCGGAATGGTCCGTAATGCTCCTCATGCTGGCATGGGCCCTTAGCCGCCCCGCCGGCACCTGGCGGGATTCGTCCATGTGGCGAAGCATGACCGAACAGTCGCTTCTGAGTTCGGTAGGTCAAGCGCTCTCGGGCCTTGCCCTGTGGTGGGGTGGGGTCATACTGCACAGCATACTCACGAACTTTAACATTGTCATCAATAGCTTCATTTTTAGACTTCGCTTCGGCGAAGCTCTGCGAGCGAGGTACCTTTTGTACTTTGCCTTGTACATCGCCTTTGCCGCTGCGCTTGTTTTTAGTTTTTAATACAGGCGCTAGCACAACAATGAAGGCAGTTCGCATGGGTACGTTTTGGGCATGGCTTCCCGTAGGCCTAAATTGCAGGCCGTGAAGCACGTCACTCTCATTATTCCTACCCTCAATGCGGCAGACAGCCTCGCTTGCTGCATTAATTCCTGCCGCGGACTCTATGACGAGCTGCTCCTGGTAGACTCTTTGTCAACCGACGCGACCTGCGCCATTGCGGAAGGCATGGGTGCGCGAATCATCGCCAGGGAATACGAGAATTCCGCATCCCAAAAGAACTGGGCGATTCCGCAAGCTTCGCATCCATGGATCCTGCTGCTCGACGCAGACGAATGGCTAAGCCCTGAGTTGCATGCTGAAATTGCGGCATGGCGCGTGAGTTCGGCCGCGGAGCCGCACGATGGCTACTGGATTTATCGGGCCAACCACTTTTTAGGCCGGCCTGTGCATTTTTCTGGCTGGCAGGGAGACAAGGTAATTCGCCTGTTTAATCGAGATAGCTGCCGTTATGCCCCCAAGCATGTTCACTCCGAAATAGAAACCTCAGGAACTGTGGGGCGCCTGAAGCACCGCATGAACCACAATTCATTTGTGGACCTTGATTCCTGGGAGGCAAAACTTCGCCGGTACTCAGAGTGGCAGGCCAATGACTACGACGCTCGCACACCGCGCATCACGCCCTACCATACTATAGTCAAGCCCGCTTGGCGGTTCTTAAAGCACTTTCTTCTGCAGGGCGGAATTTTTGACGGCTACGTAGGCTACAAGGTCTCTTCTTATGCAGCATGGGCCGTTTGGCTCCGCTACGACGTGCTTCGTCGCCGACGAAATGGCCTGAGCTAGTTCCTAATGAGCTGGCCACAGGCAGCATCATTCTCTTATTTCCTGATGGCCCGAATTAGAGGACCCGGAGGGTGATTTCGTCCAAAAAAATAAACGAAGCTCCACCTTTGCCAGGATGCCATTCTGGCATGCCGCCTGGGTTTATTAGGCGAATGGTTAAAGAGCTTAGTTCGCTCTTTTTGCGGGACTTCAAGACTACAAGGCTTCGTAGAATGGTACTTGGCTCCTCAGTGAGTGCCCTAGATTGTAAATCAATTCGGCCCATGCTGCTTCGTCCGTTGGCGAAATGGGCCACGACTTCGATGGTACTGGGCAGAGCAATCCATGACTTGATGTCCTTGAGCAAGCCAATTTCAACTTCGATCTCTTTGCCTAACCTCTTGGTGCTGCTGCGCAGTTCGACGATCAGGTCCTCGCCTTGAACGCCGGTCCATTCGCCCTTGCGCCAATCCACGTCGCCGAGCACGCCGTCCACAATACTTGCGGAACTTGGGTTATACTGTGGATTTGGATTCCCTGAGGTGATTTGGGCCGTCCAGTCGTTGGGTTTTTTGGTGCTCAGCGCCACGGACCGATGCTGCGTCAGTCCGTCGCCGCGCTCCAATCGGCGGCTTTCGCTTAGGATTTCTTCAACCCCGTCTATTGACGCGGTGGTTTCGGTCTCAAAACGCCGGGCAACGCGGATTCTTGGAGCGGGAATGATTTCGCCACGTATGCCGTGCTCCACGTTGCGGTAGGGGTTCAATTCTGTAGCGGACTCCGCATGACGCATCGCAAGGAATTTGGACTGGATCAAATCCTTGTGATCCAAAAAACTCTGGGTAAGCACCTGGCCCGGGTTACTCGAGTGCTCATAGCCACTGTAGAAGGTGCCGCTCCCGACCCGCTTCAAGTCGGTATGGAGCCCTGTGGCGCGAAGCGCTACACGGTCCCAGTGCATCGCGCCCAGCGCATACCGCGCCTCGCCAGGAACTAAGGGATAAATTCCCCAAGAACTCATCACGTACCACGCCGACATTTGGCCGCAGTCCTCGTTGCCTTGGTATCCGTCGGGCCGATCGCTGTACATGGTGTTCAGTATTTCACCGATGCGCTCCTGACCCTGGCTCGCCTTATTGGTGGCGGAATAGAGCCAGGCAATGTGGTGGGAGGGTTCGTTGCCGTGCGCGTACTGGCCAATCAAACCAGTAATGTCGGCTTGTTCGCGACCCACGGTGGCTGACGGAGCAGCAAACAGCGCGTCGAGTTGACCTTCAAGCGTGCGGCCTTGTGCCGCGAGCATCCGCTGCCAGCGAGCCAAATCGTGCACCGGAGCAAAGCTGTACTGCCATGCGTTGGCCTCCGTGTAGTGGCTGTTTACCTCGCGCGGCTCAAAGCGCGCCATAAAGTCTCCGTTGTCGCGCGGACGCATTAGTCCCGTTTCAGGGTCAAGCAAGCTGACCCAGCCCTGGCTGCGCCGCCAAAACTGCTCGGCGATGTCACCTCGCCCAAGTCGCGCGGCGGTCCACGCGATCGTCGCGTCGTCGTAGCTGTACTCCAGCGTCTTCGAAACACTTTCGGACTCGTCCTGAATGCTCAGATAGCCGTTCGTACGGTAGTTTGGAATTCCGAATACCGGCGTCTGCGCCGAAGACACCATTGCCTTGAGCAGGCGCTCGGAGTCCATTTCGTAGCCTTTTGCTTGAGCATCGGCCAGCATGCTCACGCTGTGGTAGCCAATCATGCAGTCGGTCTCGTTAGCGGCCAACTCCCAGACCGGAAGGCGGCCCGACTGGTCAAAATGGTCGAGCATCGTGGCGATGAAGTCCTGGGTGCGCTCGGGCTGAATCAAGGCATAGAGCGGATGCGCGGTTCGGTAGGTATCCCAGAGCGAGAACACTGTGTAGTGCGCGTGTTCCAGGTCGGTGTGAATTCGTCCATCCATTCCGCGGTAGCGCCCGTCCGCGTCGCTCCACAGGTTCGGAACACTAAACGCGTGGTAGAGCGCTGTTGCATAAATGCGTTTTTGGGCCGCGGAACCGCCCGTGATCTGCGCCCGATCCAATTCCGCTTGCCACAACGTGCTGCTGCGTGCAGCACAGTCCTCAAAACTTCGCGACGAAGCCAGGGTAGTACGAAGGTTCCGCTGCGCACCTTGGCCGTCGGTTCCAGAAAAGCCAACCGCGAATTCTGCGCTGCGCGAGGGCAACTGAATCCGAACGTGCAGCGAATCCACAATGTCAACCACCGCTCCGGCAGGCAAGAGCACCGCGAGGTAGGCATGCTGCTCCTTGGCCCAGCCTTGGCTGACGCGCTTCAAATGAAGTACCGATCCTTCGAGGCGCGCTGAAGCCCGAAGCACCCGATCTCGGTAGTTTAAATCAATCCATAGTTCGGGGGCTTGATCTTCTGCATACTGGTACCGATGAAACCCACCGCGTTCTGCGGCGGTAAATTCCGCATGCGTCCCGTTGGCAAGGCGAACGGAGTAGGTGCCCGCGCTGGCGCGCTCGCTGCTTTTATTGAATGCCACGGGAGAATCCGCAAAGGGTCCGCCCCAGGGCTTAAACAAAAAATCGCCGTAGTCGCCAACTCCAGTCCCGCTCAAGTGAGTGTGGCTGAAGCCCCAAACGGTGCTGTCGGTAAAGTGGTATCCGCTGCAGCCGTCCCAGCCCTCGCGCCGGGTATCGGGGCCAATTTGGACCATGCCAAAGGGCGCCGTGGCAGCGGGGTGAGTGTGTCCGTGCCCCCCAGTTCCAATAAATGGATCAATATGGTTTACAGAAATCTGTGAAAAAGCGGCTAGGGAAAGTCCGGCAAAGGCCCCCAAAAGGAGATGCTTGGTCATGACCCTAAGATAGCCTACTCCCCCAAAAGGTCGGGCCGTCGCTCTCGGGTGCGGCTCAAAGCCTGTTCGCTGCGCCATTGGTCGATGAGGGCAAAGTTTCCCGAGGTTAGAACGTCGGGAACCTTCATGCCGCGAAACTCAGCTGGGCGTGTATATACCGGCGGCGCTAATAAATTATCTTGAAAAGAGTCTGTTAGGGCAGAGGTCTCGTCGTTGAGGACGCCCGGAATCAACCGAATAAGCGCATCGGCTATTACGGCTGCGGCCAATTCCCCTCCACTGAGTACGTAGTCCCCAATGGAGATTTCGTGGGTGATGAGCCTGTCGCGAACGCGCTGGTCAATTCCTTTATAGTGTCCGCAAACCAAGAGCAAATTGGTGAACGAAGACATGCGGTTGGCCATGGGCTGGTCCAGGGTTTGCCCGTCAGGGGAGGTGTAGACCACGGCATCGTATTCGCGCTCGGCCAAAAGGCCCTCAATGCATTCAAAAAGAGGCTCAGCCTTGATTACCATTCCGGCGCCGCCGCCAAATGCGTAGTCGTCGACCTGCTTGTGCTTGCCGCTGCCAAATTCCCGGAGGTCGTGCAAATGAACCTCGACCAGGCCCTTGGTTTGTGCTCGTTTTAGTATCGAAGCTTCAAATGGGCTGCGAA
>Ga0209651_1000173_pt1 | contig 23517 bp, 26 predicted proteins | sample LauGreFBDMM110SN_2_FD_188216 | JGI IMG/M metagenome (GOLD analysis project Ga0209651, IMG submission 188216) | Freshwater lake microbial communities from Lake Michigan, USA - Fa13.BD.MM110.SN (SPAdes) (version 2) | ecosystem: Environmental > Aquatic > Freshwater > Lake | place: Lake Michigan... | reverse complement strand
CATGCTGTGTGCTGCAACTTTGGCTGCTGGCACTGTGGGCAATTTGCAAGTGCTGCGGCAGTTGTCTTCCACATGCTTCGACGTGAACGTGTCTTCGAACGAGACATCTTTCGCTTTGGTACTGGCATGAGGTAAACCGTCCTTCTTTTAAAAAATATGTAATCGAGCGGGGTATCGAGCGGGGCAATGTATGGGAGAAGTATCCCCTAAGAGTCCGAATTCTTAAAATCCAGTCCATCGAGGCCGGCCCATCGAGCATCGATGACCTCATGGGCGTGGTCCTGCGCCAGCAATGACCACTTTTGGCCACAATCTGGGCAGAGCCCCATGCAATCTGGGTCACATAGTGGGTTCACGGGTAGATCGAGCACGATCGCATCGCGAATCGGTGGTTCCAGGTCCATGATGACGCCATCGAGATAGAGAAGCTCAACCTCATCGAGTTCATCTTCAACAGGCAGACTCTTCTTAGAGTGGCTCTTCTTCTTCGCGTTCTTTCCACCATCATCTTCATAGAGATAGAGCTCTTGAATTGTGCGATCGATTTCTAGTTCAACCGGGTCTAAGCAGCGAGTGCATTCACCGGTAGCAACGGCAAAAATTTCGGCGCTGAGCAGAATTCCCTCAGTAACAGACTCGAGACGCGCATCGACTTCAACGATAGATCCGATCTGCACGGAAATAAGAGGTACACCCAGTGGCTCAGGAACAATGAGATCGAGTTGGTACTCCTTCATCTCACCCGCACGACGAGGAACCTCATGTGTATTGAGATGGTAAATATGGGAAGGCTTAACCACAGAAATTACTCTTATTTTTCTTCTGAAAGTTGCGAAAGAATATCCTTATCGTCAGCACCTTCGAGGCGCTCGCGACCTCGTGCGACAGCTTCCATGGTTTTATTGAGAATGACTTCAAGTGTGGCTAGTCGCCCATCAATATATGTTTCTACCTCGGCACGCTCTTCATCGGCAAGCAATCGGGCATCATCAAGAATGCGCTGTGCTTCATCGCGTGCTGCTTGAACGATCGCAGTCTGCTCAACCATACGTGATACATCCTCACGCGCTGTTCCAATTAAGTGCTCTGCACTTGTACGCGCTTCTTCAATGATGAGATCGCGTGATGAGATGATTTCAATCGCTTGATCAAGATCGGTAGGTAGAGCAACTCGAGCTCCATCAAGGATTTCAAGAATTTCTCCACGGTGAACTACGCAAGAGGCAGATAGTGGAACTCCACGTGCTTCTTCAATAAGAGTAATCGCTGCGTTGAGTTTTTCCATTGAATCCATGGCTAGTTACCACTTTCTGCTACGCGAGCTTTAAGAGCTTCGTTGACGATCTTTGGAACCATCGAGGATACATCTCCTCCGTAATGAGCTAGCTCTTTAACAAGAGAAGATGAAAGGAAGGAATGTGCTGGTGCTGTCGCCATAAACATTGTCTCAACACCCGAAGCCTGGAGATTGACTTGAGCCATCTGCAATTCGTAATCGAAGTCAGTAACGGCGCGAAGTCCCTTGACGATGCTCTGAATATCGTTGCTCTTGCAATACTCGACAAGAAGCCCTGACCAGGAGTCGACACGAATATTTGGAAGATGCGCAGTTGTCTGTGCGATCATCTCCATACGCTCTTGCACGGTGAACATGCTCGACTTAGTGCGATTTACTAAGACTGCGATGACTACCTCATCGAATTGGGCACTGGCGCGCTCGATGATATCTAGGTGACCAAAAGTCACGGGATCGAAAGATCCAGGGCAGACAGCGCGTTTCATGAGGCAAACGCTAGCAAGAAGATCAGCCGAGATCCATTTCAAGCGTAGGAACACCATAGAAAATCGTTGCTTGACCGTAGTTTTTTTCGCGCAGTTGCTCAAGACCATACGGCCAGCTCAACTCACGCACTCTGCTATTTCGCTCTATCGCGATTAATCCATCGGGATGGATGAATTTTCCATCAACAAGGGCAATGAGATTCTCAATAATTTCAACATCTGAAAAATCATACGGTGGATCAATGTAGATGAAGTGATACTGGAGTGGCGCAGGACCTTCTAGAAAGCGATCAACAGGCATCGAATAGAGATGGAAGTTACCTGGAAATTGTGAACTCTTAATTCCTTCATAGTTTGAAAGGATCGATGCTGCTGCCTTTTCATTACTTTCTACACAGTGCACCGTCGAACTGCCTCGCGAAAGTGCTTCAAGTCCAATTGCGCCGGTTCCTGAGTAGAGGTCAAGAACGTTGAGCCCATCAAGCTCGCCAAACTCTGATGCGAGTGATGAAAAGAGTGCCTCGCGTGCACGATCTGATGTTGGTCGGGTCGATTGTGCGACTGCAGGGATATTTCTACCTTTAGCTAGGCCAGCAATAATTCTCATCGACCTAACCCTTATCTATGAAATCGGAAGCTTCGTCATCTTCAACTTTTGCGAACTCTTTAGCTAACTGCTCGTGGTGCGACAGATCAGGATCGCCAGCCAATATTTCCTGCGCATCTGCGCGAGCGGTAAGAATCAAATCTTCATCTCGTAACACGCGAAGGAGGCGCAGATGTGAGCGAGAGCCAGATTGGGCAGCTCCTAAAACATCTCCCTCACGGCGCTGCTCTAAATCAATCCGTGAAAGTTCGAAACCATCTGTACTTCCTGCAACAGCCTCGAGGCGTATCCGAGCTGGTGTTTCTACGATTGCGGTTGTAATCAAAATACAGAGACCAGGTGAAGTTCCGCGACCCACACGTCCACGTAATTGATGTAATTGCGATACACCAAAGCGTTCTGCATCCATGATGACCATCACCGTTGCGTTGGGCACATCGACGCCAACTTCGATGACGGTAGTTGAAACAAGAACATCTAATTCGTGCGCTGCAAATGCGCTCATAGTTGCCTCTTTAAGCTCGCTGGAAAGGCGACCGTGGAGCGGAGCGACTCGAACTCCTTTGAGCGCTCCTGTTGCAAGTTTTGGCGCTAGCTCATCAACACTTGCAAGCTCTAGTGATGTTGTACCAAGTAGGAAGTCAATATCAGCATCCTCTGTGACATCAGCGTTGATGCGTGAAGCAACTACGTACGCTTGATGTCCCTGCGAGACTTCTTCACAGATTCGCTCCCACGCTCTCTCAAGGTATGCCGGCTTTTCTAGCGTGTTCACAACGTGAGTAGTTATTGGCGCGCGACCCAAAGGTAGTTCTCGTAACGTTGAGATATCTAAATCACCGAATACTGTCATCGCAACTGTGCGTGGTATCGGCGTTGCTGTCATAACAAGAAGATGTGGAGGAATCTTTGCCTTCCCCTTAAGTGCATCTCGCTGTTCCACACCAAAGCGATGTTGCTCATCAACGACTATGAGTCCTAAATCTTTAAACTCAACGGAAGCACTCAGAAGAGCGTGAGTACCAATCACTATTCCGGCTGTGCCGCTAGCAGCAAGGGCCAGTGCATCTTTTCGCTCTGATGCACTCTGAGATCCGGTAATGAGCGTCACGCGGGTTGCAATATCTGACGCACCAATCATTCCTCCATGCGCGAGCACTCCCATTAACTTTTCAATTGTGCGAAGGTGCTGAGCAGCCAGTACTTCTGTTGGCGCTAGCAACGCAGCTTGTCCACCGCTATCAACCACAGCCAACATGGCGCGAAGTGCAATCACAGTCTTTCCGGAACCTACTTCACCCTGTAACAAACGATGCATCGGGTGAGATTGGGCTAAATCACTTTCAATTTCAGCGGCAACAGCAACCTGTCCAGCTGTCAGTTCAAATGGAAGTGATTGATCGAAGGCAGAAAGAATTCCTCCCTCGCGCTTGATTCGAGCAATCGCATCGAGTGATTTCATCTTCTCTTTTCGACTCACGAGTAAAAGCTGCAAGATAAATGCCTCATCAAAGGTCAGACGCTCACGTGCCCGTTCAGCGCTATCTAAATCAGCAGGCTGATGTATCTGAACAAGTGCCTGTTGCAAAGAGGGATATTGATGTTTATCAAGAATAGATTGCGGGATCGGGTCGATTACTTCATCCAAGGCACCGATACAGAGCTCTATACATTGTGAAATTTTCCATGAGGGCAATTTTGCAGATGCTGGATACATCGGCAGATATTTCCCTGCAAAGCCTTCTACCGCTGCATCAACATCGTTTCCGTCGGGAATGAGTTCATAATCTGGATGGGCTAACTGACGCTTGCCATTAAATACACCGACCTTGCCTGCAAAGAGGCCTTGCTGTCCGACTTTGAGTTCTTTCTCGCGCCATGCTTGATTGAAGAATGTCAGCGAGAGCTTGGATGTTCCATCTGTAACAACAACTTCGAGCATGTTGCCTTTACGAGCGGCAAAGCGTCGCGTGGAAGCGCTAAATACCTCGGCAAGAATTGTTACCTCATCACCTTCGTTGAGGGCCGCAATGTCACTGAGTTCACCTCGCACTAAATAGCGGCGTGGATAGTGATGAAGAAGGTCCCCTACGGTGCGATAGCCGAACGTTGTATCCAGCGCTTTTGCTGTGCGATCACCGAGAACCGATGAGAGTTTGGAATCCAGGGTCGCCACCTGCCTATTCTCTCGCGTAGATGCTCCATGTGAGCGCATTTTTCTCGCGATTGGCCGACTAACCCCTTATCTTGATACCCTTCTGCCCTGCCGAATCGGTCATTTGACCTAGTTCGTCACATAATCAAGAGATCACGATTGAAGAAATAAAAGGAGTACTGCTGTGGCATCAACATGCGATATCTGTGGCAAAGGGCCCAGCTTCGGTAACAATGTTTCACACTCTCAGGTAAAGACACGTCGTCGCTGGAATCCAAATATTCAGCGCGTACGCACACTCGTCGGCGGCTCAACAAAGCGTCAGAATGTCTGTACTTCATGCCTCAAGGCTGGAAAAGTTACCCGCTAATACATCTCATTGAAACTTTATTGAAAGTGGCGCCACATCTGTGGCGCTTTTTTCATTTCAAGACCAGTTACACCTGTTCCTTGCTTTACATCTCCAATTCGGATTCCAGGAAGATCGATGCCGGTAGCAACAAATACATGGTCTTCGCCACCTCCGAGTATCCATTCAAAGACATCAACACCTACTGACTGGGCCAGAAGAGAAAGTTCCTTAAACTCATAGGCACTTTCGATCAGCACAGGGTCAATGTGAAGGTTTACACCCGATGCCTCGGCGATGGATTGGCAAGAGATCAGTAAGGCATCGCTGGTATCTGTCAGCGCACTAGCTCTGCTGAAGTCGATTCCATAATCAAGTGAAGGCGCACGAAATTCATTCAAGGCCATTGCATGGACAGCGTGAACGGCTTCAATGTCATGTGTAAGCATATGTAGGCCTGCAGCTGACCAACCTGTGAGGGATGAGATATAAATTCCATCTCCTACCTGCGCTCCTGAGCGAGTGATTGCACGTTCAACGCTGCCAATGGCTGTCATTGCGATAGAGATCGCACTCGCTCGAGCAATATCTCCGCCAACAACCTGTGTGCCGGTCTTGTCGGCCTCGTGCTTTATTCCTTCAGCAATTTCGCGAACGCGCTCAACTCCCTCATCCCCAACGAGAGAAAGCGCCACCACAAGGTATTCAGGTTTTGCTCCCATCGCCAAAATATCTGCGATATTTGCAGCGGTAACTTTGCGACCAATATCAAAGGCGTTTGACCAGCGTTTATTAAAGTGAACATCCTCGACTGCAACATCGGTTGTGATTACTTGCTGGGCACTTCCACGCACAACGGCTGCATCATCGCCAATTCCAACCAGGATTTCATCTGAAGACTGCGTCTGGAATATGGAGGCAACGAGTGAAAGGAGCTCCTGCTCGGAAAATGCCATAGCGCTAAGCCTAGATGATGAGGTACCTTTTGGTCATAGCATTTTTAACTCCAGCGAAAGGAACGCATGATGTCTGTTCAGGTATTTATCTTGATTCAAACTGAAGTAGGAAAGGCATCATCTGTTGCCGCAGCCGTTGGCGCAATACCTGGTGTAACCCTGGCAGAGGGAGTTACTGGACCTTACGATGTGATTATGCGCGCCGAATCTCTCTCAATGGAAGATCTTGGTCGTTCAATTCTTGCAAAGGTTCAAGCGGTGCCAGGAATTACTCGCACCCTTACTTGCCCTGTAACTACTTACTAATTTCTTACTAATTTCCTAGTACACCATTATTGCGTGTAAGCGCGCTGACGAGCAGGTGTGTAATCACTTCTGTATAACCAACGCCACTGGCTGCCCACATCTTGGGAAAGACTGATGTTGCTGTAAAGCCCGGCATCGTATTGAGCTCGTTGATTATCACTTCACCATTTGGCGTTAAGAAGAAATCAACACGAGCTAAGCCACTACATCCGAGTGCAACAAATGCCTCTACCGCTCTGCTCTGAATCTGAGCGGCGATCGCTTCTGAAATAGGTGCTGGCAAAGTGATACTCGTAGCACCATCGAGATACTTTGCTTCAAAGTCATAAAACTCAAATTTGGAATCAATCTCTATCTGTCCCACAATTGATGCCTCTGGCTTACCGTTGATTTCCAACACCGCGCATTCAATCTCGCGGCCAATTACAGCATTTTCGACCATCGCCTTGGGATCAAAACGGTGAGCCTCTTCAACTGCAGCGGTTAAGTGCTCAGCTGATTTAACTTTCGTAGTCCCGCGACTCGATCCCCCACGTGCGGGTTTAACGAAGACGGGATAGCCGAGTGTTGCAACATCTGCAGAGAGCGACCCTTTATTGGACTTCCAATCAGATTGGCGAATGACTAAGCCTTCTGCAACTTTAATTCCATGGGCTGCAAATATTGGCTTAGCAAATGATTTATCCATCGCAACAGCAGATGCCAAAACTCCAGAGCCCACAAAAGGAATATCTGCAATCTCTAGAAGTCCTTGAATAGTTCCATCTTCTCCATATGGGCCATGCAGAACCGGAAAGACGATTTCAATGCCGAGAGATTTTCCTTCAACAGAAAAACCTTCTGGTGAGACCGAAACAGGCTTGCCATCTTCTGGAACGACGGGAAGAACTCCATTACTTATAGATAGCTTAAAACCTTCGGGAATAAGCACCCAACTACCTGATTGAGTAATGCCAATAACTACAGGGTCGTAGAGTGTGCGATCAATAGCGCTGAGCACTCCCCCAGCTGATGTGCAGGAAATTTCATGCTCACTGCTACGTCCGCCACAGATAATTGCTACGCGGATAGTCATCGGATGAAGTTTTCGGCTTGAGTCGTAATCTCCATCAAGCGAGCCAGGGCCTGTTCTGGAGTGAGAGAACCATTGACGATATCGGCAACTGCCTCAATGACAGGAACTTCAACACCTACGCGGTGCGCGATTTCGACGATCGCACCAGATGATGCAACGCCCTCTACCGTCTTTGCACCCTGAGCGACAGCCATCTCCATCGATCCGGTCTTTCCAAGAAGTTCGCCGAAGGTTCTATTGCGTGAAAGCGGCGACCCACATGTAGCAACGAGATCGCCCATTCCTGCAAGACCGGCAGCACTAAGTGGATCTGATCCATGTGCAGCACAGAGTCGGGCAACTTCGTTAAGTCCGCGAGTAATGAGCATCGCTTGCGTATTTTCGCCGTAACCCATTCCAATGGAGATTCCAACAGCTAGTGCAATCACGTTCTTAATCGCACCTGCTAATTCGCAACCAAGTAAATCCACTGATGTGTACACGCGGTAATAGGGAGTGCGAAAGAGTTCGCGGACATTCTCGGCAACTGCCTGAGATGTCGATGCAGCGACCGCTCCTGCTGGTTGGCGCAAGATAAGTTCATCAGCCAGATTCGGTCCAGTCAGGATTGCAATTTTATGTTTGCCGAGTACCTGTTCAATGATCTCGGTCATACGTAGCATCGTTGACACTTCAATACCTTTGAGCGTACTCACGATGGTGCAATCGACTGAGAATCGAGGCTTCCACTCGTTGAGCGTTGCTCTTAGTTGTGTGGAAGGAATAGCAAGGACATAGGTCTGACTGAAAGCAAAAGCTTCGTCGAGATCTGTTGTTGCGCGAAGTTCGGTCGGAAGCACTCGGCCTGCAAGGTAGCGCTGATTTGTATGTGAGCCGTTAATCTCGCCAATAGTCTCAGCGTTGCGACCCCAAAGCAGAACTTCATTGCCACCATCGCAGAGCACCTGGGCAAGGGTTGATCCCCAAGCTCCTGCGCCGAAGACAGTAATTCTGCTCATTACTTCTTCTCACCTTTTCTAAAGTTTCCCGTGCGGGGTAAATCGGATGTATGAGGGTCAAAGATAGCCGCAGGACGTTGCTGGCCGCGAATTTCCTCTAGGAGCGCGGTAATCGCCCTCATGATTTCCGCCGTAGCCTCAACCATCGCGGCAGGATCTTCCTCTTTTCCATACCAACGCGAGAGATCAACAGGCTCACCTACGCGATAGCGAACCGTAGCTCGAGGGAATATTCGCAATTTCTTGCGGTACGGAGGTATGACTTGTTGCGTCCCCCACTGCGCAGCTGGATACACAGGTACTTGAGCGATGACTGCCAAACGTGCAGCCCCGGTCTTTGCAATCATTGGCCAACAATCTTTATCTCGAGTCAGAGTTCCTTCAGGATAGACACCGACGAGATGGCCCATCTCAAGTAATCGAAGTGCATACTGCAACGCAACGCGCGCTTCTTTACTTTCTCGCTCTACCGGAATCTGTTCTGCCGCCAAAAGAATTTTCCCAATAATCGGAACTCTAAAGACTTGGGATTTTCCAAGAAATCTTGGTGTTCGCCCGTGTGAGTAGAGAAAGAAGGCAAGTGCAAAGGCATCCATATATGAGACGTGGTTTGAAACGACAATGAGCGGACCACTCTTTGGAATCTTCACCCCTTCTCGATAGTCATAACGAGCAACGAGCTTCATGATGGGAATCAGGATTGAAGCACCGAATCGAAATGTCGGAGTGACTCCGAGTGGGTACCCGACAGGAGGATATTGAAGCGAATCTTGAGGGGCTTGGAACTCCCAGCACCTGATCTCGACATGGTGTAATTCTAAGTCGCGCTGCGCACTTTGTGGGCTGCTGGGAAGTGAAATTGAGGCAAAAATAAGGCCCACGCAATGCGTGGGCCTTATTAAAGAAGAGAATTACTTCTTCTTACGAACAACCTTCTTCTTAGCAGCCTTCTTAGGAGCTGCCTTGCGAACAACCTTCTTCGCAGCCTTCTTAGGAGCCTTCTTCGCAACCTTCTTCTTAGCAGCCTTCTTAGGAGCTGCCTTCTTTGCTACAGGCTTTGCAACTGGCTTTGGCTCTGGCTTTGGAGCTGGAGCGAGTTTGCGATCGCCAGCAACAATTTCCTTAAGAGCCTTAGCTGGCAAGAAACGAGCCTTCTTTGAAGCCTTGATCTTGATTGTCTCGCCGGTGAATGGGTTACGACCCATACGTGCCTTGCGATCAACCTTCTTGAACTTACCGAAATCGTTGATCATGACATCTTCGCCACGCGCCATTGTGCGTGTAATTGTGTCAAAAACGATATCTACAGCGTGAGCTGCATCCTTCTTGCTGTCGTTGAAGTGTGGGGCCAACGCGGCAATGAATTGGGCCTTATTCATCAAAATCCCCTTAGTTTTACGCTTAAAATTAAGCTTTTGCTTAACCTGTGTAAAACTTAAACTAGGTATAGGGGTGATGCCTACATTAAGGTGGGCGTGTCGCAATTTAATATTTCAAAGAAATCGCACTTTTTACGCGTAAAAAACCCTCATTCATCAGTTGAGAGTTTTACAGATCTCAATCACCCTCAGCGTGAAAAGCCTTATTTCACGCTTGTTTTTAACTCTTACGAGCGAATTGGAAGCGTTGCAGGCTTATGTGATGCGCGTTTTTCTTCAAATGCATCGATGGAATCAGTCTGTTTCAAGGTTAATCCGATGTCGTCGAGGCCTTCCATTAGGCGCCAACGCGTGTAGTCATCGATTGCAAATGGATGAGAGATCGATCCATATGAAACTGTGCGGCTCTCCAAATCAACAGTGATTTCTGTCGTGGGATCTGCCTCAACGGCTGCCCACATGGCCTCAACATCTGCTTGCGGCAGAATCACAGTCAGAAGTCCACCCTTGAGCGAATTGCCACGGAAGATATCTGCAAAGCGAGAAGAGATAACTACCTTGAAGCCGTAGTTCTGCAGGGCCCACACTGCGTGCTCACGTGAAGAGCCTGTTCCAAAATCTGCTCCGGCAAGGAGGACGGTGCCTGCTTTGAACTCTGCCTTGTTGAGTACAAACTCTGGATCGTTGCGCCAGGCTGCAAAGAGTCCATCCTCAAAACCGCTGCGAGTAACGCGCTTGAGGTAGACAGCTGGAATGATCTGATCGGTATCAACGTTGCTACGACGTAGCGGAACTCCGGTACCTGTGTGCTTGATGAATTTCTCCATTGTCATATCTCCTTACAAATCCGCAGGCGAAGAGAGTTTTCCGCGGAGTGCGGTTGCTGCTGCAACAAGTGGGCTCACCAAGTGAGTACGTCCACCTTTTCCTTGGCGACCTTCGAAGTTGCGGTTGGACGTTGATGCTGATCGCTCTCCGACAGCTAGCTGATCAGGATTCATTCCAAGACACATAGAACATCCGGCATTTCGCCACTCTGCTCCGGCATCGATAAAGACCTTATCTAGACCTTCCGCCTCTGCCTGTAAGCGAACTCGCGCAGATCCAGGCACAACTAACATGCGAAGTGTTGAGGCAATCTTCTTACCCTTAACAACTTCTGCGGCGCTGCGAAGATCTTCGATTCGGCCATTGGTACATGAGCCCAAGAAAACAGTGTCAATAGCTATCTCTTTGAGGGGTGTGCCGGCGGTGAGTCCCATGTACTCAAGTGCGCGCTCTGCTGATGCGCGCTCTGATGAATCTGCATAATCTGCAGGATTTGGAACGCTGCCATTAAGTGGCAAACCTTGGCCAGGGTTGGTACCCCATGTTACAAATGGCTCAAGATCATCTGCACTGAGATCAACTTCAACATCAAATTGTGCATCACTATCGGTGAAGAGCGTCTTCCAGTAAGCAAGTGCCTCATCCCAATTTTCAGGAGCATGTGGCTTGCCCTTGATATATGCAAATGTAGTTTCATCAGGTGCGATAAGACCAGCGCGGGCGCCTGCTTCGATAGACATATTGCACACTGTCATGCGGCTCTCCATAGAGAGAGCGCGGATTGCGCTACCGCGATATTCAATAATGTAACCCTGTCCCCCACCTGTGCCAATTTTTGCAATGATGGCAAGGATGATGTCCTTCGATGTAACTCCTGGCTTCAGGCTTCCTTCAACATTGATCGCCATCGTCTTTGGGCGAGTTGATGGAAGGGTCTGAGTTGCAAGAACATGCTCAACTTCAGATGTACCAATTCCGAATGCGATTGCTCCAAATGCACCATGTGTTGAGGTATGTGAATCTCCGCAAACGATTGTCATTCCTGGCTGTGTAATTCCAAGCTGCGGACCAACGACGTGGACCACGCCTTGATCGAGATCACCGAGAGAATGCAGGCGAACACCAAATTCTTTGCAATTTGCGCGAAGGGTATCTACTTGAAGTTTTGAAACCGGATCTGCAATGGGCTTTAAAATATCTAGCGTCGGCACATTGTGATCTTCAGTTGCAATTGTTAAATCTGGGCGACGTACAGAACGGCTCGTTTGACGCAATCCATCAAAGGCTTGTGGACTGGTTACTTCATGTATCAGATGAAGATCAATATAGAGAAGGTCAGGCTCACCATCAGCCTGGCGAACAATATGTTCTCTCCAGATCTTCTCTGCAAGTGTCTTTCCCATCGTTACCCCTTTGTACTCACTATTTGCATCTCACTAGGTGGGATGTTAATATCACCTGGTGGATAGAAAGAATAGCGGAGTCGGCGTATTAGATAAAGCCGTAGCAATTTTAGCGACCTTAGAATCTGGCCCGCACTCACTTGCAGAGCTAGTAGCAGCAACAGGTATCGCCCGCCCCACCGCTCACCGCTTAGCCGTTGCCCTCGAATTTCACCGTCTGGTAACCCGTGATCTCACCGGGCGCTTTATTTTAGGTCCTCGCTCTGGCGAACTTGCAGGTGCTGCAGGTGAAGATCGTTTACTCGCCGCTGCTGGTCCAGCACTTGCCGCTCTCCGTGATGCAACAGGTGAATCCGCTCAGCTCTACCGCCGCCAGGGAGATATTCGAATCTGCGTCGCAGTTGCTGAACGTCTATCAGGTCTACGCGATTCAGTTCCGGTTGGTGCTTCGCTGACAATGACTGCAGGCTCTGCTGCTCAAATACTTTTAGCGTGGGCAGATTCCGAGAAGCTTCATCGCGGTTTAAAAAATGCGCGCTTTACCGCCGCTCACCTTGCTGCAGATCGTCGTCGAGGATGGGCACAATCAGTTGGAGAGCGCGAAGCAGGCGTTGCTTCAGTATCTGCACCTGTACGCGGACCTAATGGAAAAGTTATCGCAGCCGTCTCCATTAGCGGTCCTATCGAAAGGCTTGGCCGCCAACCAGGGCGTTTACATGCCGCCTCAGTTGTCGCAACAGCTACTCGCTTAAGCGAGCACTTAGCGAAATCTTAACGATCGAGAAGATCAAGCTCTCGTAGCACGCGACTGATTATTGAAAAATTGAATCCCTTGCGTTGAAGGAGAGATTGGATTCTGCGGATCTGCACATCTGGTTCAAGGCGTGACATTGTGTTGTACTTCTTAAAGCCGAGATCGAAAGCTGTGCGATATTCAGATTCATCATCTATCTGATCAAGAGCCTCATCGATCTGCTCTTGAGTAACACCCTTCTGACGAAGCTCGCTGGCGATAATTCGCTTAGAGATCTTCTTATGGCCATGTCGGGATGTTGCCCATGCAAGTGCAAAATCTGCATCGTTAATAAGTCCCGCTTCGGTGAGTCTAAAAATCACCGCAGCGGCAACATCATCTTCGACGCCTCGTGTTTTCAAGTGAGCCAGGATCTCGCCCTTACTTTTCGCTCGTGCCACAAGTGCGTTGAGAGCAATTGTGTGAGCTACTTCGTAAGGGTCAAGCTCCTGACCACCTGAAGAAGATTCTCGCGGAACCTTTGCATAGTGGAGAGAAATTAGAACTCAACCTCTGCTGCTGCTTCGTCGATCTCAGCAATGAGCTCTGCATCGACTTCTACAGGGACAAATGAGGCGCGAATACGAGATTCGATATCGTTAGCTAGATCTGGGTTATCGACCAAGAATGCCCGTGCATTCTCCTTACCCTGACCAAGTTGATCGCTCTCGTAGGTGTACCAAGCTCCTGCCTTCTTGACGATACCAAGGTCTACACCCATATCGATCAGAGAGCCTTCGCGTGAGATTCCAACACCGTAGATGATGTCGAACTCAGCTTGCTTAAATGGTGGAGCCATCTTGTTCTTAACAACCTTGACGCGTGTACGGTTACCAACAGATTCTGTTCCATCTTTGAGAGTTTCAATACGACGGATATCAAGGCGAACTGATGCGTAGAACTTAAGTGCCTTACCGCCTGTTGTTGTCTCAGGTGAACCGAAGAAGACACCGATCTTGTCGCGTAGCTGGTTGATAAAGATTGCTGTGGTCTGTGATTGGTGAAGTGCGCCAGTCATTTTACGAAGCGCTTGTGACATCAGACGAGCCTGAAGACCCATATGAGAATCACCCATCTCGCCTTCAATTTCAGCACGTGGAACGAGAGCTGCAACAGAGTCAACGACAACGAGGTCAAGTGCTCCGGAGCGAACTAACATATCCATGATTTCAAGTGCTTGCTCACCTGTATCTGGCTGTGAGACAAGGAGTGCATCAATATCTACTCCGAGCTTGCGTGCATACTCTGCATCAAATGCATGCTCTGCATCGATAAATGCGCAGATTCCGCCTAGCTTCTGTGCGCTTGCAATTGCATGGAGCGTGAGCGTTGTCTTACCTGAAGATTCTGGTCCGTAGATCTCTACGATTCGACCACGAGGAAGTCCACCGATACCGAGAGCGATATCGAGTGCAACAGATCCTGTTGGGATTACTTCAATAACTTGTGCCTGCTTATCAGACATCTTGATAACCGAACCTTTACCAAATTGACGTTCGATCTGGGCGAGGGCGGTATCGAGGGCTTTCTGACGATCAGATGTTGCGCGATCGGATGGTGCATCTGGCTTTGCTTCTTTTGCTGCCACTTTCACTCCTTAGGTAGAACGTCTGGCCTACGCCATACGTTGGTAACGGTCCAGAAGGTACGGAGACCCACCGACGGACCACAGCATCTGGGGAAGAGCTGTGGGCGGAAGATGGAACCGCTCTGGTTGAACAGGTGTAAGGGTAACCGAACACCTGTTCGAAAACTAGCACCCCCCACTGACATCACAGGCGGCGTGTCGCTCTTTTGCCCCTCGCAACCGCCCCCAGCGCCCAGAATGGCCCCATGTTGATCCTGCTTCCCCCTTCTGAGGGCAAGAACCAGACGCCGAAAGGCCCACAACCGGCGATAGCGGTCTACAGCGGGGTTCTCTACAAGGCTCTGGATTATCAATCACTCTCACCGAGTGCAAAGGCGCGATGCGAGAAGTCGGTAGTGATCATCTCAGCAAAATATGGAGCGCTCTCCCCCAGTGATCGTATCGAATTTTATAAAGAGAAGATTAATTCAGTCGCAATGCGTCCCATCGTTGAGACAAAGTTAGCTGGGTACACGCACGATCTCATTATTGATTGCAGATCATCAACGTATCAAGCTGTCTGGAGCGCTCCTGCAGAAGTCACAGTGGCAATTCGCGCTTCCACTGTTGTCGATGGTGAACGCAAGGTGATTACACATATGTCGAAAAAGACGCGAGGAGAAGTTACTAGAGCACTTCTTGTCAGTAGATCGATTCCAAAAACGCCTGAAGATATATACGCGATTATCTCAGAGAAATTTCCCTGCGCACTAACCCCGCCACGTGATGGCGAACCATGGGTACTAGAAGTAATTGCTATCTAAATCTTATGAAGCTTGAGTTTAATACTGATCACAGTTCCAATAAATACTGTGGCAAAAAAGACCCAGCCCGATAACGCAAAGGCTTGCGTTCCTGAGAGCAGAACTCCCACGGTACAACCGAGTGCAATCATGGAAGACCAACCCAGGAGAACTCCACCAATAAGTGCGGTGAGCCCGTTCTTCACTGTGATGTTCTGCCATGAGAATCTATTTCCGGCTAGCGCTGCAGCAAGGGATGCAAAGACGATTCCGATAATGAGCCATCCGTTGTTGGTCACAGTTGAGCTAATGACAGCTATACATCCCTTCATCACATCTAAACCCTCGAGTGTCTCAGGAAGATAACCTCGATCACTTAATACTGTTCTCGCAGTTGTGCTTAATTGTCGGGTGACACCAAGAGGTTCAATACGTAGGTATGCAATCGTTCCGATTACTCCAACGAGAGCGCCAGATAAAAGTGGTGGCCAGCGCTTAATAATCAAGGCAGAGTAGAAGTTCGTTGATGGTTCGCTGGAAATTGGCTCCGAGGTAGCGCGCCAGCGTCGTGCTATAAGAGCAAGAGCAAGCAGGACGGCCAAGGTAATAAAGAGTGAACCTGCATAACCAAATGTGTGAGGCAGCCAAGTTTTAGGTGCGGATATCAGCGTTGAGAGATAGAGCTCATTCCACGTAGCAAATCCCAAACCAAATCCAATGAGAGAACCTAGGAGCGCAGGAAATGCACGTAATGATCCCTGGCCGATGCGATAGAGGTGACCACTGATACATGCACCAGAGAGAGTCATTCCCACACCAAAAACTAATCCAGCGACAACGAGCACCCAACTCACGGGACCGATATGCGCATTTGGTGGGAAGTATTCAGTAGAAGTGTCGGGCAAAAATTGACCAAAGAGAATTGCGTATCCGACGCTACCGACTGCGATTGCGCTCAGCACCGAAAGGATTGGTGTTGTGTTGCGATCTTCAATAGCGTCACGAAAAATACAGAAGAAGCAGAATCGAGCTCGCTCGAAGATAATTCCTAGGGAAGTACCGATCAGGAGTGAAAATGAAGCTTGCGCTCCCGTTCCTTCGCGCCCAGAGAGCACATATGCAAGACCAAGCAAGATAGCAACGATCAAAACTGCTGCAGTAGTCCGAAAGGTATCGCCCTTACTCCAAGAGAATGACTCAGCAGGAGTCCCAGATGTACTGGAACCCCCGCTGAGTTGAGAGTCTGTAGAAATTATGAATTACCCCAGATCGTGCCTGAAGGATTCGAAATTGGTACTCCGACTGTATTTCCATATTCAGTCCAAGAGCCATCGTAGTTCTTGACGTCGTAGCCAAGAATTTCGCTGAGAACAAACCATGTTAATGAGGAACGCTCACCAATACGGCAATAGGTGATAATCGGTTGCTTTCCCTCGACGCCCTTATCTGCGTAGACCTTCTTGAGTTCGGCAACTGTCTTAAAGGTTCCGTCGGCATTTACATTTAAGCCCCAAGGAATGTTGATCGCACCTGGAATATGTCCTGCACGTACAGCCAATTCCTGGAATCCAGCTGGAGCGAAGATCTTTCCGCTGTATTCATCTGCAGAACGAATGTCGATGAGATCAACCTTTACACGCTTCTTTGCTACCTGAATGATGTCTTGCAGCAAAGTTGCACGCATAGTCTTATCTAAACGAGTGCTGGTGAAATTACCTTTAGTCTTGGTGGTAACAGCTGTGGTGAGAGCACGTCCATCCTTCTCCCACTTAACTCGGCCACCATCGAGAATACGAACATCCTTTGCACCGTAGAGATTAAAGATCCATGCTCCCCAGGCTGCAAACCAATTGTTCTTATCTCCATAGAGAACAACAGTCGTGTCCTGGCTAATTCCAGCGGCTTGCGCAAACTTTTGGAAATTCGCAGCAGAGACCACATCGCGATTAACAGTGTCAACCAGATCAGTATGCCAAGTAATTTTGACTGAATTTCTGATGTGTCCGCGCTCGTAGATTCCTGGCTCAGTACTTACTTCGATCACAACAACTTTAGGGTCATCAAGGTTCTTCTCAAGCCAATCTGGCTGCACAACGGCACGCGCTAGATTCTTTGGCGCAGCCTGAGCTGGTGTAAATGATGTGGCGGTGATAGCAAGAACAGCTACCGAAGCTGCCAGTGCAACGATTTTCTTCTTTGAAATAAACATAGTAATCCTCTTTATTTTTTAGTTGGGTGGTTTGGGAAAAACGGGTAAAGCAGGCAAAGCTATGAAGGCGAATTAAGAACAGATAGAGGTATTCACGCGGCAGTAATCAATCACGCGTCTCTTTGTAAACATGATGCGTACTGTAGATGCGAAGAATGAAAAAATCAATTTCAGGGTACAGAAATTTGAGTGAGATAGGTCAAGAATATCTGCAAACTATTTGCACTTAGTACTTGTGGGCAAATGTTTCTGTTGGGTGTGAATTACACACTGCGCGCCATATATCTGCAGCTTCAATACCCGAGGCAAGGGCTTCATCGACAGTTTTGCTCCCTAACTCAGAAATTGCGATGTCCTTGCAGAACGAAGGCGCCCACTCTTGCCCAAAAGAGAGAGCGAGTCGCTCGCGCAGATCCGAAATTCGCATAAGGAGTATTTAAAAAAGTGTATTTTCTACGAGCAGAGCTGCTTGTTCGCGAGATTGCTCAGGAGTGAGGGGCTGTACCGCCTGCCCCAATAACCAACGCATGGCAAGGCCAGTAGCGCTCTGAGATTGAGTCAGCGCATAAATTGCGCGAGCTAGCTCCAAATAAAGAGGGTGTTCGCTATGAATAAGAAGTTGAGCAATCAGTGCTGGATCATGATCACGAAGACTGGCGAGCGCTCCATCGGAGGAAATTGCAATGGAGAGTGATTCCAGTGCATCCGCAGGAGTTCCAGCAAGCTTCGATAACTCGATAATGCGTGCAACTTCAGAAGCTAAGAGTGCTTCGATAACAGAGTGCTTATCGCGAAAGTGATTGTATAAAGTTGCACGAGCTACCTCAGATGCCGACGAAATATCGATCATTGAGATTTTTGTGAGACCAGATTGGGAGATTAAAACTTTAGTTGCTTGGAGTATCGCGTCTTCGGTACGGCGATGAGATGCGCCTTGTGTGGCGTACTTAGGCTGCGTCGACAACGGAGAGCTTTGCAATCTCGCCAGATGCGATCTGAACAGTGACATCACTCAGAAGAGCTGATAGTTGAAGACCGAGTGCATCACAAATCGCGTTAAGCAATTCAGATGATGCTTCCTTCTGGCCGCGCTCAACCTCTGAGAGATAACCCAGGGAGACGCGAGCTTGGCGTGCAACATCGCGAAGTGTTCGAGATTGCTCTGTTCGGGCAGCACGGAGTGAGCTACCGACTGCTTCACGTAGTAAAACCATCGTTACTCCCTCCACTTCACCTATCGACCTGCGGCGACTTGGCGCGCACGTTCTATAAGGATACGCGTAAATGTGCCGATTGCAGTGGCAACTGTGGCGTTTCGCACGCTTTCACGCCCACCCGCAAGGGAAAGTTCCAGACTCTGGGTAACCGGACCGTCGATAGCAACCCAGACAGTGCCCGATGGGACACCATCAGATGGACCTGGGCCTGCAACTCCTGTTGTTGCAATTGCCCACGTTGCGCCAAATTTTAAACGCACCGCTTGCGCCATTGCGACCGCGACTTCTTGACTATAGACAGTATGTGTTGCAATTATCGCTCCATCAATGCCAAGCACGTTGGTTTTAACGTGATCTTGGTAGGCAACAATTGCACCAAGAAAGATTTGTGATGAACCTTCAACAGATGTAATTGCAGCGCTTAGCCCGCCAGCAGTAATTGATTCGGCTGTAACCAGGGATTCATTGCTCTCTCCGAGAGTGCGGATTATTTCCTTCACCATGGAAGATACTTCAGAGGTGAGCGACATATACCCTCTCTCTAGTTAAATTACGGCTTGGCTTATGGTCTCTTCAGCGCCAATCGTACATAGTTAACGCCTGTGATGATAGTGAGAGCTATTGCGACCGCAATAAATCCATCGCGGAACCAATACAGACCCTCAGGCATTGGAAGCATAAAGAAGCCAACTCCAAAGCTTTGGAAAGCGCTCTTGATCTTGCCCCCACGATTTGCAGGAATGACTCCTCGCTTGATCACTGCTAAGCGAAAGAGTGTAATTCCAATCTCGCGCGCCAAGATAACGGCAGTAATCCACCATGGAAATCTACCCAGGATTGATAGGGAGATCATGGCTGAACCTATGAGAGCCTTATCTGCAACAGGATCCAGAAATTTTCCGAGTTCGCTTACTTGGTTAGTAGCACGCGCCAGATGTCCATCGAGCATATCTGACAGACCCAGAACAAAGTAAATGCACCAGGCAATTATCTGCCAGGTTGAATCATCGCCGCCATTTTTAAAGATGGCGTAAACGCCAAATGGAATCAGAACAATTCGCGCGACTGTGATTGCATTTGGTGAGAGAAACTTCTTCATAGTGGCCGTGCGATCAAATCTGCGCCGAGCGACTGGGTGATAACTCCATCCACATATTCACCGACCTTGAATGTAGTTCCAACAAATGTGGTTGTTCCATCGACTTCAGGTCCTTGATGAGCAGCACGCCCCTCTTGGTTCTCTTCATCTTCAATAAGCACTCGCACCTGCTCGCCGATGCGAGTGGCAGCGCGCAAAGTGACCATTTCATCGGCGAGAGAAGAAAGAGATTGAACGCGTTCTGCAATGATTTCACCATCGACCTTGTCGGAAAGATCTAAGGCCTCAGTCTTATCTTCATCTGAGTACCCAAAAATTCCGATCGCATCAAGTTGGGCCTGAGTGATGAAATCTGCCAGAAGGCTAAAGTCGTCTTCGGTCTCACCAGGAAATCCAACGATGAAGTTCGATCTAATTCCAGCCTCTGGCGAAAGAGCGCGGATCTGGGTGATCAGATGTAAGAATTTTTCGCTATCGCCAAAACGTCGCATCCGTCTCAAAAGTGTAGGGCTTACATGCTGAAAAGAGAGATCAAAGTAAGGCGCAACTTTATCGGTTGCGATCATCGCTTGAAGAAGTGAGGGACGCATCTCTGCGGGCTGTAAATATGAGAGACGGACTCGTTCGATACCAGGGATTTCGCCAAACTCGTGCAGGATCTTCTCCATCAGCATGAGGTCGCCGAGATCTTTTCCGTACGATGTCGTATTTTCGCTCACCAGAAAGAGTTCGCTCACACCATTCTGTGCAAGCCATTCGGCCTCTTTTAAAACTTCGGTCGGTCTGCGCGATACAAAGGAGCCTCTGAAGTATGGGATTGCGCAGAATGAACATCGTCGATCGCACCCTGATGCGATTTTTAAGGGTGCCCATGGTGCATCCCCCAAACGCTTACGAAAGATTGAACCTCCCGCGCCAAGAGAAGATTCATAATTTTCATCTCGAGCTTTTGCACGGTCAACAGGTGCGATCGGCAGGAGTGAACGTCGATCTCGAGGTGTATGTGAGACATGGGACTGCCCTGAAATGATTGATTGCAGGCGCGCTGAAATATCTTGATAATCATCAAACCCCAAAATCGCATCTGCTTCGGGTAGCGCCTCAGCTAACTCTTTTCCGTAACGCTCTGCCATACAACCAACGGCAACAACGGCACGTGTGACTCCGTGCCCTTTAAGGGAATTAGCCTCAAGAAGTGCATCTACTGAATCTTTCTTAGCCGATTCGATAAAGCCACATGTATTGACAACGGCTACTTCGGCATTTTCAACATCTGAAACTAGGGTCCAACCATCGGCCTCAAGACGACCGGCTAACTCTTCGGAGTCGACATCATTTCGGGCGCAACCCATTGTCACTATTGCAACTGTCCGACTCATTTGTCAGATAGTACAGTGTGTGACCTTACTTAGCTCTGAAAGTCTTACGTATTTCCTGATTTCGATCGCCTAATGGAGCTAATTTCTCGCCATTGAGAGTGAGATCGAGATCGCCCGCATTACCTAAGTAGACCGAAATCGAATTCTCTCCAACGAATGATTTTGATTCACCTTGAAATAGTGGGCCTCTATAAACGCTCACTCCCCCAATGACAACATCAATATTTGAATTACCGCGAGTGGCAGCGATCGACAATGTGAGCTCATTATTTACTGTCGATGAAGTTGCAGATGGGGCCGCTGATGCGGTTGGTGAAGGTGTCGGTGTTTGAGATGGTTCGACTTCCTCTGTGACCATTGATGTTGTTGCAGGCTCTGAATCAACTGCGCTGATCGCAAACTGAGCGACTCCGATAAGTAGAACAATAGAAAGTGAAGCACCAACAAGAATTTTCCATGATAACTTTCGATTTTCGCTACGAATTGCAGCAGCGTTATTATCGACAAGCTGGGAATGAATAGAACGCGAGTCGACAGAATGTTCCGCGTCATACATCGCAAGCAGCTCTTGCGAATTGATTCTTGTTATTTGCGCGATATTTCTAATGTGTCCTCGTGCATAAGTATCGCCACCACAGGGGAGAAAATCATTAGATTCCATCGCCCGAATAAGTCCGGGGCGAAGATTAACAATGTGTGCGAGTTCGTCAACGCTCAAGCCCGCGTTCTCGCGCGCTTGTTGTAAGAACTCACCTAGCGTCATATCACCAACAGTCTGATTTGATGGGGTGATTATTCATCCCGCGTTCAAATTGTAGGGTGACGACTACCCACAAGCCTAGTGAGATTAGGGTGAACTTTTCCTGAACAGGGTGAGATCAGTAGCCGCGGAGCGTAGCTAAAACTGAATCTAATTCATCAGCCTTGACCATGACCACGCGGGCCTTTGATCCTTCCGATGGACCGACGATTCCGCGGGATTCCATAAGATCCATTAAGCGTCCAGCCTTTGCAAACCCAACGCGCAATTTTCGTTGAAGCATCGACGTTGAGCCAAATTGTGTACCGACAACTAATTCAACGGCTTGGCAGAGCAAATCAAGATCATCGCCAATCTCTTTATCAATATGCTTTGTCGATGCGGCAGGTGCGGTGACATCCTCGCGATACCGTGGCGAAAGCTGCTTCTTCACATGGCCGACGATGGCTTCAATTTCTCGCTCTGAAATATATGCCCCTTGAATACGTATAGCGCGAGATGTTCCCATTGGGATGAAGAGGGCGTCACCTTGTCCTACTAGCTTTTCAGCGCCAGGACTATCGAGAATCACGCGGCTATCGGCAAGTGAAGAGGTTGCAAAGGAGAGACGTGATGGAACGTTTGCCTTAATAAGACCGGTTACAACATCAACGCTAGGGCGTTGGGTTGCAAGAACTAAGTGAATACCTGCAGAGCGTGCCAATTGAGTAATGCGGACAACAGATTCTTCTACTTCACGGGGAGCAATCATCATTAAATCTGCTAGCTCATCAATAATGACAAGTAAATAGGGATAGGGCTCGACCACTCGATCGCTACCTTCGGGAGGCTTTACCTTTCCTGCGCGAACAGCCTTGTTGAAATCATCGATATGTCTAAAGCCAAAAGTGGCAAGATCTTCATAACGAAGATCCATCTCACGCACAACCCAGGTAAGGGCATCTGCCGCCTTCTTTGGGTTAGTGATAATCGGTGTAATGAGATGTGGAATACCTTCATACGCGGTGAGCTCCACTCGCTTGGGATCAATAAGAACAAGACGAACTTCATCAGGGGTAGCTCGCATTAAAATCGATGAAATCATCGCATTGATCATTGATGATTTTCCAGCACCCGTGGCACCAGCTACAAGGAGATGAGGCATCTTCGCTAGATTTGCACAGACAAAATTACCTTCTACATCTTTTCCGAGGGCCACCAGCATCGGATGGTGGTCTTGGCCAGCAACGGATGAGCGCATCACATCACCTAAAGCGACGATTTCACGGTCAATATTTGGAATTTCAATTCCGACGGCAGACTTTCCTGGGATCGGAGAGAGGATGCGCACATCGCTACTTGCCACCGCATATGAAATATTCTTTGCAAGAGCGGTAATACGCTCAACCTTGACAGCATTTCCCAACTCAACTTCATAGCGAGTTACCGTCGGGCCGCGCATAAATCCAGTTACTTCAGCATCAATTTCAAATTGCTTGAAGACCTCGGTGAGGGCAGCTACCACGGTCTCATTCGCCTTGCTCTTACTCTTTGCTGCCGGGCCAGTTCGAAGTAAATCTTGAGGTGGAAGTTCGTAGGTTGAATCTCCGGTGAGAAGAAGCTGCTCGATACGTTTGACAACTCCCCCACTTGTCGCCTGACCCGTGAGCGGTACTAGTGGTCTCGGTATCTCAACTGTAAATTCTTGATCGAATTCATCTTCATCTAACGGTTCATCTTCTTCTGGATCTGGATGCCATCCAACTACAGGTGTATCAAAGGGTGGTGTATCTGTTATTTCAAATTCTTCTTCTTTCCGCTCTGGACGCTTATTCCAGATCCATGAAAAGAGAGCCGAGATCTTTGTGAGTAC
>Ga0209651_1000167_pt1 | contig 23755 bp, 15 predicted proteins | sample LauGreFBDMM110SN_2_FD_188216 | JGI IMG/M metagenome (GOLD analysis project Ga0209651, IMG submission 188216) | Freshwater lake microbial communities from Lake Michigan, USA - Fa13.BD.MM110.SN (SPAdes) (version 2) | ecosystem: Environmental > Aquatic > Freshwater > Lake | place: Lake Michigan... | reverse complement strand
GTTAGACCCCGCCCCGTTAGACCCCGCCAACAGTGCCACGCGTGCTGCGTGCCAGTCTGCCGAGGTCACAGAGCGGCCCTTGTTAGCGCATTGAAAGGCGTTCCAGGTGTCATTCACTCCAACACGCAGCTCAGACTTGTTTGCCGGCCACGTCGGAATCTTGGGGGCCAGAGCATTCATGATCTTGGCCATCTTGGCATCAGTGTCGGCCTTGTACTCGGCCATTTTAGCATCAGCGTCGGCCTTGTCTTGGGCCCTTTTGGCCTCAGCGTCGGCCTTGTCCTGCACCCTTTTGGCCTCAGCGTCGGCCTTGTCCTGGACCCTTTTGGCCTCAGCGTCGGCCTTGTCCTGGACCCTTTTGGCCTCAGCGTCGGCCTTGTCCTGGGCCATTTTGGCGTCAACGTCCGCCTTCAGCTCTGTGAACTTCCCGACCAAGGGGACTATGGCTCCATTAAATGCAGAGTTCATCGCAGAGTTCATCATAGACAATATGTTCTGCGGCTCGAAAGCCAGGCTCTGCTGCTGCACGGCCTCTCCCGCCTGCATCGCACGCTGCCCCGCGCTCGGGTCGTAGGCCGACTGCAGGAGTTCGCCCATGACGCCGGCGTCGCCGGTGTTGACGCCTTGCGCGAGGCGTGCCGCTTCCTTGCGCACACCGGGCACGTTGAAGTTCAGGAACAGCTGGTAGATGTCTTTGGTGTCCATGTAGACGACTGTCATGGGAGGTCCCTGGCAGAACCAAACCGGATCGAAATTAGACCGAAATCAACAAAAAAATCAAAAATCAAACCGAGTCAAATTTAGTACCAGGTACAAAAATTAGTACTGATAAAAAATTAAGTAAACATTTGTACCAGGGCTTCACGTGAAGCCCTGGTACAAATTAGTATTGCAGGTACAAAATTTTAGTCAACTTACATTATTACGGGTGATCTGCACTTCCTTGCGGCTGGGGTAGTCTGCGATGCTTGTCTTTGCAAGAGCGTGCTTGGCATTGGCGGGTTTCGAATACATCCCTGGCGCAAAGGCCATGATCACCGAGCACACGTTCCACTTGCCTTGCACATCCGGCGCGCCCTGCAAAACCTTCTCGATGAGCGCGCCCTCGTCAAAGTCGGGAATCTTTGACGTGTCGATCCCGAAGACATCGGCCACGTCGATGGCACAGACGTAGTCCTTCTTGACCTCTACTGCCGTGGCCACAGCCATCTCCTGGTCTGGGACTTGCTCGTCCGCGATGGGCTGCAAAGTTCCGTCGCCGACGCCGCCGGCCGCAAGCAAAAACGGCGTAAGTTTCGCGCGCTTCCACGTTGCAGCCATTACTTCTCACGATCAAGCATCATTGCCGGCAACAAATTGTAGGCAAACAACGCCCATGCAAGTGCTAACGGTGCAAGCGTGCCACACGACAGTGACGGGAGACACACTGCCAGCATGCGTTGACGTGCGTCGATAAAATTGCAAAAATCGCCGGAGCATTTACAGCTAAAATTCGCCCGAAAACCTGCAGCTTTACCAAAAGCTGAAGACAAAACTGTAGCTTCCTGTAGTAACTCACACAACAGAAAGCACATCAAGCACCATGGCATATTCGAGCGACGACCTGCACTGGCTCTGTAACTGGGGCGGCGTGCCCCTTCTTCCGTGGGAAACGATCGGTCTGCATTACAGCGAACCTTGTGTCGTTTCACATTTTGAGCAGTGGATGTTGAAAGAGACAATGCATATCAATGTCTCAGAGAATCGCCGAAAGCGTATGCTGCCGCCGCTGACCGAGCACGAGCTCATGTTGCTGCACATGCAGGCAACAGACATGCGTTTTGGATTATATTTGCGCTAGATTATCATATTAATAAAGAGCAAATAAGGTTCGAAGGGCATGTCGTGCAAATTGCTGCATTCTGAGAAAAAAGTTTTGATGCTCTGAAAATGGAAACACCTGCTGATATTTTATATTTTGCCGCCAAAGCCTGTGCTTGCGGCATTGCATGCAGTACCCAGCCTCTTCCTGGATTCTTGAAAAATACCTCCTGTTGTGCATACCACGACAGAGTAAACTTAGTTGTTGGTTCTTGAGACAAAGAGATGCAAGTAGCATTAACGATTCCTCGCATTCCTTGCATATTTATTATTGTAGAAGAACATGTGCCGCGTGCACAGAAAAAAACTATGTGTTGTCCAACTGTTACTGTGATTTCACCACCAGCATTATTGATGTACAATTCGAAAAGAGAGGTGCTGCTATCCATATACAGCAGCGAATTATTGCCAGAAATACTTTGAATGCTTTCCTGTAGCTTTTCACCGAGTTTCTCGACCACTGCAATATCGTCTTCTTCAATTTCGATCTTCCGCTCAGGACAAGAGCATTGACGTACATGCGTGCTGCGGACGGGAGACACAGATCGTACGCCTGGACATTGTATGCATGTCTGTCCGGTAGTGTTTTTGAACATTCCATTTTTGCAAGCTTTGCAAATACCATGGCGCCCTTCTTCCCCAGCAGGACATTGACGCACACAAAATCCATCCTGTACGTCAGGGCCGTTATTCAATCCTGCTTCATAGTCAGCTGCACATGCGCACAAAGAACGGTTGTTTCTGGGTTGAAAAGAAACAGTATGTGCCCCACAGCTTAAACATTTTTCATTTCCTATGCTATCTTTGAAATAACCTTCGGCACATTTTACGCACGTTAAAGAAGGGTAAAGTGAAATTGCCTCGTATCCTTTCTGGCACTTGCATATGGCTGTAGCGTCGGAAATTACAAGGATACTGTCTGTTGGGCATGTGATTTGCTGGCAAATGCCTTGCAGTAGCGTGTAGCCTTGTGCACATATACAAGCAGATTGATCTGTGCTGCCTTGTAACAAAGTAGTCATATTCTCGGGACATACTTTACAAGAATCAGAACGTTCACCAACGTCGCTTTTGAAAGTTCCGCGCTCACACGCTGTGCATACACCGTGCACACGATGATAACCTGGACGACAGGTACAAGATTCCACGCTTGTCAAACCCATTTCTGGACTGTAAGTACTCAAGCATGGACAAGGAGAGCATTTTGTACTAGTTCCATCCTGATAATGATTTTCTGCACATCGAATTATTGATGACTTGGATGCGTCAGATGTCGCTATTTCATATCCAGCAGGGGCTTTACAAAGATTTGGACACATACGATTAGTGCCTTCAAAACTTAAGTGTTCAGTTTCACAATCTGTGACGCAGGCATAACATGCCGTGGAATTGACTTCGCTATTAAAATATCCAGGAGCGCAAATTTTGCATGTTTGTGTTGTGTCGTCCCAGACGTAACCTGCATCGCATATGCAATCCAAAACATTAGTGCTATTCACAAACATGGTAAAGGAATTAGAAGGACAACGTTTGCATGTATCGTTGCCATATGTTGCTTTGTAAAAATTGACGTTGCATCCCACGCAAATTGCACTGTTTTCTTGTTTCGTTTCAAAACCAGCAGCGCACGCTTTGTCGCAAGTACCATCGCCAGCATTCAGAAATCCTGGAAAACACACACATAGTTCAATACTTTGAGAAGCTGCCGGCCCTGTAGAGTGCAGGGGACAAGATTTACACTGTTCAGAGCCCAGATTTGCTTTGTAAGTGTTATCAGGGCACTGCTCGCATATTGTGTCATTCATCCAATAGCCAGCAATACATACACACGCATCAACATTGATTGATGCTCGGGAGCTGGTATTCATACGCTCCCCACATGGAATACAAACATCATCGTCTCGACCTTTGTAATAACCATATTCGCACTCAATGCAAGGCCCTTGTGCTGGCCCAGAGAATCCTGCTTTGCACTGACAATCTTGAACTGCAAAAGAGCCTCTGGGCGCAAACGTGTTTTGTGGACAGTTTACACATACGCCCTCCAATTCATAGGTTGATTCTGGGCACTGCTGGCAGGGACCGCCTGCAGGACCAACAAAGCCAGGCACACACGTGCAGTCTGTTTTTTTGCTTGCCGCTAAGCTAGAAGTCGTATTCGCAACGCATGCTTTACAATTATCGCTTCCTTCCGACTCCTTGTAATGTGCTACTGCACACGCTGTACAATCTTTGCCATCTTCGCCTGTGAAACCAGGCTTACAAAAACAGTCAGTCTGCAGGCGGGATGCAGGAGCTGATATTGCGTTTGCAGCACAAGACGTGCATGAACCACCAAGTAAACTTTGATATGTGTGCTCAGGACAAGCGTGGCATCTAGCTGTTCCTATGTCCTGCATGAAATACCCAGGCAAACACAAACATTCTGCTATGCTCTTAGCTCCACTGCCCGCTGTGCTTGCATGCTCTGGACACTGTACGCATCCTTGTTCTGTCCAGAATTTGCCAACAGCACATAATGTGCAAAGCGGCAAATCGTTATGCAGCTGGGTGCCAATATTTTCAAACCCCTGTCGACATTTGCACATAGAAGGCTCTGTGCTAGCTGCTGCCGAATAAGTGTTTTCGGGACACTCCAAACATGACACACTTGTATGCGAGCCGTAATGATTGACAGGACACTCTGTACAAATGCACTCCTCAGAAAACAAGCTTCTGCAGGCATGACTTGTTGAAAAGCCTATTTTGCATGCACAATAATTGGCATTTGTACTGGCAAGGGCGAAAGTTGAAGCATTGCCTGTGCACGCAGTACATGCGCCAGAGCCCGTGTTTGTTTTGTAAGTTCCAACAGCGCACGCCTGGCATTGATTGTCTGCTGCGATGCCAAAATATCCTGGGTTACATTCGCAATTTGTAATGGAAATGCTTCCCTCTGGCCCAGAGCTATGAGCTGGACATTCGTTCACACATAAGCCGCTACCAGCATTTTCTTTGTAGTGGCCAACTGCGCAATGCTTGCATACACCGTCAATCAATTCGTATCCAGCTTCACAAACACACTGAGACGCATCGAAACTTGCTGTGGTCAAGGTTGTCGAGTGTGGCATGCAGTGGACGCAGATCTCAGAACCGTTACTGTCTTTATATTTGCCCACGCTGCATGCAGTACAAGGTCCGCCGTCATCTCCTGTCAATCCTGGATTGCACAAACATGCTGTTTCGTCAATGCTCGCTACGTTACTGTAAGTATTTTCCGGGCAAAAGCTGCAATCAGCGCTGCCTTGTGCACGCTTCCACTGACCAAAATCACAAGCTAAGCACGGACCTCCGTCAACTCCAGTATATCCAGAGTTGCATATACAGTCTGTAATTTTTGAAGCCCCTGTGGGCGAAATGGAGTTGACAGGACACGCATACGCTGGAGAATCTGCCCCAGCGCAATAAAACCCAAGCTGGCAGAGTCTGCACATATTGTGCATGTCGCGTGCATATCCAGGCAAACATGTGCAAGCGTTGGCAGAAAGTGTACTCCATCCCTCTAATTCGCACTTGCACTCTTGCTCGCTGCTTGCTCCTGCAACAGAAATGGCTCCTAGAGGACATTGTATGCAACTTGTCATGCCTGTCGTCGGAGCATAAGACCCAGCTGCACACATTGTAAAACCTTGTGCCATATTTCCATAGTATCCTATACGTGCTACACAGTCTTCTGCTGATATGGACCGCATGTGTACAGTGCTCGCGCCATCTGGACAAGATTGACACTCTTCCAAACTCGTGCTTGACTTGTAGTAGCCAACAGAGCACGGCGTACACGCTGAACCCCCATAGCCAGGCACACAAATGCAAGAACTTGCGTGTACTGCTGCATTGCTCAAAGTGATGGTATTAGCCCGGCACGCACAACATCCTGACAACAAAAAACACGCAGGGCCGTGTTCTGCCGAGTCGCCGGAATACTCTTTAAATGTTGCCTGTGGACACGCTGTGCACACTCCATCATGTCGACTATAACCTGCCTCGCATTGGCAATCGGAACCGGCAGAAGCGGCCAAATATCTTTCGTGTAGAGGACATTGCAAAGCATACACACACGGCAGATAAGCATACAAAAACAAAGTTATTTGTCGAGACATCATGATCTGTGCATCTAATATACTTCTAGCATGTTAACCCTCCCTGACTGCAGTATATAACGGCGTATAAAGTATGGAAGAACACAACAAGCACACAATGACATGCAGGGATGGCACTGCTTACGTCACGCCTGAAGAGTTTTATAATGAACAAAATCATGATAACAAACAACAATTTTCACTCATGAAAAAACGTCCTGTACTAAGCAGAATGTCACAGGAGTCGGTTTGGAATCCCTTTGAATTGTGTAACGAACCTGGAACTTGGATGATTATGTTCGGAATTACTACCACAGACATGTCACTGGAAATTTGGTTTGGGAGAACGTTCAAACCACTCATATTTGATAAATCATATAAGCCCGGGTCAAAAGATAAGCGTGACCCAGATCCAGATCCACTTGCTTTCAAGCGTGTAGCAAAATTCCCGACATGTACTTCGATACACAAGGAAATTCATGGCGATTATCTGCTTGATGGCAGATTTATTGTGAGCTATGTTGAAAATGGAAAAGAATGCGAAAGTCCTATGCCTCTCTTAGTAAATGATGATCCTGTTTACTATCCCTGGAATAATTTGAAATATCAATTTTCACAAAAAGCCCTTACACAGGCAATTGAATGGGCGAATGGAATTTTTTCGAGGCACAAACCAACGCTTGTCAACAGTACGCTTGTCAACAGTTCACAAGACTCGACCAAGTTGAGAGCAAATCAATATTATGTACTCCGTTAAGTTTGGGTCAAGTAGAATCATTCGATGCTATGTTCATTGCAGCAGCTTTGTCTGGAACAGTTGCATTGGAAAGAGGCTTTGTTACGTGCAAACTGTCCGTTTTGCCTAACATCGTCACGACTGCAGTAGGCGTAGTAGGCGTGACTTTGTAAGTTTGTGCATGCCAGTGATAAAGACGACTAACACACCATAGTGTGAGCAGCATGCTGCATACAGCTGTCATGCAAGCAAGCAGGATTGAATAAACAGCAAGATCCACCTCAGAATCTTGTTTCGTGTGATTGTGTCTCCAATGATCAAGCTGCTCGTGCTCTCGAGCTTGCAACAAAGTGCGCGCAGTCGAAATGTTTTGCTTTTGCAGCCATGTCAAGACCTCAGGTGTCAAGACTTGTATTTCTTGCGAATAATTTTGAGCTAATGTCAAATGAATTTGCTGTACAGCCTCCGTTAGCAATGCAGACATGCACACGTCATCATATATAGTTATGAAATACATAGATACTAAGGCTTAGCATAAAAACAATAACACATAGTATGTCAGTCTTGAACATGCTTGAATTTTGCAGCTGAGTGCTGTAAAAAATCAGCAAGGCAACAACAATTGCGTTGACGACTGAAACAAATAAATACACAACAACTTTGCTTGTGTCATATTTGGCCTGCTCCCCTCGCCGAACAAAGGTGTGCCAGGCTAAATACGAAAACACTACTGCAAAAACAAGAAATATGCAGAGTATTGCCTTGTGGTTTAAGATAGTAAACAGCCCAGCCGTGTGCAGTAGCAAAACATGCACATAAACGTCATTTTTGACACCATTTCGTCTCTGATGCACCAGCATTAGTATCGCAGGAGTCGACAATACTAGTGCACATCCAATAAGCGTACTGATCAAAGGCTTGTTGCTGCTGAGTTCAAAAACAATAATAAACGACATGACGCATGCAAATGGTAACCAAAGTAGCAGTATTTCGAGCCGAAGTTCCGGCGGTCGCCAATGACACACAGGTGCTTCGGTGTCAACTTGCTGTACAACAACCTCCACAGGGCGATCAAGTGCTTTGTTCGAGCTGACTTGTCGCTCTTTCCACAACAGCTTGTCACTCAGCACGTTGTTGTTCAACACGTTGACACTCACGTCAAATGTCTTCATTCTAAGTTACTGTAAAATAGTACCTTGCACGTGATCTACACCTTACAAGTCTGCATCATGCTACTTGATTTTTGAGTCGATCCTTGTGTATATTGTATAAAACACACAATTGATCATGATTTCTATGGGAGTGCAATATATGATTACTCATACACGTGCACGAAGTGCTCATGATTGGGTTGGGCATAGGCCTAGTAATGACGTCCCTCGTTTGCACGAAAAGAATGACTGGGATTTTGAAGGTGGAGAAGAAGCAAGACAAGAGCGCATGAAAGAAGTTGGTATCGACCAATTGCTGCACGAAGAGAAACGTGCAAACTATTTTAAGGGTGGTAAATGGCCACTAACGCAGCGGGAGATAAATCAGATACAATTAGACGAGGTCGCATATTTTTCATTGTGTCCAAAGACACACGCTGATACAATTACGCAAGCGATTGTCGATTGCGTTGCAGAATTTAACGCCAAAACCTCGACATTTGACACCAAAACCATGATTATTACAGACGGATGCGCAGGAGTGGGAGGCGTAAGCATGTCGTTGATTATAAGTGATAAGTTCAAACACGTAAATTCAGTAGAATCAGACCCAATTAGACAAGATATGCTACAATCAAACATAAGAGCAGTCAAGCGTTCAGACAATACAACAACAATTGATGTTGTACGTGGCAATTACTTAAATGTTATGAACACTTTGGAACAGGATATTGTTTTCTTTGACCCTCCTTTCGGAGGTCCTGGGTACAAGTATTACAAAAACGCTGTGCTTTTTCTTGGAGGCAGGCACATGGCGGACATTGCCAATGATCTGCTTGAAAATAACAAAGCAAAACAGGTTTTTATAAGAACCCCTGAAAACTTTGACGAAGCGTATTTTAAATCAAAACTTTTAGAAAATATCGTATGTCAAAAGGTAATTGATCTAAATAGGACAAATCTTTACAGAGTTTACCAGCGCAAATAAAATTTCATAAATTTTAAGGAATATTGACGACGTGTTGGCTGCGAGTTTCCGTCTCCACAATATTTTCCTCTTCTGTGTAATTTTCACGCTTGTTTTGTTCAAGTGTTTTAGTCTTGTAAAATGTGTTTTTGGGACCTGCGCTGGCAGCAGTAAACAGAGAGAAGACAAGAACGAGTACGGGATATATCTGTGATGCGAGCAGCGTGAGCATGGTCGATATCAAGCCTACAGCAAGCAGGACAAGCAAGAGATACGGGAAGAGCATGTACGAGCTGAGGCCAGCGCACAGTCGATGGGCTCGCAAAAACTCCTCGCTTCCTCTGCGAAGCGTTACTGTATGCGAAAGCAGTTCTCTGTTAAAGTGCTCATAATCCAAAAATGGAACTAATTTCGATTGATTCAATGCGTAGTTGCTGGCACCTTGGCCAATCTCTGCAATTACCCACGCCGCAACACTGCCAGCAGAGTTGTAGGAAAACGGCGAGTCTCTACAGGATTTTGTACAGTTTGCAGAAGGATATCGAGGGAGACATAGACGATTGGAGTCCGAACAGAGCTCAAGACAAACCGTGTCTGTTTTTTTCAAGTCGTCAGGCAGCTCCAAAGTCAATGGCAACAGAACGTTAATTGACTCTGTCAAATCTTGAAAAGCGCACACTGGAAGCATTGGCAGACATGTCCACGTGTACCCATAACAAAGCTGCCACAAAGCGAGCGAAAAGAATGGAACCAATAGTGCACTGATGAACGACAGGCCGACGGCGTTTGTGAGCAGCGAAGCTACACAAAAATAAAAGATTACAATGACGAGTCCTTGCCATAGGCGCACTTGCCATCCACTACAAGTCTGCACAGCCTCATATGGACAAGAAAAGGATGTATTGGCAGCGCTTGCAATGGAAAAAAGGAAATTGTAAAAGACAGTTGGTCGAATGTCGAGCGCGTCCAGGGTAGCGTTAACTGTGTCCGAGGCAAGCTGCACAAGCATGTCGTCTGTGTTCTCGGTCGAAGAACCCGGGAGTGCGTTTTCGGCATCCGGTTCCACTAGCTGCGGCCACGCGTCTCTCAAAGTTTTTGCTGGTTGTCGTTGCAAACTATTGCGTTCGTGTGTGAGAGTCAGCCACCCGAGACGAATACCCTTTGTAACTCGGATGGCAATTTTTAACAACTCTGACAGCTCCTGGCAATTATTTTCTGTGCTGGTGCTCTCTCTCCCCCACTGCTGCTCTGCCAACGTCTGCTCTTGCCCCATGTTTCTGTAGGTCAAGATCTGAGTGATACTTTCAGCAAATGCCTCATGCAATCTGTCTGCTTCATCCCAGCCATCTCGCACACGCCTCTCCACTGCCATTGCAAGCTCCTGGAAAAATAAGAGACGTCTGTTTGGTGCATGTTGTTTTGACACTTTTGACACTTCAGAATTATTGAAGCTTGAGTTTGTAGCTTTGTTGCATGTTGTTTCGTTACACGCGCTGCTAATGTTTTGTGCAATCATCTCTGAAATCCACGCCTCCAGAGCCCTTGCTATAGGAGCAGGGAGCACAGTGTCGTCAACTTGAACGATCGTAGTCCCTTGTACTGTGTGCACAGAAACAAGAGAAGCTGCTTCTTTGTCAGACATTCGCTGCACAACGTTGCTGAGCCCAGTATGCAGTGTTATGAGCAATTGTGACACTCGCTCGGTTGGCCCGTGTCTGCGCAAAACAGTGAGTAGCATGTTTCCATTAACGAGCATGCGCATGACAGAGAGCGGGTTTCTTCTGGTTGCGTCCATGATGTCTGTCAGGCTGCAAAACGCACAAGGAGGTAACTGCCGCTCGAGGCCCAAAAGCTGCAAAGTTGCCAGACTGTTTTCGAAGTTTGCTTGACAAGCTGCACGTGTAAAAGGCAGGTTATCAGACACAAGTGCATCGCGACAACTCGAATCCAAGCTAAAGTATGTGGCGTCTGTGCTTGACAATAGTCGCCTCCCTGTGCGTGAGTGACCGCGAACTATAAACATGTTGCTGTCGACAACGTAAGCACAGCTTGCTGTCGTGGGGTCGAGTTGCATGCAAGCAATGACACTTGTCTGTGCAAACTCAATTTCGTAAAACTGTGAAGATGCTGGCGAGACAATACAAAGATTGTTCAGCATTAGAGACAAAGAATTTTGTGTCTGTGCATCCTGCGGCGAGCATGTTTGAAATTGCCTCTGCCTTGTTCCACACGCACAGACGCCACTGTCGCCCAATTCGCTGTGAAAGCACATGCTTTGAAACTGGCATTGATTACATAGAATAGCAGAACGGGAGACTTGCAAGTCGTCATTGATCAGCATGCAGCTAGTTTCATCGTCAACTTGCATACAGTCTTCGTTTACCAAACACGAGGATTCGCGAAATTGTGGCACAGCGCAAGTGCAAATTGATGTGACATAATCACATGCAAAATCTTGGATGTTAGGATTGGTCTGCGTGGGACACGCCCCGCACATTGTTCTTTCAGACGTAAGCGATCCGAGTTTGCACGTGTCTGCTGCTGTACAAGAAAGCTGCTGGTTGTCCCCAAAAAATGTTACGTATGAAGACCAGCATCTTGTTGGCATTGGTAATGTACCACGATCATTTGTATTTGCAGAAATGGAAACGCCCAGTACACAAACGTCTGCTGCCAAAGGAGTACACTCGTTCAGACCACTGCTTATAACATTGATCATGTTGCGAATAAATTCGATAAAAGTTTCCAGCACGTCGACGGGAATAAACAGCGTGCGCATAATATTGACTATCATCTCGAAAACGTCAACACACATGTTCACAAACTCCAGCACAAATTGAACGACGGGACAAGTTATCGCTGCCCAAATGATGTTGTATATCCACCAGACAATCTTGCAAAGAGCCATAATAATTTCTTTGAATGTACTGCCAACCCCTTTGCTCATGGCAAGTTCCATAACTGCTGCGCCTATCTGCTCGACAAAATCTCCCAAGATAAACATCAATGCTGTCACTTCTGTCAGTAGTGCTTCTGCGGCAACTTGTATTGCGTTGCCACCTTGATTAGCAATGCTTGTTCCAGCGTCCAATGTCACGGCGAGAAACACTTCTACGAGTCTCCAGCCTACTCGCGTTGCATGATACATGAGTACAACAAGCGCGCGCTTGCCGGCGCGAAATTTCTCAACAAGCAGCAAAAAAGGAGATATAGTCACTGAGGAACACTGCTGTAAAACAGCCTCGTTTGCCTGCATTTGTATGGTATCATCATCATCACTAACTTTGCCAGGACACTGTATACCAGCATCTTCTGTGTAAAAGCGCTGCACAGTGTCAAAAACAAACTCCTGCTCTTGCAAATTAAACGTGGTTGGCGAGTAAAAGAAATCAGAATCTTCGCATAATCCAGCTGCCTGACACAGGTAAAACTCTGTCCTTTGCAACCATGATGTCATTTTCAGACACAGACGCTCCGTTTCAGAATTGATAAGGCAAAAGTTAATTGATGCCGAAGAAGGGGCATCGGATGACAACTCGTGTGCACACGCACCATTTCTGCGATGCGGGTCAAGCCACACATTTTTCGGAATCGACCCCTTGCATACTCCTGTGTAGACAGAAGAATCTTGCGTCGGATCAACATTTTGTTTAGTATTGTGCGGGCAAAATACCCAGTTGCGAGTCCATAATGCGTCTGTGGAAGGCAGAGTGGCTGTTGGGACTGATAGGTTTTCCAGAATGGCTGGCATAAATTGCCCGCGGCGCAGGCACGTTGCGCAGCCCACGGCATTGAGTAGTGGTACACAAGTTTTATTGGCGCCACAAAGACTGCGATGCAAGTGCGCTGCAATTAGGCGCTCTGTGCTAATGCGATGGGGGACTCCAAAACTTAGTTGCTGTTTGACAGTAGAATTCACAGCAACGATATTTAGTAAACGCGTGAGTACCTTCGTAAGGTTTGCGCGTACACATGACGTACACTGAGCTTTTCTTGTATGTATTTTTTCTGTGGATACCACAGCATCATTCGGACGCGTAAGCGGAAAGTCGTGCAAATGCACTTGACTTTCAGCAGGATGGGATATGTTTTGTCGCAGCATCGCGCATGTCAGTGTCGTATTAGAAGCAGTGCATGTCTGTGTAGAATACTCTGTTCCGAGCAGATTGCCGACTGCGAGAGTGTTGTTTACGATTGCCAGACGCCGCATGTGACAAACACCGTCTGCATTACGTGACCCTGAGACAATCGATCTTGGCATGTCCCATGTCGGTGTGCGACGAATGCCCAAGCCAAACGATGGAAGTCTTCGATTGACAATGCACGTCTCCGTGGCCAATCCGGGTAAAAAGTTTGATCCCAAACAGACATAGGCCCATAGATAAAGCAAAAGGCTTTGCATGCAATGACAACCGTAAATAGGGAAGACAGATGGTTTACAAAACAAATTTTGTTTATTAGCACAAGCAAATTAAAAGCAAATTGTCTAACGAAGTGGTTTTCACTTGCTAACATGTTGCACAAGTCGACGCAATGAGGTCAAATCTGTTGCATAATTTATCTGTGTTTGCTGCGGGCAATGCTTGCTGCACAAATAAAAATGCTGCATCACACCCAATTTCTTGTCAAATATGCTTTTGGCAGTAAGCAGCATTGTGCGCCAGCATACAATGCAGTGCTTGCGCGGCTGCTCGGCGCGCAGTAACTGGCATGTAAAGAGCTCGTTGCCCTTTCCAGTCCACGAGTGCACTCGCTTGCATATACTGCAAAAGTAAAAGTATTGTCGGAATACGCGAACCAAATGCCCCAAAGTATCTACTGTAAACACAAACGCCCCAGAGTTGCATTTGACGCACATTGGCAGATGCTGAAAGTCTATACGCATATTGTTGCTCGTCGCTGTGTGTTTCTGTGTGCAGCGTAAACATACGTGAAGCAAGGACCTATGCACAATTGTAGAAGTATTGAGCCGCTGTGCGCTGTTCACAATTTCCGAAAACTGAGCTTGTTGCAGCCGAATAGGTAGTGCGTACTTGGTTACATTTTTGTTCAAGTTATGACGTAACGCCATGGTTAGCATATCGCTTTGCATCATTGAACCAATTAAATTTTTTGCATCGACAACAGGCATCTGCAAAAGATCTCGAAACACATTGCCATGAACACAATTATGCACGCTCGGAATTTGCTTCATAATTGGCACCGGGTGTGATTTACATGTTCGATTGCAGCGCTCAATAGCAATTTGGGCTTTGTCCTCCAAAAAATCCCAATCAAGCGTCTCGTTTTGCAACGCAGACATTCGAAAATTGTCGGTTATGTAGCTCACCAATCTTTCCACTTTTGCGTGATCATAACTAGTATTCTTCAACGAGCGCATAAATTCTATTTCTACACTCATGTACTTGCCTGTAAAGTGCACAAAATTCTCCATCAGCGCCAGGCGCACGAGATAGTTATGATGCTGACAAAACAAATAAATGTCGGCAAGAGAGCCTTGCGTTTGCAGTTGTGTAAAAACAATAAACAGCTGACGCCTGATATGCAAAACTGGCTTTTTGCTTTTGTGACTGTAAGCGCCCAAGCATGTCAGCGCCATAATCTGCATGAGATGTTTCAGTAGACTTTTGGAAACATGTCGCTTGGGAGGAAAATTAAGCCGATTGTGTTTGATGAACGGCATTGTGTACTGGTATAGTTTGAAGAGTACATCATTATGATTTTTCTGCACCATAATGTCTCGAATTACGTACCCAATGTCATCTACAGCCTCAGCGTGCAGTAGATGGTGACGCTCAATATGTATTTTTCGCAAACACAAAGTTTGAAATCGCATCGGTAACAGACTTATAATCAATTGTATGTCCAATTCAGTTTCCACATCGCTGCCAGCCTTTTGTTGCAGCAATAATTCTTCTATTTTGGCGCTTACTGCTGGATGTACTTCGTTTTGCTGCTCTTGAACAAGCCCACTCAAGACCGCCTGTGTAATTTGTCCACTTGGAAAAAGACGAAGAGCTGTGGATGTGACGTCTGTGGAAACACAGCATTTTAACCAATTTCGTCTTCCCGTATCTTCGTCTGACATAACAGGCGTGGCACCCGACTTGAGTGGGCTTAATGAAAATCCTCATAATACACATTGCATTGTTGCAAGTATCTATGACCGTCGCGCAATACTACTCGATATTTGTTGCGTTGGTGCGCCACGACAGGCAAAGGCATGTTGTGCACTGCGCTCTGCTTCGGCAACACTAGCATAGCAGAGCTGTCATACTCGCCTGGAACGTCGCAGATGTTTCCATATGTCTGTGCAATGTGCGAAGACTTCAAAGCCCCATTCACTATGCGGTAATAGAGGATTTGTGTTAGCTTTCGCATACAGAGTATGCACATTGTGTTCTGATGGCTCAGCAAATCGGGCATCACAAACGAAACTCCCACAAATGAGTGTTCTAGATCAATAAAGTTACACTCGCAATATTGCCCCATGCTGCATGGCTTGTCCTCTTCGTAGATGCACTCTCGCATAAATGACTCTTCATACTGTCGCGTTATCACTGGAACAATATTGTCTTCGTGTTTCGTGCTAATGTCATGCTGCAACAAAGTTTTCTCAAAGCTAGAATGCTCGAGCACGACATTAAGAGCCAGCCACACTGATGTCGCAGATGAATCGGCATCAACGTCTAGTGCTTTGTCTTGATATTCTTGTAAAATGCTATCTATTTCGTTATGCGTAGACTGCTCAGCTGTTTTGTTCCGTTTGCACGGTCGCATACATGCTCTGGCTGTGCGCTTACGGGTGACTTTGCTGCCTGCCTCCATAACGTGTACTCGCAATGTACACAATCATATGCATAATTTTTTTTTACAATAGCAATGGAAAGTGTATTTATATGAAGCCGTGTATGGACTGGTTTGATGCTCAAAATCCTCATGGAATGTGGCACAAAATTGCAAAAATACAAGAGCGAGACCGACAGCACGAGCAACAAAGAGCTCAAGAAGAACAGGCAAAAGCTGCAGCTCGAAGCTCAGGCGGCTTCAGTGCCGGCGTTAAGCATCGTTTATCGCCTGGGGAAGTGTGGCGCGCAACTGATTTTTGGCGTGAGGGACTCAAGGAAATAGTAAGAGAAGACATTAAACAAAATAATAAACGAAATTTGCTAGAAGATACAACAAACTACACAAAAATACAAAAAGCAAAAAGAGAGCAAAAACTTCCAGCTGAATTTTTTGTCGACGTCAAAGGTTGGTTGTGGTCTGTCAAAGAAGACGGATATCTGGTAAAACTGATCCGCGATGAAGAAAACAAATGGTCCATGCGTACACGCAAAGATACACTTCTGTTCCCTCCACCTACTTTCTTGCAAGGTCTTGAACAAAACAAAGAGCTGCCGTCGTTCATGATTGGCGAACTTGTGACCAACTTCACTGGCTGTGACGAAGATTCGAGAAACGATACAGACAAACGCAACAAAAAGCGAAACGAACAATTCGGCAAACTCAATAGAGTATTGCATGACAAACATGGAAAAGAGGACGTTTGGAACGGTTTACGGGTAAAGATATTTTCTTTTCCACATAGCAGCATGGATATGCAAGATGTTCACAGTCGCAGGAGCATGAAAGAAACATACGAACACTATTCAAAGGTGATGCAAAAAACGTTAAAATATCATCCGCACATTGGAATGTGTAGATTTGGAACACTATCAAGTACTCAACACGCAATCGACATCTTCAACATTGTGGTGCAATTAGGCCTCGAAGGTATTGTGATTGTGCATGCACATGTGCAGTACGGAGCTTTGACTGACCACAAACACGACAATGCTCAATTCTTTTTCAAGTTGAAGCAAAAAATTGTTCTACCTGGCACATTGATAACATATTTGGGAAAAAAGGAAAGAAGCAAAGATGGAGAACTGCAAGCCGATTATGAATATTCAATCAAGGACGAAAATCAGCGCACGATCAAATTCATAGATCAACAACATCGAAAAACTAACACATACTCGCGAATTAAGTATATGGAATTTGTTCCAGGGGATGATCAAGACGAAGGTTTCAATCAATTTCCTTGCATACAAGGATACAGACATATGCACTTTGCTAACCTCGACGACGAGAGCGTACAAGTCCCGGCTTTGCAAAAGCCGGGACAAAATTTTGCCTTAGATGCTAGCGTTAAAGAAGTTCTGGCATGGAATAGCAGCAGGAACAGAATACTTAACTGGGACCAATTACAAGACTCGACAGAGTTAGATAAAATTAAGCTGTTTAATCCTAAACCGTTTGCAAAGCAAGAAGCTTTACTTCGTGATTACCGCAGTCCACCTTCGAGTCCACGTCGGCTAACAAAACGCTCACAGTCCGGAGTTTTTGCACATGTTCAAGATTGGCGTGATAGCGACTCTGATGATCCTGAAGACGACGCAGCAGAAAACAAACAAAAAGAAACACCGTATGATGTGCAGCACAGGTTGCCTCAGGCAGCTGATCATTCCGTTTCTAAATCTGAACCGTGGCCTGCACCAAATGCAGAAGATTCTGAATGGATACAGATGCAATGGGCGTTCAGGTCAAAGCCACGTGAAGAAGATTCTGAAATACTGAGACGGGCATACGATGAGGCGACGCTAAGAGATTTGCGAAGAGAAGAAAAAAAAGAAAAAGAACAAAGAGAAGATGATACAAATATGCTAGAAATGCTTGAAACACAAATATGTGAGTTAGAAGCAGAAAGACAAGAGCTTGAAACACAAATATTTCAAAAAGATGGACAAATTGATGAAGAAACAAAAAAAAAGCTATATTTGCGAATACAAGCAATTGCAGAATGTAGAAGACAAAAATGGATCAAAGAAAGAGAGATAGAGTCAAAACAAAAAGCGAAAGAAATAGCATTACAAAATTTAAAAGAAAGAGCAGCATTGAGACAAAAAGACATGCAGGCAAGCAACATGTATTATATTATTTCATCTTTTCGCAATATATAACATATGAGCTTGCATGTCGGACTTTTTTGGCGGTCTGACTGGGGGGAACATTCGCTTTACGGATGCGCGGATCAATGGAGACGGCCCGCTGCCCACGTCATTGAGTGGACCAGAAGGCATCAATGGCGATCCTGATGGCAGGTATAACTTCAATGAGTCACTGCTTTCAGGCATCACGCCTTACGCTTATGGTCAAGGTCGTATGGGCTCTGATCGCAACTATCAGCAAATTCCGAACAGAAAGCAGTTTCCAGTGCCACCACTTTGGTTGCCCGAACCCGACTGCCATACCGATACCTTGATGCAAGTGTCACATTCTGTCGATATGGGCGATATTGCATTCATAATCAACGCACATCACAAGCAGTTTTTACTGAGCAGAGGTCCATTTAAACACGAAACTCAAAATGAAGACCACACACTGCCACAGTGGAACGTTTTTTGCAACATTTGCACCGTCAATTATTTGTTTGCGGGACTGCACAACTATGCTATTTACAGTGCACATAACGATCACACAAGTACTCGCATAAACCATGCGTGGTTTCGTTTGTTCATGTGCTTTAAAATTACTGGTCATTTGAAAAATATTGTAACCCAATATCAAAATGAAAAGTCCACAGGAGGAGAGACATTTGCAAACGAGATGCTCGATCTCAGATGCTATATCATGCTGCAGAATGTGCTGAGGCTTTACGTCGTTCCCATTGGCATTTGCTCCATGTCTGAGAAGCAGGGCGGACAGCATGAAATTGGATCAAAGCCAGTGCAGGCAGCTTGTAACTTCTTCACTACCTTGACTGTAGACGGACAAAACAGGGATCTTGTGAATATTTGGCGGGCTGTAGACTTGGACGCGGGTGATTTTTTGATACTGAGGCTGGAGTTTTGCAAAGACAAGGAGAAAAAGCATTGCTACGTGCTGAACCACTATTACAAGGACACAGTCTCGCGAACTTTGACAATGAATTTGTCAAGCACGGGCCGACTACAACTAATTCCAGATGTTTTTAGACTGGGAAAGGCAAAAGTGGACAGCATGCATAATACAAATGTCGATTTTGTCACAGAAGCTCATTTGCGTCAAAAATTGCAAGCTTCAGCTCCGAATCACGCAAATCTCGCAAGCAAACTGCATGCAATAGTCAATGATCGCCGATACCATGCGTATTGGCATATTGGACAATTGTATAACAAAAAACAAAGCTTTACAACTATGCGGGTGCCTACTAACGATATGGAAATGACCAAGGGCCAATTGTTACAGATCAATTTTGCACCTGTGTGGAAAGGAACAATGTATACGGAATCTAATTTTGCAGCACAAGTCGAATTTTGTCCAGCTACGGCAATACAAACTTTGATGTTTGGTAAAGTTCAAAATGAAATTGACATGTTTGTCGAGGTAATAGCACCTCGCGCAGAGATACAGCCTGCGGCTTTATTACCAACTGCTACGAGGTTCAGAAGCAACACTATAATGCAAACATCTCTCGCCACCGAATCTCGTGTAAGTCGTGAAAGTACTGTAAATATTCCAGTTGCTTCGGCTGCGTCAAATTCTGCTACGCCAGGGTCTGCTGCGCCAGGGTCTATTGCTGCAGCTCCGCATGCCACTGTATCAAGCAAAGCAGTTGAAACATCAAGCACCGAAACTAACAAAGCTGTCACAAGCAATATCGCTACTTTACTGGATGAAACCGCAACTTCTGCTACATTGCCAAACAAAGCAGACAAGACAGTCAAATCAAAAACAATTGCCGCTGAAAAGACAGCTATTGATGACACTTGGAACTTTGAAGCAGAAATTGAGAGTATGCTGGCCGAAGAGTCTACTGCAAACAAAAAGTCGAGAGTTAGCAAAAAGCAGCAAGCGACACCACAGTAAATGGTTTAATAAACATTTACGTGTATTTAGCACAGAGAAAAGAATGCATAAGCGTGATCAGCTTAGCTCGCCAAAACATGTATCCTTTCGAGTGTCTTCAATCAACAATTCAATGAACTTGCAAATGCGTGAGCTTCCCAAATGCACTCTAGAAACTGGTAAGGCGAAACAACAGGCACGGTCTCTTGAGTCACAGCTTCCAAACACTAGCGGTCGGACATTCGAGCACCTGCATGCAGAATGCTTGGTGCACAAAACGTCACTAGACGATGTATATTCAATGTGGATTAACAGCTTGCGCATTCCGGTAGAATCACTAGAATGCAGTGCATCAGACCTCACATCATGCACAGCATCGAACAAAAACTGTATTCCACAACAACCATTCGAGGTACTCTTGCTATTACACTGCAATGAGCAATCGTCGTTGCCCACAGCAATTTCGCTCACTATGAAAATTAGTGCGAGCTGCTCAAAGACGTATGAATTTACGGGCACGGAAAAAGTTTGTATCCCAATCAGTACACTCCGACCCACACTTGTATCAGTCAAATTGCAACAAGAGAGCAATGTGGTTCTGCAAAATGTTCTTGTCAACAAGCATAATCACACGACGACAAAATTAGAAAGCGAAAATTTTTTCGTGAGTGACAGTGCACACATTGTATACTCTCGTTTAAGCACTGAAAATGAAACACACAACTTGCAGTTTCCTTGTTACATGTATCAGCGCGACGCTGACAAGCAGCAGACAGACTATGACTTGCAAAGCCTCGCAGCAGACTTGACACAACTAGACAACACACCGCTCATTGTGCCATCATCCTCAATTACATTGGTATCTCGAGCAGAAGCTCAAACACAGCTTGCCAAACTGGAAAAGCGCAGACGCGAACTTTTGAATACGCTACAAGATTGCCGTCGCAGCACTGCAATGTCAGAATTGGGAGCAACTGCGGAAACTGCATCAGAGGTGGTACAAAGCGTCGACTGGAAGCATTCGTACTGCGTGCCGTCGGACACACACATTGCACAAGTTATTGTACTTGCGCGAGAGATGCACAGCATTCTAAAAAACACAAGCAATATGGCTGTTTTTGGCACGTGGTTCTTCCAACCGCAACTAGTGGACACTTTGGCCAAAAACGTGCAAGAAGCTGTGTGTGATCTTTTGAGTACAAGAACAAAGATTACGACTCAAATTGCAGGGCGCCGTCGCGACTTGCAAAGTGTTGTGCGCGTGCGTACCAGCTTTCTCGTGCTCAGTGCCATTGACGACGCTCTTAGAAGCGTATGCGGGGCAAGAACAGGAGACACAAATTTATTCACTGCAGACAATATCTCGTGCCATGCCTACTGGCTTGGTCAAATCAAAAGCCACAAAACCAACTCGGTGACTTTAAATGACGAGTGCTACGATGAAGCGTGCTCTGTGCTTGCACTCTGCTCGAGGGTAAAAAAGAGCAGTGCAGTGCTGCTGCCAGCGTGCGACTTGCAACTTTCAAATCTATCTCGCAGTGTTTGGCAAAATATGCATTTGCAGGGTCTTGCTAGTGCAGACCCCCTTGTCGTTGCGAGCGCTCCGCATTTTTTGTACAAACAACAGAAAATCATCAACTATTCGAAGCACCCGTTTTTGTTATCTCTGCATAAGCACACACAGCCTACTGAGCTACAGCTGCAAAGCACCAAGCTCATGGCTATTCTCACGAGCGCAGACGTCGAGCACAGAATAATCACTCCCGGAACACAACAAACTATAGAAAGTATGTGGGAGCTCGCCTGTCAAAAAAATAGCACGGAAATTGAAAACCTCTGCTCTGTCTTTGACACATCGTTGCACTCTTTGATTTTGACAGCAATGGGCGAAAGCAGTGTCCCAGATATTTCTTTCCTTACAGAAGCAAGCAACAGAGCCTGTATTACAGGATATAACGACAACATCTTGCAGGAGTACAACGCAGCGCATCTCTCAAAGCAGCTGCAAACACTTGAACTGTAACCACGCCCAGCAATTTAAAATTCCTGAGAGGCGGCGAAAAGAAATTTGTTAGCCGCCAGCAAAATGCTTGTCATGTTCCGCACGGAATCACACGCAAGATATGTCTTGCTTTTTTTGACAGTTTCAGTGTTGCTGTGGCTTGCAAGCAGCTCCCGACGCTGCAGGACACCTTCATCGACATTTTGCATCACCTTGTCACAAATGGCCATGAATTCGTCTGCAGCCGCCATGCCAAACGTTCGTTTGCGCGCAGATTGAACCAACGACAACTCCCTGCCGCAACTGATGCCAGAAGAACTTGGCAGTGGTGGAAATTCCCTGCTGCAACTGATAGGAATGTTTGCAAATTTCACATCCAAAGATTCTTGATACGTAGGAGGCGATGGCAAAGCTTCAAGTTTAGCTTCTTTTGGCATAGTTTTTGCCTGTTGTTCATCATCAAACATAACAACATGATGCTGCAGAAAGCTTAGCATGTCCTCTGCGTTTAAGAAAGCACGTCTGTAGCATGTAATGTCGTCGGAGGGTCCTAGCAAATGTTGGCTTGTCCCGGGTGTATAGTCACACACAAGCAAACTAGCGTAGGAATCCGCACACAGCACCCTATTACGGAGGTACACATCCACCTGTTTATTAAACCAAACAAGCGATTTGTCAGTCTGCTCGTCGTGTAGCATCCACGTCCCCGCAACGTCAAATTTGATAGCGCCTGAGTTTTCTATTGCATCTTGTTTGATCGAAACAGCAATGTCGCGATTGATGTACCACAGCAAACGAAGCTTACGTTCAGGAAATAATTTCAAGGATGCCGCCTGCAAATGCGTGTGCACTTGCATTGCCTTCATAGATTGTTGGTTAGCGCTAGCTTGAATTCCCTGCATTTGCCTGTTCTTGTATGTTTTATCCCATGCATTGTATGCCAAGCTCTGTAGCTTGCAAACTTCATCTTTTTCACTGTCCGATGCTGCATTTGTTGTCAAAATTGTCACACAACGTTTGTGTGGTTTTCCACACTCAAACCACATGCGGCCTTTTGCTTTTGCGTCGCAAGTGGCGTGACTGACAGAACTTTTGTCCACTCCCAAATACTCAGCCAAAGCCACATTGGAATCAAATGTACGGCCACATGCTGTTCTGAACTTGGCAGTGCCAGACATACCAATTTTTTCAAACCGAGTTGTCTCGTCTGCAGTCTTCCCAGCAATCATGTAGCTTATGCGTTTATTCTTTTACAAACAGATACAATTGTATTTTTTTTTGCTGAAAATGCCAAATATGTAATATATAACATTCTTTACCTATGGATGACACGGAAGAACCAGAACCAGTTTACCAAACAGAAGAGGGACAACACAAAAACGATCATTGGTTCATCATAAAGACTGTGCCGGGAGAGGAGAGTCTAAGTAGATTTGGAATATGGCAAATGAAATTCATGATTGCCAATATTGACAATATAAATACTCTAACAATTGGGTGTGGGATAACATCAATTGCAGATGGCTTAAATCCCAAAATGCTGCCATTTGTCAACCGTATGAAGTATGAAGAGATAGCAAGATATGAACAATGTGTGTCTATTCAGTACAATGATCCAACTGTTTCTCCTAAAAAGTTCGAAATTGTGGTTAAATGTCGTGACAAGAAAAATGGTACTTTTAATTATAAAAAAGTACCTGTACGACACTCATTATGGACACATGGTCTATTTTACGTTAGGGATTATGCCGGTGCCGCAGAAAAAATAATGGAAGCATTATCTTGGACAAGTGCCAAACTAAAGCAACTTGAGCAGCAGCAGCTTTCTCCAGAAATAGCAATGAGGAATATATATTTCGTAGAGCTCCCATTCTAACACACGTGAAATAATAATAACAGCGTTGTTATTGAGATATTAAGGATTCATAAATCATGCGCAAACGAAACCCTGACAAACACAAAGGCATATCAAGACATTCGCTGCTTTTCTTGCACGTTGTGTGTATCCACGCAGTTGTCATGTACTTGTGCTCGTGGTATGTCGAACAC
>Ga0209651_1000166_pt1 | contig 23835 bp, 11 predicted proteins | sample LauGreFBDMM110SN_2_FD_188216 | JGI IMG/M metagenome (GOLD analysis project Ga0209651, IMG submission 188216) | Freshwater lake microbial communities from Lake Michigan, USA - Fa13.BD.MM110.SN (SPAdes) (version 2) | ecosystem: Environmental > Aquatic > Freshwater > Lake | place: Lake Michigan... | reverse complement strand
TATTCAGAAGCAAGTCCATATCATCGAATTTGATGAATGTTCTTCGAATAATATTACCTTTGCAAATAACATCTATATCTACAATAGCGCAAATGTGATTGTTGCCGAAGGTTCTGTGATCACTGCTAACTATACTACTGCATCAAATACAGGAACATTGACTTTTATTTCTCGTAAGGGATATTGGAACGAAGCTGACACGGTATACACTACCTCAACTCCACCGATCTCTGTATCATTTAACGCGAATTCCTCGGTAACTAATGCGACAGACGAGATTGCAATCACATCTGCAAATACTCTTTTTTCAGTTAATGATAGCGTTCTTTATACTGTTGCTGCTGGTAATACAGCACTAACAAACTTAGTTTCAGGTACTCGCTACTTTATTAAAACTTCAAATTCATCTGCGGTTACGCTTTCGGAAACTGTCGGCGGATCTACTATCAATCTAACAAAAGGTTTAACTGAAGCAGGACACTCGCTAAACAGTGCAGACAACTTCAAGATCACATCTTATTCACTCGATATTACCGGCGGTGATTACGTTCGTTCATTCCCTTCGAAGATCATCGCGCCACTTTCAAATACCACTGCGGATATCTCATCGATTAGTTTTGGTACAGGCGCCGGTTTCGGCGTAGGTACTATCGGTGAAACTGAAGTCATCTTTATTGGTACGGATCTGATTGGTGCCAATAGTCAAGATACACTCGACTATAGTCGTCTTCAACTTTCTGTGACTGCAAATACTGGATTCGATGAAGGCCAAAGAGTCTTTCAACAAATTCGTAAAGTTTCATTTAATCCTTCGACAGCTGTCAACGCATCGAATGGTTTTATTACTATTTCGAATGCGAACACTTACTATATTGCTGGTGATCGTGTGATCTATGAAGTTGCTGCAGGAAATACAGTGATCACTGCGCTTGAAAGCGGTAAACCTTATTATGTGGCATTTTCGAATACTACTGGACTCATTCTTTCGAGCCCTGCAAACAAGTACATTCATATTAATAGTACGAGTTTTCCAGGAGAAAGCTTTGCAAACACTTCGTTTAATATTCCAGCATTCGGCGCAACTTTAACGAATGAGTCTGGTCACTTCTTATATAAGACTGCACACGGGACACTCTACGATGTGACAGGAACAAATCTATTAATCAAGGATCCTATTCGCGATTTTGGTTTCACAAACACGACTTCTACGCCGTCGAATAGTAATATTATTGTCTATGGCAACAATCTTGTGAATACTGCAATTACAGCAGTGACAGAATTATCTACTATTGCGCAGGCGAATCAAGTGTTCGCTTCACAGTTTATCTCTGCAGATGCATTTGGCTTTCCTAAAAATCCACAAGGAAACTTCCTCGATATACTATATTCGTGTTTGACTTTCGGCAGATTCGAGATTGGTATCATTGGATCACTCAATCAAATCAATCCGGGAGAAGACTACAATGTCGATCCTTTTGTGCTCGCACACCAACCATATATTGCAGGATTCGATCGTAAAGACTTTGTGATTACTTTTGAAAATGCAACTAGAAATTTTCTTGTCGGAGAAATAGTCAATCAATCGCAAGCAAATCTGAAGTTTTTTGATCTCAAGGTTTCTTCTGGTGCATATAGCAATACGTATGATGCCAAGACATTTACTGTGCAATCTCAGTTCGAAGCCAACAATACATCAGAATTTATCTTCTATCGTAATATCACATCATCGTTTAATCCTACAGATGAAGTCAACTCAAATACAGATTTTATTACAATTACTGGCAACGAGTTTGCGGCGAATGATCTTGTTCGTTACTTTACCGATAATGGGAATACTGCTGTCACCGGACTAAGTAATAACAATTTCTATTATGTACTTGCTTCTAACACTACGGGTGTTACTCTTACAACTGACGCTGGAGTTGCTGCATCCAAGGTAAATATTACGCAAAGTTCAAACGTAGCAGAGTTTAACTCAAATACTCAAGTACAAAATAGTAATGATTTTATTCAGATTGCGACTGCGAATACTTTATTTGCAAACGGTAGTCAAGTCAGATATGTAGTGACAGCCGGTGTTGCAGCTGTTGATGGTCTTGAAGCAAACTCTCTTTATTATGTTCGCTACGCGAATAGCACTGGATTATCTCTTTCAGTGACAGCCGGCGGAGACATTGCAAATTTAACAGCGGCAAATCCTGGCGGAACGGGTCACTTCCTCAGAAATTATAATCCTGACTTAATTGGTCATCAGTTACGTAGCTACCAAAATGAGTTCGCGAACGATCAAATCGTTCAGTACAGAATTCCAAATGGTAACACTGCTATCAGCGGTTTGACAGCAAATGCGATTTACTATATTGTTTCTGCGAATAATGTAGGATTTAAATTGGCTCCTTCTTTAGGAGGATCTGCAATCAACATTACTGCTAACTCGACAGGTGGAGAGTCACATACAATTGCAACTCTTCCAGGATATTTGCCAAAAGATAAGCTATTCCAAAATGTAGTTTCAACTTTTAACTCAAATACACAAGTTCAAAATAGCAACGATTTTATTCTAATTGCATCAGCAAATAGTAAATTTGCAAATGGTCAACAGATTACATATTCGACTGCAGCTGGAAATACCGCTGTTACTGGACTTTCAAATAATTCTTTATATTTTATAAGATATGCAAATAGTACTGGACTTGCTCTTTCAGCCACATCGACTGGTGCTAATATTGATATTACGGCTACGAGTGTATCAGAAACTGGCCACTTCCTTACTGCAAATATAGTTAATGTTTTCGTCTCTTCGGTTTTTTCCAATACTATTGGAGATTATATCAGAGTGTCTGGAAATACTGCCCCGATTGTAAATAATCAAATTATCTTTTCATACACTGTACCTACGGCGAATGGTCTTGTTTCAAACGTCAGTCTCTTTGAAATTATATCGACTGCCAAAGCCATCGTCAAGTCAAGTAATAATAGTCATATGCTTGCAAAAAGAATTACATTTGAAAACACTTGGTTACCAAGCGATACAATGATTGGAGAAGTTTCAGGCTCCGAAGCAAATGTAATAGGAGTGACTGAAGATTTATCAGTATTATATCCGATCGGATTAAATGCAGATATCACAGCAAACGTTGTGACAGCTGGCGGTGAAGTCACCGCGCTACAAGTAATCGATTCGGGGTTTGCATATTCGAATGCAGAAATTGTCGACTTTGTCTCAGAAGATAATCTGAGAGCTGGTACTGCAAAGATGGTTCTCGATGGCCATGGCATCGGTATCGGATATTATCGAAGCTCGAAAGGATTCTTGTCTGATGATATCTACGTCCATGATAACGACTATTATCAAGAGTATTCTTATGAGATCCTTTCAAAGATCTCTGTAGACAGATATTCTGATATGTTCAAGAAAGTGATGCACGTCGCTGGAACAAAGTTCTTCGGATCTGCATTAATCGTAGAAGAAGCAAATGCTGCGATTGCTTTGTCAGGTATTTCGACTGCTCAAGAAGTACAGTTCAATTCGAACGATGATGTTTCGACACCGGATGATACGATTGAAACAGACATTGAAGACGTAAGCTTTAAGTTTAAGGTAATGGATGTTAATAATGATAGTGATCTAATATCGTTAGGGACTAATCCTTATTATACCACATTCCCACTAAATGTACATGATTATTTACAATATACTACGTCAGAAGCGCAAACAATCGGAGTAGGAAATTCGGGTGACAGCCTATCGAACAATGCATACTATTATGTCGTGCTTGCAAATACAACAGGCATCAAGATTTCCGAGACAAGGGGTGGAGATGCGCTGAATCTGAACACAGTATCTATTAGTAATACGCTTGCACTACACACGCTAACAAAAGTTATCAATCCGTTTGCAAACGGCGACTTAGTACTTTATACTACTTCGAACGTTGCGGTTCAAGCGAGTATTACAGGCACGTTTACTACAAATACTGGAAGAGTAATAGATTCGTTTATCACAGTTGCAAACAATAAGTTTAGAAACAGCGACTATGTCAATGTCACGTTTGATTCTGCGACATGTAATACACAAAGCTTCAATGCAAATACTGCTGTGGATGTTGATTCTGCAAATGCTGCTAATGTCTTTATTACCATTAGTTCTCATCCCTTCGCCAATAATCAATCAGTATTGTATTACACAGATGCTGGAAATACTGCTATCAGTGGTCTTACCAACAATCAGATCTATTATGTAATAGGAACCACTACGAATACTCTGAAGCTTGCTACACAATCAGGAAATACACAGTCGATCGCAAATATTATGGCATCTGCTGTCAGCGAATCTGGTCATTATATTATGAGAGGATTTGAAGGTATTACGAATGCAACATCATACTATGTGATGGATGCGAATACAACTGGCTTTAAGCTTTCAACAACTGGAGCAAGAGCATACGCTCCTGATAACGTGACTGCTAATACTGTCGGTGTAGTCGCAGCAGATGACTTCATTAAAATCGCGACAGCGAATAGTCGTTTTACTGTTAGTGACAGAGTATATTATGCAGTTCCTAAAAGTAATACTGCGATTGCTCCATTGACGGGCAATGCATATTACTACGTAACGTTCGCCAATACCACCGGAGTTAAGTTAGCAACCACTCTCGGTGGTTCGGCAATTGATATTACTGATGCAAGAACAACAGCTGTTGCAGAAGTTCATACTCTTACAGTTACACCTATCATAAACTTTAAGAGCTCGAATACAGGTCTTACGTTGAATCTTTCACAGAATAAGTTGACGAATGCACAATCTTATTATGTCGTAAATACTACTCCAAATACAGTGAAACTATCGTTAACTGCGAATGGAAGTCCTATAAATATAACAGCAAATGGTAGTACCGCCGGAAGCATTAACGCCGGCCACTTCTTGACAAAGACGATAGAGGAATAAATGGCAGTAACACAAAAACTCATTACGAGTAGTTTTAATGTAGCAGCAGCTGCAAACTTCATTAGTAGCTTTGCTAATAATGATTACTTTGTGTATGCCGCTCGTCATATTCCTTACACCGGCAGTGACACGATTATTCCTGCTCCGAATAACAGTATACGCACAATCGATACAGATGTCTATGATAATATGATCTTTGCGAAAAAAGTTTCTTCTGCAGATGTCGTACATATGGCAAAAAAGAATTTGTGGCAATCGAACACACACTATGCAATGTATGATCATCTTGACGGAGATCTTGAAACTAAAAACTTCTTTATTACTGTCGATGATGATACAGAATATAACGTTTGGAAGTGCTTGTTTAACAAAAGTACTGATGCTGTCAATGTCAACTCGACTGTTGCTCCTTCTCGTGTAGGCAGCGCCGCAGATCTCAATCCTGTCGAAACAGGCGACGGTTATGTATGGAAGTACATGTACACCATCACAAAAACCCAGTATGAAAAGTTTGCTACATCGCAGTATATTCCTATTATCGCCAATACTACCGTCATAGCAGGTGCGACTCGCGGAACGATTGAAGTAATTCAAGTAGAAGATGCCGGCGCTGGATACGATAACTACATCGCCGAAGGCACACTTTTAACTTCAGATATTACTGTTCAAGGTATTCCGACTTTCTATGGTGCACCTGCAACTGCAGTATCTATCGATGACTACTATCAAGGTTGCGTCATGAAAATCACTTCTGGTGCAGCCGTTGGAGAGTATAAAAGAATCGTCAATTACGAAGGCACTTCTTCTCAGAAGAAATTCATTCTTGATTCTTCATTTATTAATACGCCTTCAGCAGGAGATACTTACGAAGTATATCCATATGCATTCGTTTGGGGAGATGGAGAAGAATCAACTCCAGCCGAAGGAATTGTGTATATCGATGCGGCTTCGACAAATTCTGTGAATAGAGTTGAACTCCTCGCAGTTGGTGAAAACTATCGAAAAGCTGAATCATATGTTTCTGAACAACCTCTTACTATTCCGCCATCAATTTTGGATGAAACATACATTCAACTTCCTGCGGTAATTTCAAGTGCAACATACTTTTCTCCGGCATCTTTGAGACCAATTATTTCTCCGAAGAATGGCCACGGTTCAGATCCTTACAATGAACTCTTTGCAAAGAGAGTATGCCTAAGCGCCAAGTTTAATAACAGCGAGAGCGGAATTATTCCCACAGAAAATGACTTTCGACAAGTTGGTTTGATTAAGAACGCGTTGTTCACTGAAGTTGATATCAATATCGCCAATACTGTTGGTTCAAGTTTTTCGACTGGTGAAAAAGTCTATCAGTATCGAAAACTGAAATTGCACGGTAACGTATCGATTACATCAGGAAGCACGACTATTGAGAAGACAAACTTCGGTCTTCTTTCGACTACTGCTACGATTGTAAGCGCAGGAGTAGGATACAATAGCGCTGCAAATAACCAATTAGTGTTTACTAATGGTGGCACAGGCGGCACTGGTGCGGCAGGAACATTTGCAAATAATGGTTCAGGCACAATTACATCTGTTACAATTACTAACGCAGGTTCTGGATATGTGACTGCTCCTACTGTAGCTATTAACGGAGATGCGAGCGTATCAGGATCAAATGGTGTTATTACAGTAGCTCTTGCAAATCCGGATGCACCGACTTATAAAGATGCTTTCTCAGTCGGTGATTACGTTCTTGTCACAAACGGTTCGAATAACTATATCTCAACCGTAGCTAACGTTCCAGAAGATTATCGTATCACAACTGCAAATACAAACAGTTCATTTACTGCAGATAATTGTGAAATTTCGGCTATTGTAGTTCAAGCAAGCGGTATCGTATCATTCTCAGGTTCAAGTCAAATCGAACTCTCAAACGTTGCCGGAGTATTTACTTCTGGAAGTCGTATCATCGGAGTCGGTGGTATGTCAGGAGACACCGTCATTCCTGTGTCAGGTACAACAGCCGTTATTACTGGAACGATTGAAATAAACGATAGAGTAGCAAGTTCATTCAACTACTCTCGTCAGATGACACAACTTATTGGAAGTGTTGCTACAGGAAGTGTGCCTTTTCTTGAAGACGAAGAAATACAACAAGAAAGTCTGATTGCATATGCACTGCCTCGTGGTAGATTCCACCATTTAGACGTCTATAATGGCAGTAATAATACTTTCACAGGTGTTAATAGAATGTGGATTAGTAATAAGTCAGGCATCTTTAATCTTGATCCAAACGGAGTCAGAGATATCGCCGGTTCAGTGTCTTCTGCAGAGCTTTCCCCATTATTGAATAAATACCCTGGAGACTTTGTAGTCGGTAGCGGAGAGGTTCTTTACTTAGAGAATCTTGATCCTATCGCTCGTAACGATAACAAATCAGAAATTATAAAGATAGTATTGGAGTTTTAATTAAATGGCTCTGGAAACCAACCTAAACGTATCTCCTTATTTTGATGACTTCGATTCCAAGAAGGACTTTTATAAAGTTCTGTTCCAGCCTGGTGTCGCAGTTCAAGCACGTGAGCTCAATCAGCTCCAGTCTATTTTGCAAAATCAAATTGAGAAGTTTGGCGACAACGTATTCAAGCGTGGCACAATCGTCGATGGTTGTACGATTACTAAGCATGATAAAGTTCCTTATATCAAGATTAACGATCTGACGACCGACGGTTTACAAGTCGATGTCACTCTTTATAATAATCGATATGTTAGAAACTCTGCAAACGTAGAAGCTCACATTAAGAAGACGACTTCTGGTCTGCAATCTCGCTCACCAGATTTAAACACGCTATTTGTGAACTACATCAGTTCGGGAAGCAATTTCGAAACCGACTCTTTTGCTGCAGGTGAAACGCTTACAGTTTTTGATAAGTCTTATCCTATCTTTAATATCAAAGTCAACGACGGCGCTTCAAAGTTTGCGAACAACGATAGCGTAGTTGTGATGTCTGCTCTTGCCGTACAAAATAGTACTGGCGGTGCTGCAGCTGCTGCAAGCTTTGTGGCCGGATCTGTAATTCAAAACGGTGTCGCGAATGCCGTGATTATCGAAGCCAATATCACTGCAAATAGCACCGCACTTATTTTGAAGGTAAGACCGGAGTATTCTGATCTTATTTCTGCAAATACGATTAAGTTCAGATTTGCCGCTGGCGAGCAGATTCGCAACTTCACGTCTGGAGTATCTGCGAATGTAGCCGCAATTATTGGTTCGGGCGCAGTCGGTTCGATTACAACAGATAGTTTAGGTAAAGTCACTGCAGTTCAAGTCATCGGTCAGGGTTCAGGATATTATGTCGAACCACATGTGACTATCGCTAACAATTCAACTACATCAACAGCCACCGCCACAGAATTAGGCGAGCTTGAACTTGCAGCAGAAACATTCCTTGCAAGAGTTCAAATAGCAAATGCCACTTCAGTTCCGATTGGTACTGGTTATGGCGTAACGATTGGTGAAGGTACGATTTATCAAAAAGGATTCTTCTCAAGAGTTGCTTCTCAGTTTGAGATTGTAAACAAATATTCGAATACTGCTTTTGATAAGTCTGTTGGTTTCTATACGAACGAAAGCATCATTAACTCAAATCAAGATCAGACGCTTCTTGATAACGCAACTGGTACTTACAACTATGCTGCTCCTGGTGCCGATCGTTTAAAATTAACTCCAGTCATCAGCGTACTGACAAAAGCAGAAGCTGATGCAAATTCTGAATTCCTTCCGATCATTGAATTTGCAGATGGTCGGCCATATCGTATCAATCAAGACACGATTTATAACATCATTGGCAGGCAGTTAGCAGCAAGAACTTACGAAGAATCTGGCAACTATGTCATTGATCAATTCCTTACACTGACAAAAGATTCTGGTACGTTCTCAGACACTGCTAGTCTTGTGAAGATGAACATCGATCCAGGTAAAGCTTATATCAATGGTATTCGTATTGAAACTATCGATAACTACAAGCAAAATATGAATAAAGGTACGACGAAGCTGAATGATCCTGCTTCACAAACTCGTCTTGGATATGGTAACTACTTCGAAGTCGACGAACTTGTTGGATCGTTTAACTTTGATATCGGTGGTCAAGTCGATCTTTATGGAACTGCAGCCAATTATATTAGTACTGGTTCTACCACAATTGCCCCTGTCGGCACAAAGATTGGTACTGCAAGACTTCGCACTTTTGCTTATGACCGCGGAGATGTCGGTAATGCGAATGCCGTATACAGAATGTATCTCTTTGACATTAAGATGAACGCAGGTCAGAATACGAAAAATGTAAGAAGCATCTATTATAGTAGCGGTAATAAAGCGATCGCTGACGTCGTCTTGAGTGCCGGTCAAGCAATACTTTATGATACAGTCGACTCTTCGCTTATTTTTAAGTTAAAGAATGCTACTTCGAATGTGTCGAACATCACATATCAATACAGAACCATTAATACATCTGAAACTGCTAATTCTGAAGGTTATGTTATTCTCAATCTTACATCTGGAGAATATTTTCCATATACTGAAGAATTAAATACTTCTGAGAAACGCGATTTGATTGTAATTCCGAATGGTAACTTTAAGTCTCAAATCGTTGCGACAGGTACTATTGCCACTGATAATAATACAACTTCTAATGTTGTAGGAACTGGTTCATTATTTACTACACAATTTTCTCCTGGAGATTATGTTCTTCTTGCTAATTCTACGGCTGGAAATACGGCTGTAGCTCAAATCTCATCGATTGCAAACAGCACCTTGATGACTCTTGTCACTGTTCCAGGTAAAACATATTCTGGTGGTAGCATTACTCTATACTATCCTCAGAATATTCCGATCTCTTTAACAAACAAAGCTACGAAGTTTGCGAATGTCGACAGTTCGAATAGTCAAATCATGACGATCTATGTCGGCAATAATGTCGCGAATGCTACTTCAAACGTTGCAGCTTCGATGCCTGTTTCAGTTGTTTATAATGCGCAGAGAAACAATGTAAGCTCTGCAGCGAAAACATCAAATCGCGGTAACTATGTAAGAATTCGCATCGCAAATAATAATAGCGCAGGAGTTCGAGGTCCATGGCCACTCGGCGTATCGGATGCTTATCGTCTGCGCGGAGTATGGAGAAAAGACGCGACTGTTCAAGATGTTACGTTTAACGTAGCCACAAATATTACAGGATCCGCAACCGCCAATGCGTTTATTACCGTAACAAACAACCCATTCGCGAATGGCGATTCACTCGTTTATTCGAACGCTGCTGGTGTCGGTGTACTCGGAGGCCTTACAAACGGCACGACATACTTTGCCGTATATGCAAATACTGCTGGTTTTGCACTCTCTGCTACTCGCGGAGGAGCCAACCTCACACTCACTTCGAACAGTACTTCTGTGCATAAGTTTACTGGTAATACCGCTTATTTTACAGAGAATACTTATGGAGTCACTGACGTTACGAATCAGTTTTACATTGATTCTGGTCAAAACGAAGATTTTCTCGACATCTCTAAACTCGTAAGAAAACCAAGATATGATACACTTGGAGCGAACGATATTCTTCTTGTTAAGTTCGATGCTTTTCAATCTTCGTCAGGCGTCAAGACAATTTCTTCATATAATATTACCGACACCGCTAATCTTACTATTTTATTAGGCGATACGGGTATTAATACTATGGAGCTTGCTGAGTTTGAAGGACGCACAGGAATTTATTATGACGTACGAGATTGCGTAGATCTTCGCCCATCCGCTGCGAATACAATCAACTATGTGACTGATATTTCTTCTGTCGCATCTGGTGCAAACTCTACTTCGATTATCAATCCTACATTTCCTTCAAATTCGAATTACTTTTCGTCAGCTAGCGCATTTTTCCCCGTGCCTAATTCTACACTGTCTGCAAACGTAAGTTCTTATCTCGGAAGAGTTGATCGAGTTATTATTAATTCAAATGGAGGGTTTGAAATAAGAAACGGAGAGCCGAGCATTTCTCCTGTTTTACCACCATCACAAGACAATTCTCTTACTCTTCAAATATACAATATTCCGCCTTATCCTTCTCTTCCAGAAGTTCTTTCGACTGAGATGATTAGTATCACAGATACAAAAGTAATGAGTGCTATTTCTGGGAAAAGAAAGAACGTTTATACTATCAGGCCTTCTATCAATGCTTCTCAAAGAAATCGCATTCAGCAGCGTCGCTATACGATGGCTGATATCGGTAGTCTCGATAGAAGAATCAAAGATCTTGAGTATTACGTATCGTTTACTCTTGCAGAAGCATTGGCAAAAGCACGATTTATTCCGAGTAGCTTAGATGCTGCTCTTGATAGATTTAAGTTTGGTTTCTTCGTAGATCCTTTCACTGATTATGTTTACGCAGATGTTGGAAATCCAGAATTTTATTCTACTATTCGAAGCGATCAACTTGGACCATACTTAAACGAATTAAACCTTCAGTTTAAACCAGACGGTAATGGGCAAGAAGATGGTATTCTGACTCTTCCATATAACGAGTTTGTAATTGGAGAACAAAGCGCTGCGACAGCTGGGCCTATTCCTGTAATAGTTGTTGATGAGCCTTCCACCGATCTAGGAACTCCTACACCAACTCCTACGCCGACCCCCACACCAACTCCTACGCCTACGACAACAGGAGATGTGACTCTTACTGCGGTTACTCAAAGAGTAGAATCAACAGTAGAAAAAGAAAGAAGCACGAGTGTTTCGGATTCTGGTACAGTGTTCGAAGAATTCTTTTATCGATTCAGCAGCCTTTCTGGGCCAGCAGAACTTTATGTAGTTTCTCGAGACAATGCCATTTCAGCAACTATCTATCAAGGCGCTTCAGAAAATGGTCCGTGGACAGCTACTCAAACTTCTTCGTCAGCAGTCGGCATTAGCAGTGCTGATATCGCTAGACTCTATCAAATAAACCAACTCAATGGTGGCCGAGGCGTTGAACACGTTGGAAGCATAGAGCGTAAGTCATATCCAACCGGCATTGATTCTGGTACTTTCCTTGAAGATCAATTTAAGATCACATGGACGCATGATCCTACAGCAGGACAATATGTAAAGGTGAGAATATACAAGGGCAAAAAGCGCGGCGGATTGTTCGGTGGACAAGGCAGAACAGGAACTTACGGATATCTTCTGCAATATCCGACAGATTCTGTAACAACTTCGGTAATAACAGTGTCGAATCCAAATACATTCGAGTTTACTGGTGTCGTACATAACGTAAATCCAAGTTCATTCACAATTACCAATTCTATGTTTAATTATTTCGACTTCGACAGAGGATTTGATCAACAATATATTGCCGATTCTCAGAAGTTTATAATTTCTGTATCTGGTTTAAAACCTAATACGAATCATACATTTACATTCGATGAAGAAAATAAAACTTCGAAGTGTTCACAAGTAAGAACTTCTACAACGAATACGACTGGACTTCGAAGCGATGAAAACGGCATCATGACATTCGATTTTTATTATGATGCAGGCCTCGATGAAGCAGAAACTGATGTTGAAGCGCAAAATCGTATCATCTCTAATATTGCTGGGCAAAAACGATTTGTAATTGAAAATAATGATGGAACTTCAAGAGCGGCAGGCGTAATTACTCTGGCTTACTACTCGAATCTTCCTATTACAAATAACAATAATCTTAATATTGCTCCTTCAACAACAGCTACTTCGGTTGCACAAGCTGATGCTACAACAAATACTCCGAATGGTGGTGGCAATGCAACTGAATCGCTAGTTGATACATTTATTGATCCAAGTGGTACTTACAATGTAATCAGACTCGATTTTAGAAACTTTGACACACAGTTTAACTTTAATATACCATAAGATCGGCGTAGCAATAGTAGATAAATAATAGAAATAAAAGAGGAAATGCATGTCTGGCTTTAACTATATTCAAACCTTTTACGTGAATCCGCAAACAGTAGCTAGCGCTCCTGAAGTCATGCTCACATCCATCGACGTATTCTTTAAAGCTAAGCCTGTGCGTGGAGCCACTGTTTCAGGAGCAGTCGCTCCGCCAGTTATCGCATGGATTTGCGAGGTAGAAAACGATTCTCCTTTTGAGACACGACAACTCCGAAATTCTATGACTCTTATTGAGTATGATTTGATTTCTACTTCTCAAGATGCTTCAGCAGCAACCGTAATCGGATTTAAAGATCCTGTTCGTTTGGCCACTGGAAGGCATTACGGTTTAGTTCTTCAATTTACTGATCCTGGTTTTGACGTATGGCAAAACGTACTTAATGATAGACTCGTAACCGACGGTCAAATTACGAATACTTTATCTGTAGGTTCAAGAGGAACACACGGCGGCAAGCTATATGTTCCTACGAATACTTCTGCTCATCGTTCGTTGAGCGACAGAGATCTCAAGTTTAAAGTAAAGGTAGCCAGATATACTGCTAGCAACATTACTATTAGTCTTGTAAATAAAGACTATGAGTTTTTCACAATCGACAATACGAATACCGGTGCTTTCATCGGCGGAGAATATATCTATCAAGACATCGCAAATGCTACTGGTACTGTCACAGTTTCGACAACGAGTTTAAATATAGTTGGCGTCGGAACAACATTTACTAATCTTTTGCCTGGCTCAAAAATTTTAGTTCAAAGTGGAGGTGCTAAACAAATACTATCTGTCAATGCTATCGTTGATGCTACGAATATCACAATTGCAAGCCTGCCATCTTTTTCTGCTTCTGGAATCGGGTATAAAGTTCCTCCGATCGCCGCAGCCTATAATATCGATTATCCAAAAAATAAGTTGATTTTGGTCGACTCAACTGCAAATACTACAAATAAATTTGCAAATAATGGAGTAAGAATTATAGGAGAAAGATCGGGAGCAACGGCAAATATTGCTACGATCGATCGCTATCCAGTTGATAACTTTAAACCTTCGTTCCTCGTTGGTAATCCTTCTGGTTCTACGTTTACTCTCGACTATAAAATCGCCAACTCTGCGAATCAGTTATCTTCTACATCAACAAATATCAATCTTCTACAAATGAATGATTCGACAACCACAGGATTTATCTTATCTCGCTCAGTTGAAGTTGATGGCACAAATCTTTTTGGAGATAGAAAAAAGTCTGTTGTCGCAAATCTAAATATTGCTGTGAGTAGTGCAGAGATCGATCGCTTTAGTGTTCCTTATGCAACAACTCGCGAACTCGACTTCTACTTCTATCAAAACGACATTAATAATGTTTACACTGAGACAAGAACTGTAGGTCTAAGTAGCATCACTGACTATGATACGGAAACTGGCGCAAACGGTCTTGCAAAATCCAAGTATATTTCAAAAGTTATTAAATTTGCTCAAGACAAGAGAGCAGAAGATATCGTAGTATATCTGACAGGCTATCGTCCAGCTAATACAGAAATCAAAGTCTATGCGAAAATTCATAACGCAGAAGACAGAGAATCATTTCAAAGCAAAGCTTGGACTCCTCTTATACTGAAAGACAATATTGATTATTTCAGTTCAACAGATCCAAATGATCTTCGTGAATTTACATATGGATTTGATACAGCTCCTGAATTTCAAGTTGCTCTTGCAGGAACCGGCACAATTACTCACGGTTCGAATAGTATTACTACAACATCCAATCATTCAGCGGCGTTAACTGCCGGAGATTTGATTCGAATCAGAGATCAAGACTTTGGCAATCATGAAGTATTTACAGTTTCAGCAGCAAATACTACTGCTATCGAAACATATCGCAATATTACAACATCGAGTTTAGTATCCGCTGTTTCTCGTCCAACAAGATCAGATATTGTTATCGATAAACTGAAATATAGAAACGTTGCCTGGAACAATGTTGAAAATGACAATACTGTAAGATATGTTAACTCTGAATATGTAACGTTTGACGAATATACATCGATGCAAATCAAGATTGTTCTTCTTGCAACGCAATCTCATATCGTTCCAAAAGTAGAAGCGATCCAAGTCATTGGAGTTTCTGCATAATGTTAGTGAAGACTGAAACCGCAGGATTCATGAAAGATACTTCGACTGGAGCTTTCATAAATACAGATGATACATCTTATGTAAAGTTTATGGCAGAAAGATCGAATGCCAAAAATAGCAAAGATCTATCAAATAGAATAAATGCCGTCGAAGAAGACCTGAAAGAAATTAAAAATCTACTCTTACAAGTAGTGAATGGAAGAAATTAATGTCAAGACCAGTAGCTAACGTCGATGTTATTACCGACTCGTTTGAGATTTGGCTCCTTGAGACCAATGAACTTCTTCACGCGCTCTCGACAGAAATCATCACAGCAAATACTACATATGCAAACACCGGCAATACCGCGTTTCCAAGAACAGCTCAGCTATACGGCACATTTGGTGCAAATAATTTAGTTGTAAAAGACTGGATGAAAGGCGGAAACGTAAACGGCGAGTTCGCGAATCTGATGATTAGCACGAACACAGTTTTAAGCAATACTACCGCGACTGAAATTCGACTTGAAGTCGCCAACGGTTCTTCAAACTCTTTCATGTGGCAGTATGGTTTACATGCTGGTTTGACTGGAGCAAATCTTGTCGCCAATACGACAAAGTTGACGATTCAGTCGAACTCGACTACAAATACAACGGCAACTGCATTCGCAGTTGTTGCCGCAAATAGCACGAACACTGCGACAATGAATCCAATTAGCTTTAGCACTGGATTGTTTGTAGCAAACACGATTCAAATTACGTTGGGTGCGAATGTCACTGCTAATGCCACCAACGGTGGAACGATTCAGGTGACTGGATCGGGAGCAGTCGGTAACAGTGTATCAAATAGTAGTGGTCTATATGTAGGCAACACTGTTACAAATAGCCAAATCACGAGTGTTCGATTCTTTGCTGCAGAAGGTAGTAATACTGTACTCGCAAACAATCAGATCATCAGCATGGTGAATAGTACTTCATCGGCGAATATTGATCCTATTAGTTTTAAAACAGGTATCTTTACTGCGAATACCATTCAGATCTCACTTGGTGCCAACGTCACCGCCAATGCTACCAACGGCGGAACGATTCAAGTCATTGGAACAAGTACGATTGGTAACACAGTTGCAAATAGCACTGGTTTACATGTAGGTAATACTTTAAACTCTTCACAAGTCACTTCGATTCGTTTCCTCGCATCAGAAGGTTCGAACACTACTCTTGCGAATACACGAATCATTAGCATCGCTAACTCGATTGCCACAGCAAACATCGAACCAAATGCATTTAAAACTGGCATCTTTACTGCGAATACTATTGAGATTTCGCTTGGAGCAAATGTCACTGCCAATGCAACAAATGGCGGTACAATTCAAGTCACGGGCACTGCTACAGTTGGCAATACAGTAGCGAATAGCAGTGGAGTCTTTGTAGGTAATACGCTGAACTCAACTGAACATACATCAGTGAGATTCCGTGCAGTTGAAGGTTCGAACACTACTCTTGCGAATACACGAATCATTAGCATAGCTAATTCAATCGCAATTGCAAATATTGAACCGAATGCATTTAAGACTGGAGAATTTACAGCGAATACAATTCAAGTTTCTGTTGGTGCGAATGTATATGCTACAGCTAACGCATTGTTTGTTGGTAACTCAACGTTTACTACAGTTGTCGGTAACGGATCGATTACCGCATCTGCAAATCTTACCGTAATAGCTACAGATTACATAAAAATTGTTGGTGCAATGAATGTTAGTTCAAACGCTACTCTTGCAAGCACATTGTCAGTTGCAGGCGCTGCTAACGTTCTCAGTACACTCGGTGTTACAGGCGCCGCTAACGTTCTCAGTACACTCGGTGTTACAGGATCCACTGCACTAGCGAATACTCTTACAGTAGTTGGTAATACTTCTTATTCAAACATCGTAACTTTCAAGACCGAGCACGTCGTTGATGTCTTTGCGAATGGGAATCTTGGAGCTACGACTGGTTCCGATCTTCTTATGTTCGAATATCCAAAAGCAGATTACAGCACCGCTAAACTACTTATTCAATTAAAGAATGCAGGTAATACGCAGATTTCTGAGGTGCTTCTCGCGCATGACACCTCGTCGGCGCAGTTGACCACATACGGTACAGTTTCTTCTCCAGTTTCAGCTAATTCCGGGGTTAGCTTACTTGGTATTTTCTCTGCCAATGTGGACACGACAAACGTAAGAGTATACGTAAAACAAACAAGAGCAAGTTCAGCTGCAAAAGTTGTTGCTCAATTCATTAAGTAAGGTAAAATATGTCAGGCGCAAATAATAGATTTAAAGTTGATAACGGTCTAGTTGCTTCTGGAAACGCTATCTTTTACGATCGTGTCGACGTAGAAGCCAACGCGCACTTTAAAAACGACTTATTCGTCGTATCTGGCAACCTTGTAGTAAATGGCTCGCTTGTATACGCCAACGTTGTTATCGGACAAGGCGGCGTCTTTCTAATTGCTGATCAACAACCGCTTGGTAATACATTAAATCGGTTCAACGCGTTCTTATATGATACTACTTCGTTTGGTACGCTTCGCCCGAATGCAAATGGTGGCGCTCTTGGTACGACAACCGAGCGTTTTCAAGTATTTGCAAACAATATCACCGTGACGAATACAGTCAACTTCCCGGGCGGAGCAGCGGTTAACTCGACGCTCTATACCGGTACTGCAAGTAATGCTAACACGGTATATAACATCTCGACAAATGGTATCGTAGTTCGAACTGGCGTTGGAACGGGTGATGCGAGAACTATAGCTAGTTCAAATGGCATTAGTATTACAAATGGCGACGGGGTTTCTGGAAACCCAACTATTGCATTCGTTGCAAATGCAGGTTTAACTGCAAACGCCGGCGGAGTGTGGGTTGATGCGAGTGCAATTACTGTCGGTACACTTCCAACTGCTCGCGGCGGTACAGGTGGATCGATTAATAATCTTCTTCCTGCACAATCGGCTGGTACGACTGGTTATGTTCTTTCTTCAAGCGGAGCGTCTGCAACATTATCATGGGCGGCACTTGCTGGACCACAAGGGCCGCAAGGTATTCAAGGTGCACAAGGAGCGCAAGGTGTTACCGGTGCTCAAGGAGCTACAGGTGCTCAAGGTGCACCGTCAACAGTGCAAGGACCACAAGGCGCTCAAGGTATTCAAGGACCGCAAGGATCACAAGGTATTACTGGACCACAAGGCGCTCAAGGTATTCAAGGCCCTCAAGGCCCTCAAGGCCTGCAAGGTATTCAAGGCCCCCAAGGCGCGCAAGGTATAGGAGCAACCGGTGCTCAAGGTGCTCAAGGTGCAGCGTCAACAGTACAAGGACCGATCGGTGCTCAAGGTATTCAAGGCCCTCAAGGCCCCCAAGGCCTTACAGGCGCTCAAGGCGCTCAAGGTATTCAAGGCCCCCAAGGCGCGCAAGGTTTACAAGGCGCGCAAGGTTTACAAGGCGCTCAAGGTGCAGCGTCAACAGTACAAGGACCGATCGGTGCTCAAGGTCCACAAGGGCCTGGCGCTAACCAAACACTCAATACTACAAGCGCAGTAACTTTTGCCGGTCTTACGATCAACGGCGCAATTACTGCAACTGGCGATATTACAGCATTCTTCTCTGATGATCGATTAAAAACTAAACTTGGTAATATTGATTCTGCTCTTGATAAATTATTGTCTCTTAGCGGATTTATCTTTGAACCGAATGAGTTGGCGCAATCTTTAGGATATGAGAAAAAACGAGAAGTTGGTGTCTCTGCACAAGAAGTTAAAGTTGTTCTTCCTGAAGCTATTACACCTGCAGCTATTGATTCAAAATATCTTGCCGTAAAATATGAAAGACTAATTCCTTTGATTATCGAAGCAATCAAAGAACTTAAGATTGAAGTAGATAATATGAGAGATAGCGGATGACAACACCTGTTGGCACTATTAAAGCATCTGATGTTAATACAGAGCTTGGGAAAAGTTCTACTGCCCTTATGAGTCTTAATGCTTCAGATGTAAGAGCTCTTGCAGGAATTTCATCTGGCCAAATAAGTTATAATAATCTAAGAGGCAAATCTAGTTTTACTCCTGCCTTTGTTCCTAATGTTACATTCGATCAAAGGGCAAGAGCGACGAGTTCTGAGGGAGGTTATGCTTACGCTTCGTTTACTTTAAATACAAATGGAACAATTACTTCGGATGGCCTAATTCAAGGTCAAGGCGGCCAAAGTGGTCTTGATGTAAATCAGAAACCAACTTCGTGGGGATCTCCTACTACGGTTGGAATCGGATCAAACTTTGAAGCCCGACTTGGAATCACTTACCTAGCTCGCAATTCTGGCGATGAAATTGCTACGTGGGGAGGAGCAACTCTTCTTCCCGGGCAACCATTTGTTAATAGTGGAGAATCTTTTTCACCATATATTACATTATCTTCTGCTACGTCGTTATTTACTGGCGTGGGTTCTGGTTATGGAGGCAGCGAAATATTTCTCCAAGGAAACCTCTATATTCGAAATAAAACAACTCTCGTAGAAATAAGTAAAGCTTTTAATATGGAATCTAATGTCAACGTATAACAGGTAAATACAAGGATTTAATGTGGCACTGAAAGCAAACATAGTAATCGATCAGGGCACTTCATTTTCTACATCGATTGATGTGACAGATGAAGATGGCAACATCGTAAATCTGACAGGATTTACGGGTGCTGCACAAATGCGCAAGCATTATACTTCGACTGCTCAAACCGCGTTTACAGTTTCTATCTCAGCGGGAACTGGAGAAGTCACTCTTGCTATGACAGCAAATGTCACAAATAACGTTGCTCCTGGAAGATACATGTATGATTGCGAATTGACAGATACTGCTGGAACTGTTTCAAGACTTGTTGAAGGCATCGTCACCGTCACACCAGGAGTAACACGATAATGCCAACACGGCTCGTCGCAAAGATTACCAATAATAACGGTAGGTTATCGTCTGCCGCGCCAATTACTCTGAAGAATCAAATTCAAGAGATTCGTAGCATTGAAGATATTGCAGATGTTGCCGAAGTTAATGTGACTAATGGGGCTACGTTAGTTTATAATTCTGAAAATGATAAATATGAGGTGAGACAATTACAAATCGAGGACCTCGGCGCCATAGACGGCGGATCATTTTAAAATAAGGAAGCATGGCAATGGCCAATCTAATTCAAATTAAAAGATCATTAACGACAGCTACCGCATCCGCGCTCGCTAACGGTGAACTAGCATTTACAGCCAATGGCGATCATCTCTTTATCGGTTCGAATGGTGCTACTATTGCCATTGCTGGTAAGCTTAATCCCGGTACATTGACTGCCAATCAAGCACTTGTTGCGAATACTACTTCTGGTATCGACAAGATTATTGTTGCTAACGCTGTTGTGACAACAGTCACAGCCAATGGTTCGACAGGTACCAACGGACAAGTACTTGCATCAAATGGAACAGTCGCCTATTGGGAAACTCCTGTTTCTGGGGTCGCTGGTTCAAATACACAAGTTCAATTTAATAATTCTGGCGCATTAGCCGGAGACGCAGACTTTACATTTGATAATACCAATAATTTATTGCGTGTTACCGGTGGTGTTGAATCTGGCGCCGGTGGTCGCTTCACCGCTGGTAATACAACGGTCACAAACTTTGCTGCTAATACTTCAGGCGTATTCTCTACCGGTACCGTGAACGCAGCGATTGTGAGTGTTGGTACGTCTTTCGTAGCAAACGTCACACAGATAACTGTTGGAGCCAGCGTCGCTCTTAATGCAAATGGCACAAATGGTACTGCGGGACAAGTTCTTGCGTCGAACGGATCAGCTATACACTGGATAACACCTCAAGATGGTGATATTACATCAGTCGTAGCCGGTTCTGGTCTTACTGGTGGCGGAAACACTGGCGCGGTAACTCTTGATGTTGGTGCCGGTAACGGTATCAGTGTCTCTGCAGACGCGATTGCTGTTATTGCAAATAACGGTCTATCTGCAAATGCGACAGGCGTTTATGTTGTTGCTGGTAGCGGTATTGCATCTAACTCGAGCGGTGTACACGTTGTCGCAGGTGCAAGCGGCGGTCTTGTATCGAACGCAACCGGTGTTTTTGTAAGCGCTGGATCTACTCTTGTAGCCAATGCCTCTGGATTGCACGTGAATACTGCCAACCTTTCAGTCGCTACATCACAACTTTCGGGCGATGTGGCTCTTGGCTCAGGCACATCAGGCGACTATGTTGCGACTATTACAGCCGGTAACGGTATTTCTGGAGCATCTTCAGGAGAAGGCGGTGCGGCAACAATCGCTGTTGTAGCAAATAATGGTATTGTATCGAATACATCGGGCGTCTTTGCAAAAGCTGCGAATGGTATTTCTGTTGATGGCGCTGGTATCAATGTCATTGGTGGCGACGGTCTTGTAGCTAACGCAACCGGTGTTCATGTTGGTGCTGCTAACGGTATTAGTGTTTCTGCAGATGCAGTTGGCCTTACCACTGGTTCGACACTCACAGTCAACTCAACTGGTGTACACGTTAATACTGCACTCTCGATTACAGATCTTTCTCTTTCCGGAAATCTGACTGTTCTCGGTACACTTTCCACAATTGATACGACCAACCTCACAGTCAAAGATTCGCTGATTGAACTTGCAAACGGTAACGGTACAACCGACATTCTTGATATCGGTTTTTATGGTCAATATGGTTCAAGCGGAACTGAATACACCGGTCTTTTCCGCGATGCCACAGATGGTATCTATAAACTATATACCGGTTTGTATAACGAACCGACGGGCACTGTTGATACATCGAATTCCAGCTTTACGACTGCGACATTACAAACATTCCTACGTTCTAGCGGTTTAACAACTAACTCAACTGCTGTATCTTTGACAGCGAATGCCTCGGTGAATGTCGCGATTACTGCGAATACTCTTTCTCTCTCGACTCCACTTGCAGTAGGTTCAGGCGGTCTTGGTATCAACTCAATTACATCTGGTGCAATTCTTGTAGGTAACGCAGCTGGAGCAGTTACTGTTCTTGCTGTTGGCACAGACGGTTTTGTTCTACAATCGAATGGCACATCGGTGGTTTATAATTCACTCGACGGAGGCACGTTTTAATTTATGGAAGCTGAATTTGTAAATGAGTATATCAGTCGATTGCTCGCGAACCTTCATGATCTTACGAGTAAGAACATTATGCTAGAAACAAGACTGGCCATGGCGGATAAAACCATGGCCGGTCTTCAAGCAAAAATTATTGATCTTGAGAAGCTTGGAAATAAAAACAAAAAAGCTGAAGATACTTCTGTATAAATAGAATATTAGGGGTTACATAACCGCTTTGTTGCTCTATATAGAGGTTGAGAATGGCAAATAAGTTTCAATTCAAGCGCACGACGGTCGCGAATCGTACTGCGAATACAACGGACGTAGCAAACTCGGCCTTTATTGATAAGGGCGAATTCGCGGTCAACTTAACTGATCGCAAAGTCTTCTCTTCAGATGCTGCCAATGCCATCTTCGAAGTCGGATCAAATCTTACCTCTCTTGCTGTTACAACAATTGTAGCCAATGGATCGTCTGGATCCAACGGCCAAGTTCTTTCATCGAATGGCACAGGAGTTTATTGGGGTTCAGGCGGTACAGCAAATGCTGCTACTATGAATACCTATACGTTTACTGTGGCATCGAATACGACGGTGTTTACTGGCACTGACGACACATCAAATACATTCGTATATACTGCCGGACTTGAAAACGTCTTTATTAATGGTTCGCGTCAGATTGCGGGAGTTGACTATAACACAACAAATACCACCGTTCTCACACTCACATCGAATGCGATTGCCGGTGATATTGTTCAAGTTACAACTTTAAATGCATTCGTCACCCTTGGCGCTCAAGGTGCACAAGGAACTACTGGCGCTCAGGGTACAACCGGCGCTCAAGGTGCTACTGGCGCTCAAGGTGCTCAAGGTACTACTGGTGCAACCGGAGCGCAAGGTGCTACTGGCGCTCAAGGTGCTCAAGGTACTACTGGTGCAACCGGAGCGCAAGGTGCTGCAGCCGCAGCAGGTGGATCGAATACACACATACAATTTAATGATTCTACCAGTTCGAATGGATCTGCAGGATTCACGTTTAATAAAATAAGTAATAATGTTACTATTGCTAATAATATATCTGTGACAACGGGTACATTTGCTGGAGCAGTCTCTGGCATCACAACATTAGCTGCCGGTAACACTACGATTACTGGCTTTGCGAACGTTACAAGTACGATTCAAGGTGGATCATCTTTAACAATTGCAGGTGCCGCATCAGGTATTACTACCCTCGCAGCTGGTAATACTACAATCACCGGCGATCTTACTCTATCTGGCAACCTGACAGTTTCTGGTACAAGAACTTATGTGAACACTACAACGCTCGATGTTGGCGATAATATTGTTACATTGAATGCAGATCTCGGCGCTAATCCACCCACCGAAAACGCTGGTCTCGAGATCATGCGTGGCACTAGTGCAAATGTTCAGTTTATGTGGGATGAAACAAATGATCGCTGGTCGACTAATAATCAGCCACTCGCAACTTCATCGCTCGTAGCAAATGGTGCAGCTTCTGGTATTACTACTCTTGCCGCTGGCAATACCACAATTACTGGCTTTGCTAACGTATCGACCACTCTACAAGTGGGAACGAATACAGCTACCTTTGGTACCGCTGTTTATATTATAGCAAGTGGTAACACCGGCGTTGGTACAAGTTCTCCGGCATCACTGTTTCATGTCAAACGCGGCAGCAATGCTATCGAACGC
>Ga0209651_1000163_pt1 | contig 24066 bp, 10 predicted proteins | sample LauGreFBDMM110SN_2_FD_188216 | JGI IMG/M metagenome (GOLD analysis project Ga0209651, IMG submission 188216) | Freshwater lake microbial communities from Lake Michigan, USA - Fa13.BD.MM110.SN (SPAdes) (version 2) | ecosystem: Environmental > Aquatic > Freshwater > Lake | place: Lake Michigan... | reverse complement strand
TCCCGACCCCGATCCTTTATTCGCTTTTCCCGTCTTACCTTGTTTTGCGGATGTACCTGAACCGTCACCGTCACCACCACCACCACCACCACCACCACCAAACCCTAGAGCAAGATACTGTATATCCGGATTGATATACTTGTCACTCCATTTTTCGGATATATACCTCTTAGCGCCCTCGATAAATTCCGGGCTATATGTTCGCGAATCGGTTCTCATATACGTAATAAATGAACCTTCGTATAGTTTCTGACAGATTGACATCGTCTCCGATGGAGAATAATTATGTTCACTGCTCGCTTTCTGTTGTAATGCACTCGTTGTAAAAGGAGATGGCGGCGCTTTCGATACCTTTTTCGGCAGCGACAATGTAAACACGTGGTCATGATTTACACTTTCTTCCAAAAATTCCTCCACATCTTTAGGGGTTTCGTACTGACGACTAAGATTAAAAGGCAAGTTCAGTTTTGTAAAATACCCCACAGTATTATATACCATTTTTCCTGGCGACGAGTCGATATCTTTTTGGTTATCGAATACCAATCGCAGCGCTGGTGTTTGACACCGTCCGGCGGATAAACTGTTTTTAACACTAGAGGCGATATGCGTCCATAGCTGCGGGGAAATATGATATCCGACTATTAAATCCAATATTTGCCTCGCAAATTGGGCATATACCAAATTCATATTCAAAGTTCCCGGCGTACTTACCGCGCGGTCAATCGCCGGCTTTGTAATTTCATGGAAAATAATCCTGGGCGTCGTAGCAACCGGCAACTTGAACATGTCGCAAATATGCCACCCAATCGCCTCACCCTCGCGATCATCATCCGTCGCAATAATTACATTACCCATGCACAATTCGATTTCGCTTTTAATACGGGAAATCTGTTTTGATTTTTCCTCCATAGATGAAAATTTAAGGGTGAAGTTATCCATATGAATTGATTTTAAACCGTCTAGCGTGCGGAAGTGCCCGAATGTTGCGATGCATTTATATCCGGGACCAAGATATGATTCTATTTTGCTACATTTAGCCGGAGATTCTACGATAACGAGGGTTGTAGAAGAGGGCGCGTTTGCCTTTGAGCGTTTAGACATTGTTATGGTGATGGGTTATGATATAATGGTTTGTTATAAAGTATGAGGTTATATGCTATAGAAGGAAATGTTTATGTATTTATAGTATAATATTAATTATTTCAATTTTAGAAAAATATAATTAATATCGCGGAGCGTAATGCAAGATATTGAAATCGCTATACCGAAGATGAAGAAGACGGTGTAGTAGTAGGAACCGGATTATTCGCTTTAAATTCCGACCATGAAATCTTTTTCACAACTGGAGGCTTCGCATGGTCTTTATTTCCATTGCCGTGGGAATGGTCATGTGCTTTATTTATATTCTCGGCTTTTTTCATAGCACTGTCGATGTAAATAGATTTCAGCAATTTACCTACTTCATATGAACCGGTATGCTGGTCTAACTTTTCGTCCTCGATTTGCTTAAGAATATGAAGTAGCTGGAAAAGAATATTTAAATCGATTTCATCCTTTTTTACCTTATTGAAAATGTCTGTATAGTTATTAAAAAGAAAGGGGCATCTAGATACACAAATATTGTCAAACTGCGAAGGGTTACTTTTAGACAGTCTTTGATACTCTTTCTTAATTTTAAGAAGAGTCATAATATCATTGATGAGAGGCTTGCTATGTTTTAGTTCGCGAATATTGTTTGTGTTATCTTCTACATCATTGGCGCGTATTAGTTTGTCTAACTGTAAACGTTCTTGAGGATTCATAATTTTACGTGGATGTATTATATATTATGGATTATAGATTTATTTTTAAATTATAACGAATGCGAATTATAATACTAATAAGATAAAAGTATATTTATAAATAAATCTATAAATAAATCTATAAATAAATCTATAAATAAAAAATAAAATAAAATAATAATAAAATATTTTTAAATGAATTATATATAGGGTATATATATAGAATATACATAGTACATAAATGTCAACGGGTGGTATAACAGCGCCAAGTTTATCAATACCGGCAATGCCGGCTGTAACCGGTGGTGCACAAAATTTTGCCAATAGAATGGAATCAGCAGAGGCTCTAACACAGGTTGGAAATGGTAACTTTTCTGGAGGTGGTAAGCGGCGGTACCGTAACCATGTGACAAAAGTAATGAAAGGATGTAGTAATAAAAAGACAAGAAGACATAATAAAAAGAAACGACACGGTAAGAGAATATTTAGAGGAGGAAATAATATTACACCAGCAGTTACCGGTGGTGGTCAAATCGAGCTTACTATGCCTGGAGGTTCGTCTCCTACTCAAGTTGGCACACTGCAAAATTTAACCGAAGAACTATTCAATGCACAAACAGCTGCTGGAAATAAACCAGGACTACCCCCCACTCTAGCTACGTCAAATTTTTCAGGCGGAGGAGTAAGTAGACGAAGACGTAGAAATACAAAATATAGAAGATTAAGATATAAGAAAAGTATCGGGCGTAAAAGTAGGTCTCACAGACGTAGTGGTCGGCGTTAAAATAAACACGAAACGTAAAACGTAAAACATAAAATGTGAATTACGAAATGTAAAATATAAACGTAAAATATAATAATCTAAAATAATATATTATTATTATATTTTAATATGAAGACCAGCGATTTATTAAATTCAATATTTATTATAGCAGTATTTATAGGTTTATATATTGCAAATATTTTAGCAATAGGAAAAAAGAATATAGAAAAGAACTGGCCAATTTACAGATGTAGTCCTTTAGTAATGCCTTTTGCAAATATGTTCGGACACGATACTATGAAAAATTTTACATACTGTATTCAGACAATGCAAACCGACTTTATGGGACCATTCTTAGCTCCTTCAAACTATACAAATGCTGTTGTTGCTGAAAATATAAAGACGACAAATAAGACCAACAAGAATACAATGGGAATGTTTGCATATATCCGAAATACCGTCATGAACAACTTTTCGGGTCTATATAATGTATTTGGTAGTTTGGGAGTGATACTACAATATATGGTGAACAAAATAAAAGATATGATAAGCAAAGTTACAGGTATATACATGACCACGTTTTCTATATTACAGGCTTCTGGTATTACTGCCCAATCGACGTGGGAAGCATTGCCAGGCAAGTTATTAAGAGCTTTACCATCTTAGTATGTAACTTTTAACTATATTTTTATATTCAAGATATAATAATTCATTATACGATAAAAATGAATTATTATAGGTTATGTATATAGTAATACTAATTTATATATTTAGTATATATGGATTCTAAGGCTATACCAACACCTATAACACAAATAACACCAATAACGCCCGTAACGCAAGTAACTCCAATAATACCAATATTCAAAAAAATAAATGACATATATGTTAAATCATCATATTTAGAAAAATATGGAGGTTCCGTAATATTCACAATATTCGCGATACTAATTGTTTTCTTTTATTTCATTTATTTGAATATTCAAAATAATAAAGAAATTGTGAAAAAAGATTGGGCAAATAATAAATGCAGCCCAGCGTATTTGCCATTCGCAGGTGTCATCATGGAACCTAAAGATATGAGCAATATGGAGTATACCATAAAGAATTTTTCTGAATGTTCGGAAGTAATATTGAAGGACATCATACAAGTTGCCCTTGCACCACTCGAAGCTGCGTCCATTTTAATTAGTGCAAGTGTAACTATTTTAACCGGTGTTACAACTAACATAATGGGGGCAATCGCCGGTTTTAGAAGTAATACGATTCAAAAAGGAACAAAAGATGTAGCTGAAAAACAAACCGCATTTTCATCAATATTAGCAAAAGTCGTAGGCAATGTTAGATCGGCATTAAATAAAGGAGAAGGTATTTTAACTGTTATTTTTTATGTATTCTTTTCGGCATACAAAGCAGCGGCTTCTGTTTTTTATGTTATTTTATTCGGAGAGGCAATCATATTGCTAATCATGAGCGCTGTTATGTTTGCTGCATGGGGGATATATATATTTCTTATGGTATTTTTTTTTACTATACCAATAGCAGGACTTTATTTATGGGTCCCTGTTGGACTTACAATAATATACGTTGCATTTATGATTATGGTTTTAGTTTTAGTCATTTTTACAGCTTCCGTTATTGCAAAAACAAAATAACAAAATAACAAAATAATAAAATAATAAAATAACAAAATAATAAATAAATAAAAGATTAGTGAATAGAATATATCATAAAAAATAATTATTTATTTAGGAAATAAATACAATATTATAACAATAAAAAACAATATTATACAATAAATAATTATTTTTATCTAAGATTTATGTATAAGAAATAATAAATATGAAAAATATATTTAAATCCAGATTTTCATTAATTGCTATTTGTATTGTACTCGGTATTTTGATTGGTTCATTTGCGTTATGCGGGTGCAGAATGAATCATAGTTTACTAGAAGGTATGGAGACAGAAGAGAAAAAAAAAGAAAAAGAACCTCTTCAACCTAGTCTGAGCCCGGCAGAATATTCAAGTTCTGCTAAAACCACCGTAGGAGTTGGAGATGTTGCGAGTGGTTTGGCGAATATTGGAGCAAATTTAGAAGCCGGTGGTGACGGGAATGCGATAACCAGTTCAATTGCAAAAGCATTACAAACGATTAACCCTGTCGAAAAGATTACATCTTCTATTTCTGGTGGTGGTGGTGGTGGTGGTGGTGCTAGTAGCGCAACTGAAGGATTTCAAAATTCAAAACCTCTTGGATGGAAACCACTCGCAGACGATGAAAGTGATGATGTCAATTTATCCAGTTGGGTTTCTAGTGCAGTAAAATATGCCAAAGGAATGGGAACCGAAGACCGTCTCAATAGTCTTCAGTATAACAGCGGTCCTCCTATTCCTCTTCCTGAGGGACAGTTGTTTTTCTTTAAAGACACAAAATTCAACCCATCGTGTTGCCCTAGTACATACACTAGTAGTATAGGATGTGCTTGCATGTCAAAGAAGCAGTTCCAGTATTTGACACAGCGCGGAGGAAACCATACAGCTCCCAATAATAGGACATCCTATTTTAATGAATTTTAATTAAGAAAAAAAACATATATTCATATTCATATTTATAATATTATTTCATATTTATAATATTATTTCATATTCATAAAAAAATATAAAATAATATATTCGGTATAGGGTATAGGGTATAGGGTATAGGGTATAGGGTATAGGGTATAGGGTATAGTCTACCACCACCACCACCACCACAACCACTAAATGATTATCTGAATTACAAATACATATTAGACGGCGCCCTATTTAGGCTACTTTCATCCTTTTTGATAAGATTATTAATAACATCGCTTGTAACCGTAAATGGAAACTCTACGACCAGTGTATTCTCCTTTTCAAATAAAGTCGTTCCCGGCTTTACTAGACGATATAAATTCAGTTTCTTATATACAATTTCAATACAGCGTTTCAGATTTCGAACACCGTCTTCCTTATCCGTATAATTCTCAATGATATAGTTCAGTGTTGTATCAGGAATAATAATGTCACCTTCATTGAAATTCACTTCATAGCGAATCTTGGGAATCAAATACTGCTTCGCAATAACAATCTTGTCCTTCACCTGGTAGCCCGTCGTCTTGATTTTATACATACGGTCAAGCAAAATCGGATTCACTTTAAGGGGGTCGTTGTAACTAAAGATAAACAGACACTTGCTCAGGTCAAAATCAATCTCCGCAAAATATTTATCGTGAAACTGCGAATTCTGTGTTGTATCCGTCAAGTGTGTCAAAATTCCAATAATCTCCTCGCCCTTCGGCGTTTCACTAATCTTATCCAACTCGTCAAAGTAAATCACCGGATTCATCGACTTTGAACGTATCAAAATATCCACGATTTTACCCCACGTACTTCCCTCATACGTATACGAATGCCCCTCCAAATAACTACTATCTGTCGCACCCCCTAGCGGAATAAACGCGAACTCGCGATTCAAAATCTTACTGATTCCCTCCTTCACAAGACTCGTATTATGTGTTACCGTAAAGTCACCCAACAAATATTTGTGATTATTGTCCAATTCGAATCCATAGTATTTGCCCCATCCGCGCGGTTCTATCGTAATACCCATAACCATACTATCCTTATTGATAACTCTTTCACTTATCGCCATTTTTCGAGGACACTTTACCGGGATGGCGGACAAGTTATCACCCGATATATGTATTCTATGATATGTCCCCGTCCTTTTTTCGTTCATATACATGCATGATTTTTCACACTCTTTCATATTCGCTGAAAATCCAAGAGACCTAGCTACAAACAATATATCATCTGCTAAAACTTTATTTTTTTGAATAACATCGTACCCCTTGGATTTCTGACAATAAGAACCATCCGTGTCAATAATTCCAGCAAGAAGTTCCAGTCGCGTTTTTCTGTCATTGATTTTGTAATCGTCGGGAATATGGTTTCTGTCAAGCAACATTTCCGATTTTTTTGAAGTACCGTCACCCAACCAAGCACCAATAATGTAAGGGTCAAATGGTACAGTTTTGCTAGAGAATTCTGCACCACGTTTATACCCCTTCAAATTTGTGCGAATATATTTCGGCAACTTTAATAACGTTTTTACGGGAATTTCAATATAATCGTGCTCCAGTTTCATTTCGTCTAAATATTTTGTCGCATCTTCCATATTGTCGAAACGTCTGCTGTGTTGTTTATAATCATTTTTATCAAAGTAAAACACTTTATATCTAGTTTCTCCCGACGTCGTCTTTACATTCTTTATAAAATTCATTCCCGACTGCTTCAAACACATGATATGTTCGGAATTTACACCATATTTTTCCCCGTTTGCATAAACAATGTCAAACATGTCATCTTCGCCTCTGCCAAGCGAAACTACGTTTCTACACTTTGAATCGTCTCCCATAACTTTATCACCCACTACAACATCTTGCACCATTTTTACCGAGCCGTCATACATCAAGATGGGTGTATCAAAAGCATGACATTTACCTGTGCCCATTGGACCATTGATGGCAATCGCTGTGCCCATAGCAGCAGGGTTCGAAATCCACTGTCCCAACATTTGCATAATCTGCATCTTCGCATCATTTAGACCATACACGGCTCCATCAAGTGTAGACTTTGCCGTTTCCATAAAGTCATGACACTTTTCAATTCCATCGGAAATCGTCAGAGGGAGGTTGCAATATTTTCCAAATGGTATCTGCATAAAGGTGTCGACCCAGTTTTTAATTTTATAGTATTCGCCAGCGCCTGGCTCCATATAGCGCAAATTCGTAATCTTCTTCAGTGCAATCGCCTTGAATGCTTGGGGGATATTGGATTGCAGGAGCGACAGACGATAAGGCTTGTCTGTAATCGTCAATTTATTCAAGTCTTCTAATTCCTTCAATACTGCGGTTTGCTCCTCTGTAGACAAATTATCTTTAAAATATTTCAAATCATTCGTGGAGTTCTTTTTTCGCAACATTTTTTTGAACGTTCTCACATACTTCTTTTGCTGACTCTTTACCTTCTTCTCCTCCCTGTCCTTATATTCCTTCTCTTTTTTTACCATACTCGCTAATGTCTCGCGCGCAATACTGTCATTTTTATTATGTTTCAAAATTTCCTCCATCTGCGCCTTGATTTTTTGAATCGTTTCGAGCGACTCACTATCATTCGTCAGTGTCTCGTGTGAACCTTTGCTTTTAGAATATTTTGAACTATTTTCCTGTTTCGTTTTTTTAGAATTATACTTGTAGCCCTTAATGTCGCCACTAACTGCATCTTCATCCTCGTCGGGATGATAATCGGGGTCATCTTCCTCGTCGTCATCCTCATCGTCATCATAGTCTTCATATGAATCTTCATCGGAATCATAATCATCATCATCATCGTCAGATTCCCATTCTTCTTCGGAGTCGTATTCAGAGTCGTCTTCATCGCTGTGACCGCCTTTTTTATCATTCATCAAATTAATTACAATATTGAATTTACCACTCTGTAACTGCTCTTTCGCAAATTCCTCAAACCCAGCAGAATACTGGTCGTCACCAGTGTCGCTACCACTACCCGAACATGTTGTGCTCGTACTCGAGGTGTCATCTTCATCCTCGGGAGGCGGCGGAGGATTATGCGAACCCTTTTTTTTACCCTTTTCTGTGGGCTTATTTTCTTTTGATTTCGTCGCCTGTTCCAATGCCGCCTTCGCAGCACTCCTTGTAACCTTTTTATTTTCATCGGCATCATTTGATTTCTTATTAGAAGAATTAGTAGTTGAGTTTCTGGATGTTTTAGCAACTTCGCTTCCACACGCCGATGCACCTTGTTCAAGCTTCATGATACGATTATTCATATACTTGGATGGAAACATTTCAGCCAACATTTTTCTATACTCGCCGATATCAAATTTTTCCTTGCTATTATCAACGTGACCATCATCTCCCATTTCAGTTTCACTGTCATTGCTTGTAGTACCTTCGCCGTCGGAATCTTTTCCTTTTTTATAATTTCTTTCATCTCCCTTTTTCAAATCTTTTGACTTGTTGTTGTCTCCCCTTTTAGGGTTTTTCTTCATATTTGTTATAACAGGCATGACAGGATTAACGCTTTGAGTTGTATATATATAGATTAATGTTTTTAGATAGCTTCAATTTAATATATTAAATAATAAAAATAAATATAATATAAAATATAAAATAACCACATGAGACAACACGTAATAATATTTATAAATAGTTATATAGTTGCATATAGTATAATATAGTAGTTAAAGTATCAATGTTATTGCAAGAAAAGTTAGAACCATGTTATATTTCATATTTATTTAAGGAATCATATTTAATTATTATTTTTGTAATTAAGAAAATTGATAAACAATCTAAATATTATTCTATTAATATAAGAAGGAAATGTTTTCTCAAAAAGGTCAATCAAAATTAGCAGTTCAGAATGTATCTTCAATTATTGGAATTCAGTTCAGTATAATGTCGCCAGAAGAGATCAGAAAGTCTTCGGTTGCTCATATTACTGACAGAAATACATATGATAATAATAGACCAGTGGTCGGCGGACCATTTGATTCTCGCATGGGTGTACTTGAACCTGGGCTGATTTGCCCCACGGATGGATTAGACTACATGCAGACGCCAGGATATTTTGGTCACATCGAATTGGCGAGACCTGTATTTTATATTCAATATTTAACAACTGTTCGAAAAATTCTGAGTTGTGTTTGTATAAAATGTAGTAAACTTCTTATTAGCAAGGAAACAAATAGTAGATTTATGGAAATGAAGCCCGACCAACGATGGAATAACGTCTTTCAATACTGTAGCAAAGTTAAGCGTTGTGGCGAGGACACACACGATGGCTGTGGTTGTCTTCAGCCGAAGCGAATCAAAAAACAGGATATGGCGACATTGGTCGCAGAGTGGGAAAATACGGAAGCAGATGAAGGTGCGGAAGGTGAGGCAAAGAAGAATCTGACAATGCATTTGACTCCTGAGGTCGTCATTAAGATTTTCCGGCGAATTTCGGACGAGGATGTGTCGTTTATGGGATTCAGTCCGCAATTTTCGCGCCCCGATTGGATGATTTGTCAGGTGTTGGCGGTCCCTCCCCCGGCTGTTCGCCCCTCAATTAAAATGGACGGTCAGCAAAGAAGCGAAGACGATATTAGTCACATTTTGGTAAATATTATTAAGATGAATAAAACACTTCAGGAAAAAATAAACGACAAGTCGCCGCAAAAGGTCATTGATGGATGGCACGATGTGTTGCAGTACTACGTCGCAACTCAAATAAATAATAACATACCGGGTGTTGGTCAAGTTGCGCAACGGTCAGGACGACCTCTTAAGTCGATTATGGACCGCCTGAACGGGAAGGGTGGACGCGTGAGAGGCAACTTGATGGGAAAACGTGTTGACTTTTCTGCGCGTTCAGTAATTACACCCGACCCTAATTTGTCGATTCGCGAACTGGGAATTCCTTTAAAAATTGCGAAAAATATTACGAAACCGATTACGGTAAATGATTTGAATAAGAGTTTCTTAATGAAGTTGGTGCGGAATGGTCCGGATGAGTATCCAGGTGCGAAGATTCTGGAGAAGAAAAATGGAGAGAATATTTCGCTGCGTTATGCGGACCGCGAGAATATACATATTGAAAATGGGGATATTGTTCATCGGCATATCATGGATGGCGATGGTGTGTTATTTAATCGTCAACCTACGCTGCATAGAATGAGTATGATGTGTCACATTGCGAAGGTGATGTTTCAGGGAGATACATTTAGAATGAATGTCGGTGATACGAAACCATATAATGCGGACTTCGATAAACTCTCTGTCGAAAACAGGAGGCGTTAAAAGCGTGTTACCTCCTAGTTGAATTTACGTGTATATATATGTTCACGTGATTCAGCAAAACACCTTGATGCGGGAAACTCCTTAGAGTCTTTGACTACCACCTTGTAGTAGAAATATTACAAGGGAACTCGGTTAATAGCCGAAACCAATGGTAATAATGTCAAAGAATTGGACAATCCGCAGTGTTACTTCCTAAGGTCGCTTGGTAGACTATGGAAGGCACTCAGAGACTGAACGGGTGTTGGTGAGTAATGAAGGACTAGCCATCCTGAACTTGCTTAAGATACAGTCCACCCCCTTTGGAAACACTGGGGATTCATCGGGAGATGAAATGAATTTACACATGCCACAAGACGAGGAGTCGGAGGCAGAATTGAAGAATTTGGCAGCGGTACCATTTCAGATAATTAGTCCGGCAAACAATCAGTCAATTATTGGTATTTTCCAGGATTCGTTGCTCGGGTCATATCAGTTTACACGTGTGGGGGTGAAATTTGACAGTCGTGCGGCGATGAACCTTCTAATGGCGCTTCAGACGGTGAATGAGTCGATGTTTAGTAATGTAGATGGTAACTTGTCGAATTTTCAAATCCTTTCGCAAATTATGCCGCCGATTACATTGAAATACAAGAAGAAACAATTTGGCGAAAAGGAAGACTATAATACCTCAAACAATGTACTGGAGATTCGCGATGGACAATACTTGAGAGGACAGCTCGACAAAGCCGTTTTGGGTTCAGGAACGAACGGTCTAATCCATCGAACGTGCAATGACTTCAACAATATGACCTCTGCAAAATTTATCGACGACCTCCAAAATATTATTACAGAATACATGAAAGTAAGTTCATATAGTGTGGGGATTAGCGACTTGATTGCAAACGCGGAGACAAATAATAAAATTGCGGAGGTTATTGTATCCAAGAAAACAGATGTGAAGGGACTAATTGACCAGTTACATATAGGTGTATTTGATAACAAGACTGGAAAATCGAACGACATTGAATTTGAAAACCAGGTTTCCAATATTCTTAATAAAGCTATCAATGATGCCGGTAAAATCGGTCTGGAAAGTTTGAGCAAGGATAATCGGTTTGTTACAATGGTAAATGCTGGGTCTAAAGGTTCCGAAATTAATATTTCACAGATGACGTCCTGCTTGGGACAACAGGCGATTGATGGGAAACGAATTCCGTATGGTTTTGAAAGCAGAACATTGCCGCATTTTACGAAATATGATGACTCGCCGGATGCTCGCGGGTTTGTCGAGAGCTCGTTCATTAGTGGGTTGCGACCGGAAGAGCTGTTCTTTCATGCGATGGCTGGTCGTATTGGTCTGATTGATACTGCGGTCAAATCTGTTACATGGGAGACACCGATTATTATTGTAGAAGATAAAGTTCCCAAATATGTGAAGATTGGAGAATGGATTGATGCGCGTATGAAAAATACGGAGAGAATTCAGCACATGAAAGAAAAAAATATGGAATATCTCGAGATTGATGATAGTGTTACGATTTCAACTATGGACTATAATGGAAATATGTCATGGGGTAATATTACAGCTGTAACACGCCACGACCCTGGAAATGTATTATATAAAATTACTACACATGGTGGAAGAAGCGTAATTGTTACCGAGAATAAGTCCTTATTGGTATGGAAACCAGAGTTGAATCAATTTCGCGAAGAATATACTGAAAAAATTAATGTCGGCGACTTTGTTCCTGTTGCTAAGAATTGCACCGAACCTGATACTATGTTAAATGAAATTTGTATGGAGAAATATTTAACAAAAAGTGAATATGTATACGGATGTGAAGTTCAAAAAGCAGTGGAACTTATGAAAAATGCAATGGACAATAGACACAAAATTCCTTCAAATTGGTGGAACGATAATAATAAAAAAACATTTACTCTCCCGTTTGATACTAAGGCTAAGTTGCAGCGCGCTACTAAGCGTTCTAATATAAATGATATTAAAGTAGACTGTGTATATCCTTTCAGAGGAACTAGACAAAAATGCAACATCCCGGATAAATTTGAATTGAATTATGTGAATGGTGTATTTATTGGATTATTTATAGCTGAAGGAAATATTCATGAACATTCTATATACATTACTAATTTGGATGATAAAATTATTGAATTTGTAAAGTCGTGGTTTGATATGTTTAATATAGAGCACGCGGAATCTACAAAAATAAATAAAATTGGTGGAACTACGAGAACAGTACATGGTAGTTCAGCAGTTATGTCGACATTTATTACAAAATTAGTAGGGCATGGGTCAGAAAATAAACATGTCCCCGACGAAGCATATATTTCAAACATTGATTTTGTGAAAGGTATTTTAAGTGGCTACATTTCTGGAGATGGATACGTATCTAAAAACTCAATTGAGTCGTCATCAGCATCCTCGCGGTTAACAGAAGACATTGCGTACTTGTGTTCTCGTATTGGGGTATACGCTAGAATATTTAAAACGCAAAATAAAAATAATAATATTGGAACTGTTCATATTAAACCATCTTATAGAATATCGATTCGTTCATCAAATGGAAAAGCATTTTCAGAGCAAGTAACACTTCTTCATGATGAAAAAAATAATAAAATGAAATCAATTGTTTGGAAAGATAAATCAGACAAAGTTGTTCGCCACAACGATGTTATATTGGATGAAATTGTTTCAATTGAAAAAGTAGACCCTGCGCTTCATCCCAAAATGTATGACTTGACAATTCCCAAAACGCTCAACTTTGGACTAGCAAACGGTCTTCAAGTGCGCGATACATCTACCACAGGATATATTCAGAGACGATTAATCAAGGGGCTAGAAGATTTGAAAGTTGGATATGATATGACGGTGCGAAATAACAAGGAGAGAATCGTGCAATTTGCGTATGGCGATGATGGAGTAGATACGGTAAAGGTAGAGAACCAGTCTATTCCTATTGTAAGAATGACGCTTGATGAAATATACGCACATTATTATGTTTCGACAAATGATGACAAGGATGGTGTACTAATGACTGTATTTACGAAAACGGCTGTGACGAGAATGAAGAAAAGTGTAAAGGAGTTGGAAATGAAGACAAAATACTATACGGATATGATGATAGAAAAGCGCGACGAAATAGTTAAGAATGTGTTTAAGATGCGCGACAACAATAATGTTTACATGCCGGTGTGTTTTACGCATATTATCAATAACGTGCAGGGAATGCAACATATAACGAAGAACTCTATGGTCGACATTACGCCCCTTGATGTATATGATATGATTGAGGATAATTATAAAATACTCGAAGGATTGTATTATGCGCCACCAACACAGTTATTTAAAGCAATGTACTACTACTACTTGTCTCCGAAAGAGTTATTGGTTATTAAACGTTTCAACAAAAAGGCGCTTACTGTTTTATTGGAGACGATTACACTAATGTATAAGCGTGCCCTCGTCGCGCCGGGCGAGATGGTGGGTATGATTGCAGCACAGAGTATTGGAGAACCGACTACGCAGCTTACGTTAAATACATTTCATAGTGCTGGTGTTGCGTCGAAGTCGAATGTTACTCGTGGTGTGCCGCGTATCGAGGAAATTCTATCATTGTCGGAAAATCCGAAGAATCCGTCGCTGACGATTTATATGAAAAAGGACGAAGAAATGGATAAAGAATTGGTGAGAGATAAGATTCCTAGTATCGAGTTGACGATTTTGAAAGAAATTGTCGAATCAGTTGAAATATGTTTTGACCCGGATGATATGAATACACTTATTGAACAGGATAAAGATATTATGTCGCAGTATTTCGAGTTTGAAAAAATGATAGACGAATGTATGAGCAGCAGTACCGAACAAATGATGAAAAACGTTAGTGGATCTGGAGCAGTAAATGCGGAAAATCCCGAAGCAGGAATGGGCGGAGAAGCGGCGGCATCGTCTCCGGATATATCCGCATCTGGAACCGCTCCTAATGAAAAGTCGAAATGGATTATTCGAATGACAATGGACCGCGAATCAATGTTGGATAGAAAAATTAGCATGGACGATATTCACTTTGCACTTAAAAATATCTATACCGACGAGGTTACTTGTATGTACGCTGACTATAACTCGGATAACTTGGTATTTCGCTTGAGATTAAATAATATAATTACCAACTCGAAAAAGAAGAACAACAACAATCCTTTATCATTGGACCAGTCGGACCAAATTTACATTCTTAAGAATTTTCAGGATAATATGTTGAATAATATTGTACTAAGAGGTGTGAAAGGGTTATCAAAGGTACTGCTTCGTAAAATTACAGATTCGGTTATTAAAGTGGACAGCGCCTATACGAAGAAAGAGACATGGGTTCTTGATACTACGGGTACAAATCTGATTACTGCTTTGTCGCTTGATTACATCGACGTTACGAGAACAATTAGTAATGATATTCAGGAAATTTACAAAGTATTAGGAATAGAAGCTGCGCGTGTTGCCATCTTTAATGAACTGTCGGAGGTGTTAGAGTTTGATAATACATATATTAACTACCATCATTTAATTATGTTGGCGGATAGAATGACGGCAAGTGCAAAGATGGTTTCTATATTTCGGCACGGGATTAATAATGATGATATTGGTCCTATCGCGAAGGCGTCGTTTGAGGAGACACCGGAAATGTTTTTGAAAGCAGCGAGACATGCCGAATTGGATGAGATGCGTGGAGTATCTGCGAATGTAATGTGTGGACAAGAGGGTTACTTTGGAACAAGTAGTTTTCAAGTATTGCTGGATATGAATAAGATGATAAAATTTGGCGGGGAAGCAAAATACAATATTACAAATGCAAATGACGAAATTGATAAAGCTTTTGAAATGGAGAATCCGGACGATGTATGTTCTATTGGAAACTTGTCAATGAATGTTACGGTATCTAGTATCAAGAAAGAAAACCTTGGAAGAGTTAAGATGAACTACGATATTGGGTTTTAGATATAATTGCGGTGCTGTAATCGTATCGCCGTAATATAAATATTCATGCAAAATATTATTTTTTATAAATATAATATTTTACTAGATAATCAATCTCGCATTAGACGTCTTCAGATACTTCTGGTATATCAGATAGTTCTGGTTCATCATCTTGTTCACCTACTCCAAATACTGGAAGTTTTAAGGGGTTAATATTTAATTTATTTAATTTTTTCAATTTTGTTTTTTTAGCCGGTTCTACCGAAACCGACGACGTTGTAACCGCTCCAGGTTCCTTTTCTTCCGGTGATAGATGTAAAGAAGATACGTTGATACCTATTCCTTTCCCTTTTATTCTTGGACGTCCTTTTTGTTTTTTTTCCACTACTACACTCGGTTCTATTTCAGAAGCTTCGGTTGAAAGAGCACCCGAAATATTAATCTTAGGGATTTTTTTTACAGGTTTTTTCGTCTTTTTATCAACAGCAGATGACAAAGTCATATCGCCGAAATCCTCTTCTTGCGCATCCAATGACGACATACCTGTTCCAACCGAAGATGAATCATCGCCCCTTCCTTTTTTGGAAGGTGGTTTAAAATTATGTATAAATTGCATAACGCTTTTTTTATATCTTACTGATTCTTTCATTTGCGAACTTTCGTCATCTTCGCTGTGTGCTGGTCCTTCGGGGTCAATATACTGCGTAGACTGTTGTTGAATAACAACGCTCTGAAAACCTTGAGTAAGAACATTCATAGAGATATAATATTCGTTTGCAGTCTCGGGTTCTCTTAGTTCGCTAGTTTCGCTAGTTTCGCTACGTTCACTTTCAAAGCGTCCCGACTTTTTTCTAAAAATAATACTATAGACTGGAACAACATTCGGTTTAATAGCCGGCGCTATAATAAAATAGTATCCCTGTACATTTGATGGTTTGTTTCTAGCAACGTCATATGCAGATTCCCCCATAAGTGGCAGATCTTCGTCACTATCAGCCGGTTTCTTACCCATCGCCATTCCCATCGTCATTCCCGACTCAGGTTCTCTCATTATTTGTTCTGAAATATTTTCTTCAAAATAGGTTGTAAGAATAGGGTATTCGTCTTTTGTTTCAATAAGAGCTTTATTGGGGTAGTATAAAATAATAATAGGTAACTTGTAATATGTTGCTAAAATCCAAATATCAAGACGGGTTAAATGATAGGATTCAAAAAAGGGTAGTGTTTCAATAAAGTTGTCGTCATCATTTGCTGTAAATTTTATTCTATATTCGTCTGCGATTGACTCCATGCCATAGTATTTTAAAAGTTTTGCAAATCTATCTTTTATACCCTCCGTATACTGTTTATCGATTGTATCGATATAAAACTGAGCAATAATAATTTTAAGATGATTAATTGTAATTGTTTCTAGTCTTTTATAATCTCTTCTCTTTGCTTCGAGCCTTAAAATAAATAAAACAATTTCAAACGAACATCTCGGCGAATTTGAGTTGAACCTTAACATTTCTAGTTGTTGTGTTTGTTTGGAACCGAAATATTTACGATACTCTTGTGTTAAAAATATTTTATCAGTTGTACACTTTACGCGTTGAGACGACGGAGAATCATACATGCTTTCATATAGTTCGGATAGCAATGGTTCTGCTGTATCGTATGTATTAAAATTGGCGTATTCGTTTTCTGGCACTGGTTCTAAATTATCTAGATAATCTTCGCTAAGCATAGTGTGCGATAATATAATTTCATCTTCTCGTAAATTATACTTTACATTTATAAGGGGAAAAATAGTACGATCGAACATAAATGCACGTATTCTATTGTATCGTAAAATCTCGTCCGCCATTCTAGCAATATACATTACTTCATTATTCTGGGATGGATTTAGGAGATTCATTTTGGGTATAACAAGTTTACACAGCCCCTCTTTGTCTGTTTCTTTAATACAATATTTGGTTTCGGTGCATGTGTTTGGATTTTTATTCGTTATACAAGATGTAGTTATTTCACTTATATTTTTTAGTAATTCTTCGCTATAGTGAGTGTCACTAAATGTTACATACCTTGATACAAGTTGTCTTATAAGGGTCTGTAAATTGTTCAACTTAATTAAATATAATATGTCATTCCGTTTAATCATTGATAATATCGAATCTCTTATTTCTATATTTTCAAATTTATGTAGCAAAATTCGAATGATGGTTCTAAACACATTATAGAAATTATTTTCCAGGTATATGTATTTTACATACTTTTCTCTATCGGGGTCATCTTTAAGTCTCGTATTAATTTCTCTATCCGCAATATTGTAATCACTTGTATTTATCACCGGTATATTAAATATTCCGTCTGTTCTTTTACTCTCCAATTCATCAATCAATGTTGATATAAATTGGTCTGTTTCGGTAATAATACCTGCAATCTTGCCATCATCGATTACTTTGAAACGAGGCAAACAAGGTATTTTAATTTTACTATGAACATAGTGAAGAAACGTAACGGTTTCCTCATAGGGTCGCCACAAAGAATCATCGTCGATATAATTTATTTGCGGTATTTGTTTATCTAATGCGGACGGTTCGCACATTACGATACCCGAAAAGTTTTCATTCATTGCTTCGTCTTCCTTTTCTATAAATATGCCGATTACTCTTCCATCATAGTTTAAAATCTGGTTTAGTATCGTGAATCCGCCTCTGGTTACCTTTTCTTTCAATTCTGGTAAATGTATATTTCTCCCAAACTCGTATAACTTCGGAAACTTCTTTGATGCATTTGCGGAACCTTCGCGTGGAATACTATTGTATGGTTTACATTGTCCATCGTATGCACTTTTGATATTTGTTATTATTTTTTTAAGGACAGGTGGAAGAGCGGCTTCTTTCACTTCTACGCCGCTTTCGTTTACATATTTGCGGACTGCCGTACTTTTAATATTAAACAAACATGTAAGTTTACGCGGCTTTACTTCGCGGACTTCGTATATGGGTTCAAAAATATTCGTATTCTTAATGGTTCTCTTTATTATTATTGCGGTTTGTCTGTTACTGTCGAAAAACCCACTAGAATAATGATTGGTAGGACACAATACTTCGATATTATTTGTTATATCTCTATTTGATATTTGTAGTATAATAAGGTTTATACCATTTTTGAAGAGTTTTGGATTCGGTGTGCTTATAATATCCCATAAATATTCATGGTCGATATATATACTTTTGTTATTTATATATTTTTTAAAATTTTCAAATGAACATACGACTTTTTTGAAGAAAATAAACTGAGCATCTGTGTCTTCCATTTTTGTTATTGATTTAAAAATAGCCGACTCTCTATACTCAAAATCCGGTTTTTGTAACATTAATCGAAATACGTCATCGTCTACAACACATATATCTTGTGCTGGTGCTGGTGGTGGTGGTGGAGGCTGTTTCCGTGCTTGTGATTGTGTTTGTGGTGTGGATGGCACAGATGATGGCACTGATGATGGCACTGATGGTTGTTCTTTTTCCGACAAACCCAACCCTACATCTGCTTCTGCTTCTTCTTCTGCTTCTTCTTCTTCTTCTTCTTCACTTGATTCATTACCAACTTTTTCTTTATTTTCTGATTTTTTATCAGGGTTAGCATCACTATCTGAAACAAAATCTAATAAATCTTGTTCCTCACCTTCGTCTCTGTCTTCGCTTTCTTCTTCACTTGAAGTAGCGCCTCCACTCATTTCTACATCGTTAATATTTGCCCTAGGTGTGTCACTAGGTGTAGGTGTGTCACTAGGTGTGTATATGGATTGTTTTTGCGAAGAAGACGTTCTAGAGGTAACAATTTCTTCCTCTTCCTCTTCTTCCTCTTCCTCTTCGCCTACATTTTTGTCTTCTTTTTTGTTGGCTTTACTTGCTTTTTGTTTATAGTTGAATATATTAATAAGTGTACCATTCTGATATGTCATAAAAGTATCAATGTCGATGGCGTCTAAAATTATTTTTTTCATTTCTAAAATAGAAATTTTATTAAGCTTTCCTGTAGTTTCTTCGATATGTTTTGAGTATATATCAGCAACTAACCCGATAAAACTTTGATTTTTATTATTTTCGCCTACTTGGGCGCTGGTTTGAACTCCTTTTTGTAGTAAACATGAAACACCGCTTTTTAATACGGTACTTTTATCATTTAGTGTACATGTTTTCATGCTTTGTGAAAAGAATGCTTGTAATTGTGGTAGTAAGTACCCATAAACGCCATCGGGTAACTCCGCGCTTCGTTCAGGTCCTAAAATAACAAAATCTTTTTTAGCCGCAACTGTTCTTCTCATGGCACTGGCGGCTGCTTCACTTAAACTTAACTTAGATGCTGTTGTCGCAGGCGTCGATGGTTCCTCTTCTTCTGCAGGACCCCCTTCTTCTACTACATCTACATCTTCGCCTTCTTCGGTTAACCTAGCAAGCGACTGACGAATTGCTTCTGATGTTAATTTGGGTTTTTCTTTTCTTACTTCTACTGCTCCTGTTGCTGCTGTTACATCTGCTGCTGCTGCTTCTTCTTCTTCGTCGTCGCCTTCTTCTAGAGCGCTTTTACCTAATCCACGAACACGTCTTACGGGGCGTGCTTTAAATGCGGCATCTTTCCCTTTGCATTCAAAACTTTTCGTATTTGGGTTACGTTGATTATGTACAGTTATACTTGGACAACCGCATGCCTGTCGTGCATTATTTTGCATATCTTTTGCAAAGTTCTGACTATTAAAACAACACGGTATACAGTATTTACTTCCGGCGTTTTCTTTACTATTTACAAACCCAGGAGACTGTGACTTATACTCTCCCGTTTTTTTGTCAATATGATATTTATCTTCGGTAAATTCGAAAATGTATTTACCTTTCGGAATTGTTTCTGCGCCTGGGGGTATAACGACGTCGCCTTCTTTTGCTTTTATTTTTTCTACTTCTTCGTGGGTCAAACTGACATTCTTTTTCAAATCCCAGTACCTTGGACATATATACCAAAATTGTTTGCTTTTAGATGACCCATATTTCATAGCTCTATCATACGAACCCGCGTGATTTTCGTCGATGTGTTTTTTTTCTTCGTCTGTTAAAATAATAGGCTGTCTTCGCACATTCCAAGGACACGACCGCGAATATTCTTTCATGTTTCCTTCATTATTTTTTGGAAACAATACAGGGTCAAGAGAATATAACCTTTGAAAAACGGGGTTAGGGTTCGCCAATTTCGCACCCGTGATATCACGTGCTATCGTACCTCTTTGAAATAGAGTGACACCTTCTCCTGATTCTTCCGGCGAAGATGACGAAGCAGTAGCAGCAGAGGCAGATGCTGCAGAAGCAGAAGTTGCCTTCATCTTACTAGCTAGCTGTAGTCCTGCAACATTAATAGACTTTTTTGCGATTGGTTTTGGTTTTGCAATTGGTTTAGGGGTCTGGTCTTGTTCGGATACGGATGTGGATGTATCTGAACTTAGGGATGGTAATTCTACATCAGATATCTGACCTTTTTCTTGTTCTTGTTCTTCTTCGCTTGAACTACCGCCTCCGCTTTCGACCTCACCCTCATCATCACTTCCGAACTCCATACCTTCGATTACGTCTCCCTCCTCTTCTTCTCCTTCCTCTTCGCTTTCTGCTTCGCTTTTTTCGGTGTCACTGTCACTGTCACTGTCACTGTTTTCGTCATTTTCTATTTCAAAGTCATCTATTTTTTCTCCTTTTTCTTCCTCTTCGCTTTCCTCTTCGCTTTCTCCTTCTTCTTCGCCCTCTATTTCAAAGTCATCTATTTTTTCTCCTTTTTCTTCCTCTTCGCTTTCTGCTTCGCTTTCCTCTTTGCTTTCCTCTTCGCTTTCCTCTTTGCTTTCCTCTTCGCTTTCTTCTTCGCTTTCCTCTTCGCTTTTTGCTTCGCTTTCCTCTTCGCTTTCTCCTTCTTCTTCGCCCTCTATTTCAAACGCATCTATATTTTCTCCTTCTCCTTCGCTCTTAAGTTCTTCTTCGCTTTCTTCAGGAGTTGGTACAGTTTCAGATTTTTCACTACTTTCTTTTACTGATTCTTTGGATTCTTCTTCTTCTTCTTCTTCTGCTTCTGCTTCTTCTTCTGCTTCTGCTTCGCTTCCACTCCCACTGTCTTCATCTTCGACATCGCTACCAAAGAAAATGTCCTCTAAGTCTGCATCATTAATTTTTTGCAAGTCTTCCGGTCTAGAAAAATTTTCATAAACATATGAGTCATCTATAGGATTTGTTTCAGCCATCATCGTATTATCTGTAAGAACCGATTTGTCTCCTTGCACAACAAACTCTTTTACTTCTTTAACTTGTCCTTGTTCTTTTGAACTAAATGACCGTTTACATAACTTTGTAATATGATCTCCAGCTACGTTTGTATTTGGTTGAGATTTCTTATAAAGCAATAATCTTAAAAATGAATCCACCATTTTTTCAATGTGTTCCAAATAGTAAATATTATCAATATTCTCAATATTTATCTCAAAATTCCCATTTGTTACAATTTGATACTGAATAATAGATGTGAAAAATCCTGGATGAACATTCACTTTTATTTTAGTTTGTTTACTTAATTCTGAAAGCTGTAACTGGTCTAATACATTTGAAACACGTCTTACTGCGTCTGCATATGATAAACTTTGATAGTTTTCCATTAACCCGGTCACTACATCAGCTTGATAACTTGATTTTAGAAACTGTTGCATTATAAACGCGTCTATACTTTCCAGTTCATTATAATTTGATACGCGTTTATATCTCATTATAATACGCTGCCCTTCTTTGTACTCGATTACATTAAATATACTAGATATACACCCCATATTTTCGGGGATATTAAATTTAAAGTCGTGGGGAAGTTTGAGAAGTGTTTTATGTTTTATTTCTCTAATGATAACATTTTTTGAATAAAGGCTTTGGAATGTATTCATTGAATAACCATACTGTTCGATAAATGTTGCTACTTCCTGTATAACAGGGTTTACACTTTTCATAATAATTTTTGTTATATGGTTATCGCTTAGAGGGTTTTCCAGGTTGAATGAAATAAATATACTACCATGGTTATCAAACTCACATTTTATTGGAATTTTATAGTCTCTTATATATTCGCCCCTAGAATATTCTTCGTGTACCGTGTGTATTAAAACCATTACGCGTTTTTCTTGTTGTGTTTCTTTCATTATTTTTTTAATTTCAGATTTTTTAAGATATGGAATTCTTTTCCCGCTTCTTGCAACTTTGTTTGCATATAGCCTGTACATTTTTTCATCGCGTTTACTCCTTGTTAATTTAATCAGCGGTTTTTCATCCGTTGTATGTAATATTTTAAACAAGATGTCAATCGGTATATTAATAATAGAGTCGGGTTTGATTTCTAGCTCGATATATGAAATACCATTTTTAATATATTTTAGGTCTTTATCTTTCTCTTGTTGATAAAATACGTCATAAAACAAGTCTACATTTTCTACAAGGTCTTTGTATGACTTGTCATTTATTAATTCAGATGTAGACTGTTTTAGTTCTTCGCGATTTTGTTCCAAGGCATCAATTGTTGTATATTTTTTTTCTGCCAAATATGGGTAATAGATTTGCATCATAGTGTCTGATGTTAATGAGTCTGCGCCTTCTTTTACGGATTCTTCATTAAACATGTTAACATATTCTAACACGTCGCTAGCGAGACATAAAAATATAGTATTGCAAATAATAGGTTCATAGTCTAATAATATCGTTTTATTTGTTGTTGAAATGATATTTTTCGCTTTATCCTTTAAAAATTTATCTATTTCTATCACATTAAATGGGTTAACGGTAAATGTATAGTCTAACTGATTGTATGTTAATTTTTGTCCAACAGGAATATCTTCGACCAAAGGAACAATAGATTCTTCGATAATGTCTTCGCTTTCTTCCCCTTCTTCGCCTGACTCCTCATCACTACCTGTATCTTTTTCTTTTTTATATCTAAAAAACAGTTCCATAATATCCTCGTATGTGTATATATCTTTTAGTTCATCTTTATTGGATCGTAAAATAAGTTCACATTCCGGTTTTAGTGACCATCTATGAGAATTTGTTAAAAAATGAATAAGAGATGCCCTCGTTATCGTAGACGTGTCGTTATTTGATAACTTATTATATAACCGCGTAGGAGTATAGTCGACGTTTCTTTTAGAAAACATATACAGCTCATCAAATGATGGTAAATTTTCCATTTTCATATTTGAAATAATTTTCTTCTTCACTGTCTCGATTGTATCGTCTCCGTATAGTCTATCAAATGAGAAATCTACATTTATTTTATATCTAAAAATATTTTCTAATTCTGTGTTACTAAATATATCATTAAAGTATACATAATCTTCGTCCAATGGGTTTTCTTCGACTTCTTCGCCTTCATTCGAGTTGAATTTTTTGTCCAAGTATGCTTCAAATTTTTCTTTTAATTCTTCTACAGATATTTCCCATATTTTTTTTGTTAACGGATTCGTTCTTCCATAAAAAACAATAACGTTTGCAGGTACTTGGTCACCATCTATAAAATTATTATTTATATAACTTAATTTATATATATCTTTTTTAATTTTATCATCCATGGTATATATAATATATATATTAGAGAATATGTTTATATATTAGAGAATATGTT
>Ga0209651_1000161_pt1 | contig 24148 bp, 17 predicted proteins | sample LauGreFBDMM110SN_2_FD_188216 | JGI IMG/M metagenome (GOLD analysis project Ga0209651, IMG submission 188216) | Freshwater lake microbial communities from Lake Michigan, USA - Fa13.BD.MM110.SN (SPAdes) (version 2) | ecosystem: Environmental > Aquatic > Freshwater > Lake | place: Lake Michigan... | reverse complement strand
ATTAAAATATTTATTGCCACTAGGAGAATGGCTTACTTGAGTTTAAAAAAATAATAAACAGAAAGGGAGGGGGCGCGGGGGAACCGTAGGTTCCCCGCACTGAATTATTACCCTCCTTATATTATATATGGAATCCGAAGATATACCCATTCAAAATATATACAAAATACATTTACTCGATTCTAATGGAAAGGTAAAACAAATTGTTGTCTTTTGTGACGGCAAAAAAGACCTCTCGAACATCAAAGAATTATTCACTCCCTTGGAAATCGCATTTTACGAGAGTGAAAAAGTGGAGATCCTATTTTCAAAACAAGTTCTACATTTAGACGATTCAATACGCATTATAAAAACAAAAATTGTAAACGAATTGAACGCCACAAGAAATCAAATCGTCGCCTATGAAGAATTGTATATATTCTATTTCACTCCTGAAAAAATAGATATGGAAAAGGTATTTCAGAACGCATTGGATAAAGGTCTGTCGCCTAGCAGCTTGTCGCAAGGCTTGTCGCAAGACGCTTTTTTCCAATATGTATTAAACATGAATTTTGACAAATACAAGGTGGAAGACTTGGATAAAAACAAGGAATATTATGAATACGAGGATTGGATAAAACTTCAAGGTGAAACCAAAAAGAATATTCTAAGTAAACCTCTCGGACTCAAATTCCAAGAAGAATATGACTACTTATTTTCGGCCAATCCCTATCAAATGAAAGGATCTCTCTTCCAAATATCTCCCAAAAATCGTATTCTTGGATACGATAATAATCTTCTTTTGAATTACGGAGACATAGATTTTCAAAACTTGTACATATGTCAAGCCGAGGATGTCTTTGAGTACGCATTCAAAAACGGATTGGACCAAGAATACATATGTCAATTATATTACCCCATTTTGTATAATCTTGGAATTTCCAGTGGAGAAGGTCTAATCGAATCACGTCCTGCATTAGAAAAAGATAGTAAAAAGCGCATTGCGCAACCCATATTAAAATTTTACGATTCGATCAAAATGTTTCACGAAATATACTGGGGTAGAAAATCCGCTCTTCCATATTTAAAACAAGGAATATCAAAATATTCGGTGAAATTGAATCTTGGACATGGATTCCCATTAGAGATCCTTTTCAAGAATATTAACGCTACAGCTGATATGCCTTTTATCAAATATAACCCTGGGTCACGACGCGAAAATATGTACCGCCTTTATTCAGAATATATTTCGCAAAATGGCAAAAAGATTCCGGTTTTATCAGAACCGGTAATTATGCGTCTTATGAAAGATCACGGCAAATCGAATCAAGTCGCTATTTATATAAAAACTGTTTTCCAAGATATTGCGCGCGACGTTTTCATCTGTTTTGATATTCATGGTAAACTCAATATTTACGGCGAGTCTTCTTCGACGCCTATTTTGCCTGAAAATTTCCAACAGTTTATTATTGAAACAGCGAATCCGGTTATACAAAAGGTCAATAATGTTTTACAAACATCAGGATACGCATTGAAAATGATTGATTCTTTATATAATGGGGCGGTTGAATCGTCGAATTATAAATATGCCTTGGTTTTGCCAGTCGATAAAAAAATAGATCTTAAAAAACAAAATGGCGCTATATCGAATGTTTTCGACGTTTTTTCGAGTGATGTATATTCAAGTCAAGGAGCCTCTTTAATATTCAAACGCGTAGAGAATTTCATTGAAATGGATGCGCAATCCACGCTAATCACCGAAATTTATAAACAAACTAATAATAGTTTTGATGTAATCCAGGCTTTAATAAATCAATATCGTTTAACCCAAGAAGAGGCCGAACTTAGATTGGCAAAATATTCATCTGAACACCAGCACGTCTCCGGAAAAATTATCGAAAGTCCTGGATTCCGAGTTTCATTCAAAATGGAACCTTTCAAAAACAATTTAATTGTGGAAGTTTCTGAGATTCTAAGCGTGGAATACATACCTGTTGTTCATATGTACATCGATACGATTTTACGCATATCCCAAAATCCAAGTAGTACAACTGTTTCTGCTGCTAAAATGAAAACATTTTGTGAAAAACAAAACAAGTCTGCGGAAACTGAATATAAACCATCCATAGAAAACGTCATTTCCACGGTCGAAGCCGAAACGAAGAATAATTTATACGAGATACAACCCTTACAATTCGGAGAAACGGAACAAACATTCGATGCCGATGACGACGACGATGGATTGTATTTTGACGACGATTACGCATATGAGGAAGAAGATGGCGGAGAACAAGAGGGACCTCCACCCGGAATAATAGAAGGAGAAGAAGAGTCCACTCAACTGGGAGGAGAGGGTACTCCCGAAAACGAAGACGTCGAGGATATAGAAAAACGTCTCATAGGAATGTCGATTAAAAAACCCAATCCCTTTTTGAAAGACAAAACGGACCGAGATCCCGCTTTATTCTTGACCAAGGCACAAGGTAAATATAAACTTTATTCTAGGGCATGTCCTTCAAGTGATCGCAGGCAGCCTATTATTTTAACAGAAGCCGAAAAGAAACGCATTGACGAAACGAGTCCAGGATCTTACGAAAATGCCATTAAATATGGTTCTGATCCCAAAAACCCATATTGGTATATCTGTCCAAGATATTGGTGTCTGAAAACGAATACGAGCATTTCAGAAGAAGACGTAAAAGCCGGAAAATGCGGCGGAATTATACCACAAGAGGCTGACGTAGTTCCCAAGGGGGCCTATGTTTACGAATTCGCAAATACACAAGAGCATTTCGATAAAAATGGAAAATATATTAACCATCATCCTGGATTCTTACCGAAATCCAAGCATCCCGATGGATTATGTATTCCGTGTTGTTTCGGCAAACAATGGAATTCCGAACAACTCAAGAAAATGAGGAATCAATGTATACAAAACGATGTCGAAGAAGCAGTAAATGATAAAAAGAGTTTTGCCGATAAAGCCGCGTCATATATTATCAGTGCGACGAGCTTCCCCCTTCCTCAACATCGGTGGGGTTTTTTGCCCATACAGATGCAACTCTTTTTAGGGACCGATTCCAGTAAGCTAGTTTTGAAACACAATTCGGCGCTTTTACAACCAGGAACGACTTCGTTACTGCGTTATGGAGTAGAAGACTCTGAAAATAAATCATTCATAGCAAGTTTTGCTCATTTTTACGCATATAAGCATAAATTGAAAGCTGTACCTACAATTAAAGAAATGTGCGACATTTTGGCAAAATCTATAACCTTGGATATGTTTTTGAAATATCATAACGGCAATTTATATTCCACATTTCGACCGAAAACCTATAATGCGGACGACTTGGACTTGGATAAATATATCAAAGACGATCCTTCCAAATCGGAGTTTGTAAAGACTTTGGATTTGAAAGACGATTCCCAGTTAGAATTATTACAAGATACTATCGCATCCTATGAAAACTTTTTGGATTATTTGACCAACGAATCTTCGGAAATAGATCACACTTATTTATGGGATTTTGTTGTCGAGGCGAATATTTCGCTCATGCGTGATGGATTCAATTTGGTTATAATGGAAATACCCAATGACGATGTTACGAATAATATCCAAATCGTATGTCCGACCAATTCATATTCACCCAATATATATACCGTTAAAAAAGAGACCATCATTTTGATAAAACAGTCCAATTATTACGAGCCCGTGCACCAATATGAGCAAACCACCGGCGGAGAGGTCATTATCAAAAAGGCATTCTTGGAAAACAAATCAATAGAAAACGTCCGCTATATGTTGAAACTGATCAACGAATCGACTAAAAAATATTGCACGGCATTACCTAGTCGTCCAAGAATATACAATTTCAAACATAACATCCAAGCACTTGAATCGGTGCGCATTTTGAAATTGAATAAATACGTCATTCGAGGCCAGGTGATGAATTACAACCGTAAAATCATAGGGTTATTAGTTTTGAAATCGGAGGACCAGAATCCCGTATTTGTTCCATGTTTCCCTTCCGGATTGATTGAAGGTATACCTCTTGTAACCATGGATGACCCATCGATTTATTTGGACTACGAACTCACCAAAAATCGTTTGATCAATATTCACCAAGAAACCGACGGAAAAATACCATGTTTACCGAAAATGAAAATCTTGGAAGATAAGCTGATCGTAGGTATTTTGACAGAGACGAACCAGTTCGTACAAATCGATCCGCCTATTCAAAATATCGAAGACGATTTGGAAGAAGTCAAGCAATACGACTATCCCATCAAGAATAGAGCTGGCATAGATAAAGTGTTGGCCACAAATCCACGCGAAGACGCGGATCGAACCGCTGCTATTAGCAAAATATCACTAGAGAGCCAATTCTATTCCATTTTCAGAAACGTAATTCGCCTTTCAATCAACGATTATAAAAATTACAAGTCCAGAAAACAAATCATGGACATCTTGGACGATATCTCCATTTTTTATAAAGATAAGCTGAAACGTGTTAATGTCATTTTGCGGGAAATAACCAAAGATAAAGTCGGGTTCCAGGCATTCGACCAAGCCACGATCGAAACTTTTGGTGAAATCTCAAACTGCTTCCAAGACTCGGATGGGAAATGCGTGAGCGATCCTTCAAAACAATACTGTTTAACGACGGACGATGGTATATGTAAAACTCTGTTTCCCAAGACGAATCTATTGAGTAAAAATGATAATGAACTGGGTTATTTTATACGTCTGGTGGATGAACTCATTCGGTATAGACGAATACGTCTATTTTTGCTGCATCCAAAAACGGTACTTAATATCACTAATAATGAGTATAAGATTTTGCAGACCGAACTGTTTTTGCTCGAGAGTTTATTGAACCATGACTATTTTCGCGATCTTGTCCCATTTAATTCGAATAAACATGTTACGAATATTCATTACGACGCGGCAAAACCCGCCATTACTCAAAAGTATTCGGATGCCGTTTTTATAAAAGACCAAGAATTACTCATGAATACAAGATCGGACACCGGATCTCTAGACGAATATATTTTGGATTGTATTGAAGAGACCAAGGCCAGCGTGATCGGTAATAATAAATCGGGATCTTGGAGACTCGTGTTTCCGCCAAATACAAAAGAAATTGTATTTGGGAATAGTATCGTGTGTAGTTATATCCCGATGATTTATGTTTTACAAAAACATTTGAAGGCGCCCATTACCATTGAAAATATTAAGAAATCATTGTGGAATGGGTACTCACAATTGACAGAATTATATTACGATAAAATCGTCTCCATTTTACGAAAACAGGGGAAACGGGAACTCATGGATTTGGTGAGAAGATCGGGAAAAACCTTGGAACATGTCATTTTGAGCGACGCCTATTATATCACGGATATGGACTGGTGGATTTTGTCGCGCATATCCCAAATGCCACTGTTTTTATTTTCGTCGACGACTTTGAAATATCTTGAAACCGGACTAGATTGGCTGGTTTTATATAAAGGCGCGATGAGTGCAAAATATTATTTTGTGCGATCGCCGGTTGACGTCGGACTCAATAAACCTCCCGCGTATCACGTCGTCGATGGACAGTTTTCATTATCTGAACTTAAAAATGATATTTTTATTAATGCGGAACGCGGATCAGCTGAATATAAAGATAATTTCCAAACAATTGACGCGTTCTTATCCAAATACCACTTTATTCAGCGTGGCAAGTAAAAAATCAATTATATTGCGGAAAAACGTCTCGATCTAAGTGAAAAACAATTAAAAACCCATTATTATCATAATATTCTTTATTTTGATTATATGCATTCGCGTTTACCCATTTTAATTTACAAATATTTTTATCAACGTTTTCAACGATTGGAGAATTTGAAAATTCTAAACTGTGACTACAATGTGGAATTTTTTTTAACTCATAATTATAAAATAAAACGCAAAAATAATTATACGTCATATTCTCAAATACATTCCAACAAAATCGATCCAAGTTTGTTTTGCTAAAATTTATCCATTGCAAAAAATGTTGAACGTTTGAACAATCATATACTGGCAAATTAGACCACCATGTGTATATTGTAAAGTCTTCCGATATATTTTTCAAATCCCCGCGGTATTTTATTTCTGTTAATCGAATAATAGAATCTTTCACTATTTCCCGTTCATTCATATGATTTGGCATTTTACCACCACATATAATTTTACTGTCTACCACTGATTTCATGCAGGAGTAAAAATTATTTTTATTTATAAATTTTATTTCAGAATCTATACAACTGATGTAATCATATTTTTCGTACAAAGCGGATAAACCGTATAATTTTTTTATAGAAACAAATGATTTTGTTTTTTCTACTATATCAATGTCTGTAAAATCGCTCAATATTAAAAATTTAAATGAAAAATTTTTTAATAATTTTGTTTGAAAAACGTTTTTGTCTTCTTCGTTGGTAAAAATAAAATATAAATCAACATCTTCGTTGTTTAATTCATTCAAAATATAATGACCATAATCAAAGTGTCTAGGGTGTATAGGAACTATAAATGCGCAACTACTCATTTATATATATATATAATTATTTACACGTTGTAATTCATAAAAACTATATATTTTTATGAAATTTTTATCGATATTTACTTAGTAGCCGCCACGCGCTTTGCGGGCGCGCGCTTACGGGGCGCCTTCTCCACCTTGGAGAATCCCTCATTGTCCTCTGGAACAAACGACTCATCCGCAACTTGCTCGCGAGGTGCGCGAGGAGTACGAGGAGTAAACTCCGGACGAGCGGGCCTGGTTCCAAGAGCCAGCTTACGCGTCTCGCACATAATAGCGCCGCCCTTCACGCCGCTAATATCAACGGCCTGATACTCGTGCTTATCGTTCTCCGACTTGATCAGATTGAAATCTACATACTCACCTTGTACCAAATACTTGTACTGCGCGTTATTCACGCGAATCGAACTGTAATGGGTAAAAATGTCCTTTCCACCAAAGTCACCGTCGCCGCACACTGTAATGAAACCAAAACCAGCCTTGTTGTTAAACCACTTCACCATTCCAGTAAGACGATCTCCAGTAATAACTTCTTGCGACTCGGTCATGATGTTACTCACTTATGAATATATATGGCAATGTTTTTTTATATCATTTCCAAAAAAATAAATAATCATATGCACAGTTGCGGTTGAATCAGGTCAAAACAATAGGTTATTAGAATTTTATTTTTAGATGAAAAACTCTCACGGTTTTCTTGGGCTCCCGGTGGATAATGCTGAAAGAAGGATGGGGGTTGGGGGAAACCTATGGTTTCCCCCTATTTTGAAAGAATGTATTAATTGTCTGGAGTTTCTTTTTCTCATTGTCGATTCGGGTCAAGAACTTCTTGAATAGCAGCTCCTCAATCTTTTTCGAAGTATGTTTTTCGCGCTTCTTCATAAACGTCTCCAAATCCGGAAATTCTTGTTCCAACGCAGCCACGTCCTTTTTAAAAGTCTTTATTGCCTGAGTCTTATTTTGTAGTTGCCAGATTTGTTCCAGCGCTAATCCGAATAGCTGCTTCAACGGTTCCATCAACTGATTCTCGATATAATAAATATAATCAATCGTGATTTTGTTTTCTGCGATGAACTCGGGCGTCTCGATGCGTTCACCCAACTTCGATTTCGCATCTCCTTGACAAACCACCAAATATTTCATACGATCTCCCGATTTGGGTTTATTTCCAGGATCGCGTTTCCCGATTCGATTCGCCAAGACATTATGCGCAATTTGTTCAGGCTTCTTATAATCACTCTTTAGTTGACGCGTCATGGTGAGCTTATCTGTTGCAACCTTTCCTGAAATGAGATTCTCGAGCGAAATGTTCAAGAAATCAATCGCCTTTTGTATATTGTTTTCCTTCATCAGAATATTCAAGATCCCGCCATAAACGTCTTTCAAATAATCACACGAATCTCTGCGTTTAATAGCGAGACCCATATACTTCATTTTGCCTTTATTGGGATCCGTCTCGTAAAGCATTCCAACATAACGCTTTTTCGAGAGCAGTATAAAGGGCATCAGTGTCTTTTCATACGAAAGCTCCATCGGCGGTTTCAGCCATTGTGAGCAAAGTTTCGCCGCATCTTGTGCGATTTCGATGGTGGCTTCTAGCGCCGGCTTTCCGATAATCTTTTCACCAGTTCCGGGTTTCTCGAGATTAAATGTGAAGAATACGCTATCCGTGTTATGAACAATCATATTTCCGATTCCTGCCGCGAAATGATGATTTTCGGTTGTCAAATCATATACGAATCCTTCATAATAAATATTTTGTAGTTTCTTTACAGCGAGTGGATTCTTTCGCTGCGTCCTTTTCGTCATAGTGATTCTATAAATATCCATTTTATCAGATCTTGTGTTGATCGATGTTCTCCAGCCCAAACTTGACGCAAGCCAGCAAATGTGAGACGCGCTAATCTGATTTTTTTGATCGATTCGCACATATCCATTTTTATCTTTATCTCCATCTGCGTCATATAATCCATCCCAAAACGCCTGTCTAATTTCAACCGACGAATTCAATAAATCTGAGGGAATTACCTTCGCCTTTTTATAATACATCATGGAGCGATAGTTTTTGATAAATTGTGAAATCGACCCGTATTTATCGCATTTCGGTGAAATCTTGTAAACTCCCGAACTATCCAACGTATCCATAAATCTCCATTCAAGTTCGGGATACGCAATTTTACACAATTCAACATATTTATTGATGATTTCCATAGAAGCGTTATTCAAAGCCCAGGATGATTTTTTACCAGATTCGCAATCGTAAGATCCGCAACTTCCGTCGCCGAAGAAGAATCCCATAACGCGAGCTTCTTCTGCCGAATATTTCGAAATATTGTTTGCCGAATTTGGAAATTCGTTATGCAAGAGCTCAGTTCCGACGATTATATTCTTTGGCGAAATCTCGGATCCATTTTTGAGCAAAAGCGAATGATCGTCAGTTACATCGACCAATCCGGTATGCGTCAAAACACGAATCATCTGTTTATTCGAGGCAAGCTCATGTCTGATGACGCGATGCAGCTTTGTCCATCCTTTCTCGGTCCACGATTCGACGTCCGCTAATTCGCAAAACTCTTTGTCTTGTTTTCCTGGTTCCAGACATTTGACCCAATTATTATCACCATATTTGGAAGCGAGTTCCTCAACCGTGCAAATTTCAACGGATTCGTTCTTTTTAATGTAAATCGGTGTATAGTTTGCAACACTGTCGCCATACACATATTCGGCTTTACATTTGACTTCACCGATACAGTCGGTGCTATAATCCATATTTCCATAAACTTCCTCAATAATACGTTTCGCATAAATGATCATCATTCTACCCGTCGCTGTTGTACATGCCGCAACGTCCTTTTCGTAAAACGCCGAAACTTGCGCGCCACATTGACCATACAACGAGTTCGCCGTTTCTTTATATCCGAGCTGTCGCTTTTCCAAAATATTTTGCATGAACGGATCTGTTTCCGTCTTGATCTTCTTCCTCGTCGCGGCTCTTGCTCCCAAGAGTTGCTCCAAAATCGCGGGTAAAATTGACTTTTCGTTGTTTGGAAGTTGCGCCCATCTGACAATGAATTTCCCCACCTTCGTTTTGACTTCTTTCGATTTCGGTTTTGCAGGATCACGTAACCACTTGAAATTATCAAACTCAATATCGATGTATTTATACTCGGGTAAATTATCATAAATGAATCTCCCCGATTTGTCCTTTTCGCCCGTCTCTTTTACCAAAGCCCCGGTCAAATCATATTCTTTGGTCCAAACTTTACTATCATGTGAGAAGTTCTGACTAATCATCGAGGACGGATATAGCGAAGAATAATCGACGCAAGCCACCGGATTATCCATATACATCGAACATTTCGGAGGCAAAACGATGGCCCCCTCGAAGCTCTCCTTTTCGCCCGTTTTGTCCAAGTCCGGCATCAGAGTGTTCTTTTCCCTGCATTTCTTTGCCACGAAACTGGTCAATTTGATGCTTTGACCGCGCGTGATCAAGAACGCAATGGGAACACTACAAATCGTCGACATCTCGCTGTATCCAGTGATCAAGTCGATCTTATTCATCAAATGTTGAACTAAGTTACAATCCTGAATACAGTATTTCGCAACAATCGCGCGATCCGCCGACGACCCGTCCGCCAATCGGAAAATATCCTGTGGCGTCAAGTCGTCCTTCGCCATACCCCATTTCATATATTTACTCAAGTCCAGCGGCTCTTTACCCTCGATCGTAATAATATTATACTTTTTATTAGCACCACTTTTGGGATCGAGTGCTTCGCGATCGCGTTCAATGGCCTCGACTTTGAACTTTTGACCATTTTTATAATAATCCGAAGTAAAGCCGACCAGTTCAATGTGAATATAATCTCCAACGTGGAGTCCGCGAATATTTCGTGTGAATATTTCTGTTGTATTTTCCAAAACCTGGACTTTTGAAATATCGTCGCTGATATTCTGTCCCGCCACATCATCCAGTTTATACGACGGCAAATTGAAATTTCTGCGAAAATGGACAAAGAGATCGATCTGGAGTCGGCCCGTCATTTTCACGAAACGCAAATTATATTCGCCAGTAGAAAGCCGAATCGGTGGTGGATTCTCAATTTCCAGATCACAATCATCAATATTATCTTGAAAGAATCCGGCACCCTCGACACGTAAAGGTTTCGCGCAGAGTTCGCCCTCCTTTCTCGAGAGTTTCAAGAATTCGCGCTCACATCCATTCTCTTCCGCGCGTCGAAACATGAACTCGTAATCAAATCCAAATATATTGTAACCGATGATAATATCCGGATTCTCTCGTTGGATCAGGTTTTTCCATTCGATCAAAATATCGAACTCGGTTTTCACCGATTGGATTTCCGCATTGAGAACGGCATCGCAATCGCCCAAAACCAAACAATGATTCAAATACGGCTCGTCTTCGCCATATCGGAGAAAGGTCGATCCGATGAAGGTGATTTTATCACCTTCCAATCTTGGAAACAATAGTGTCATGGTTTCATTTGTAATATCGATTTTTACATCGCGCGGATATTTATCTGCATCCGCCGTCAATACGTCGATAAGAGTGGCGTCCACCGCGGACTGCTTCTTCTTGTACCGACTAGTCGAATGAAATATTTCGGCGAACTCTTCGACTTGCTCGCCGTCACCATCTCCGGTTTCGTTCAATTCGACAGAATCCTTGATCTGCTCGAAGACCTTGTCGATTTCCAAGATGTGAGAATTGTCCTCGGTTTCGTTCATCGACTTGGCATTCTTAAGCGGAGTTTTACAAAGTAGATCGATGAGATCGATCAGTTTTTCTTTTGACGGTTTTGTCTTTGGATATACTAAATCAATATCGTCCAACTTATCCTTACCGAAAGCCGTTAAAACCGCTCGCTTTAGAAGTCGATTTTTGGTCGATGCGTCCATCGACGGACACCCGAGCAATTGATTCGAGAATACATCGACCACTTGTTGAGCGAATCTCTTATAGGTCTTTTTGGGAACCGGAAAATCACCATGACTACTACTGGCCTCAATATCAAAACTGCAAATCTTATATGGAACTCTCACCATCTTATCCGGTTGAGGGATTATACAAGAGACCTTACACATATATTCGTATGTGCAGGTAGTTGATTTTGTATCCATCTCAACAACCTCGTCAGTTTTCACCAAAACCCACCCAGATGGACTCACATTGTGGATATGGAAATATCGCAAAATCGGAGGTATAAAACTCTCATAGAGTTCAAGTTCTGCACCTTTGAATTCGAGCTTGGTGAGGACGCGAGATTTGTAGTCTTGGCCTGTATACCAGAGATTCTTTGTCTTGTTGAAAACGGCCACGCTCTTGAACGTAATCTTGACAAAACGATCTTTCTTTCCCGCGGTGAATCCGTAGAGTTTATTCGCGTCGATGAGCTCGACAGATAAGATCGATGCACCTTGTGATTTTCCGATGAGTTGGCGAATATAATGTAGGAATTCGTCACAGGTTCGCTTTGTCCACTCGGGATGAACGCGCACAAAGAAGAAAGGCGAGAAATCGTCAATATAGATGCAACAAGTTTCACCTTTCTCGTTAAGACCAAACATTTGGATGACAAATCGCGCGGATTCCCTAGGTCTATATTTGGGTTTTTCGCCAAGACTCTCATCGCTACTATTATCGTCGGCTTTGGGTCGTTCATCGAAGAAATGGAAATCGATGAGACGGAAAGACTTACCCGTTATGGTTTTTTGCTTTTTGATTTTAACGACTTTTGGTGTTGACTCCATTATTATGATTTGTGTGGATAGTTTTATTACCTTTTAAAATCGTTGTTTTTGTATTCAATTTTATCTCAGGTCAGGGAACCTTTTGCTTCGCTAAGGTTCCCCGAACCCCTCCCTTTTCTGGGCATTCTAAATCGATTCAAATCGTAGCCCCTCCCTTTTTCATTATTATTTTTATTTTTACTCTTGAATACAAAAGTAAAAATTTTGCGTTAAGAGGGAATCGAACCCCCAGTTCAACCTTGGAAGGGTTACGTGTTACCACTACACTATTAACGCGATTTGTGTGGAATTTTAGGACCACATAATATAAAAGTGCTGGGGTTTTATATTGTTTTCAAAATAAAACCTTTCAGAAAGGGGTTCTGATGGAGTTATTACACCAAGAAAAGGGAGGGGTTCGGGGAACCTTAGCGAAGCAAAAGGTTCCCTGAGAATATGTTTTTGTAATATAAATGAGCTGCCAAACTTCCGCGCCTTCCTTAAATCCAAACTCGAATACTTTAGATCAATCGAATTATTTAACTAATAAAAAAACGATTGTTCGTCAATTTGAATTTTATAACACAAATACGACCATACAAAACAAAAACTGTTGCAATCAGTTTACCCGATCATTGGTTCCGAACACTGTGAATGTTACAAACAAATCAAATTTGACGTTTAATCAAGGAGATTATATCAATTCGAAACGATTTCACGTAGAAATGGCCGCGGCAAAATCTTCGCTCGGATCCACCGAAAAATTACAAACGTTGAAATGTTGTTCTATACCTATTTAGTGATTTAATAAAATCTACGCATTTTGTATATGAAATCAAAAACTCTCAAGAAAATATTTAAACGTAAAAGGAGTCGTAAAAACAAAAGGTCGCGCAAAAATATAAAAAGATGCGGAAAAAAGACTAGAACTTTTAGAAAAAAGTACATGAGGGGCGGGAATAATCTAGTATCAATGATACAAGTTTCAGCGCCATTTGCCACAGTCGCTCTTGGAAATAGTCTTCTTGCGGTAGGCGTTGGCGCCGCAAGCACCCTTATGGCTCCATTGATAGTGGCGGGAGGCGGCGGTGCGGCTTTATATATGATTTCGCATGGAAATTCTGCAACGGCGCAAAGTCTTGAAGTAATTGCTAAAGAGTTTCTTTCTGGAGCGCGTGGACAAAATATTATGTCAGCACTACCTTGGGGACATGTTGCGGACGGAGTTTCAAAAAACCCAAACTACGTAGCGACGATTGCTCGCGCAGAACCGATTAATGAAATCATTTTAAAAATTATTGCTTCAGGGATAAACGCAATGCAATCTCAATTGGGACACGTGGGAGAATTATTCCAAATATATGTTGTTAAAAACGCACAACACTTTCAAACAATAATTTATAAAAATTTAGTATCACCTACCGACAAAACAACCCTTGTAATTGTTGGAGTTATGCTATTTGCACTGATTTTGGGATCTTTCTTCAAAATATTATATAGTGCGCGTAAACAAAAATCTAAAAAAGAACCGGATGTTACTGCAAAGGTAGAAGGTAAAAAAGACCCTATATTGAATGCGACTCCATTGTACCAGGTTCAAAATGAACCAGAAGAGGAAGAGGAAGAGGAACCGGATAGAAGTGCTCACACAAGAGTAGTGAATATTTCCCAACCCGGATTCACTGCACGTGTGAATCCATCGTCTGGAGCGCTCGCCTGGACTATTCCTAGTACTGTTGATGATGTACCATCAAATGAAAAATCTGACGAAAGTTTATTGCCATTAAGCGAATTATATGCATTGGTAAACGAACAAAATGAATTTACATCGGATCAAAGACAACAAAGCCCCTTTTTAACTGACGCTTTTGACGATTTACGCGGTAAAATGATAAAGATTATACATTTTAATGCGAACGCTCCTGAACTTGTCACTATTTTCGCTCACGGCGACGGAAAAGGAAAAGGAAAAGGAAAAGGAAAAGGAAAAATATTATTGTCTATAATAATAAAAGAGTATTATGACGTCGATAATCTAATGCAAAATCCTGCTATGTTTGATTTTTATTTAATTCAAGCTGATGTTCCAGATGGCTTTGATCAAAAGGCTCGAAACCTTATGGATTCTAGTGAAATTGTTGAGCACAAAAATCAGGATGGATATTTTGAAAGCACTCGACGTGACAGCGAATGGATCAAATCAGTTTTAACTGGACTTAGCATAGAAAACCCAAATTTCAATTTAGAATGTTGTGAAAATACCACAAGTTTACCCGTAAAATCTGATAGTTTTAAATTTTTAAGAAGATTTAAAATACAAAATGTTTCGATGAAAGACGTCATAACAATAAAAGGTGAAGGTCAACATGCTATTATAGATCTTAAAGATTCTGATTATGAGAATACAATAACTACACTTTTACGATCAATTAGCGGCACATTGGTCCAAAGGCTTTACCAAGAATAAATGTAAAAATATAGTATTTGATTACTATATTTTTCTAAGCCCATCTTACGCGTCGTGTTTTATTCCTCGTTATAAATTTTCCATTTCTACTTTTTCCACTCTTCGCTCTTTTACCGCCCTTCATCGTTTTCCCCTTTTCACCAAATATATTTTTCATGATTTTACCAAAAAATGTTTCATTGTTTTCGGGTTTTTGTAGAAAGGTTTTATTTTTTTCTTTATTTCCGGGAAAGTATGCGTTATTATTCGATTTCAGATTACTGGCCGCCCATTCGAAAATAGACTTGGCGTCACGCGCGCCCTTGTAATACTCCAACTTCCCGTTATATATTTTGAATATCGTAGGAAATCCACCGTCAATCTTTACAGGTTCTTGGCCGGCGCGGTTATCTTTATTGAATTTTGCAATAAGCGAGTCGACCTTAAATCCTCTCTTCTTATTCTCTTTTGTATCACCTATCTCCTTGAATATCACATTTGTATTTTCAAACCGTTTCTGATAAACCATTTGTTTCATTTTTTTCCATTCGGGAACTAACGCAATGCAATGCCCGCACCAATCCGCGTATATTTCGCCAATAATTAAAGTATTTTTATTTCTACCACCTAAATTTAATTCTGGCTCCATTATATATTATACCCATATTTATTTCTAACGTTTTTGTATATAATATACAATGGCAAAAGTTAAAGAAAATGGATTGGTATATGTATTTTATTTATTCATAGCTCTAGTATTTTTAGCCGGAATATATGTTTGTTTTATGTTTGGGTACAAATCTAAAAAATCGCCCGCGGGACAAGGTATTCCTTCGCCCTCTTCGATCGTCGTACAAAAACAAACGCTGAATTCTCCGTCTATAAATTTATCTCTTTCTCCCGCCAATTCTCCTTCAGGAAAAAACCCTTCTCCTTCTCCTTCTGGAAAAAACCCTTCTCTTTCTCCTTCTGGAAAAAACCCTTCTCTTTCTCCTTCTGGAAAAAACCCTTCTCCTTCAGGAAACGATTTAGCTAAATCAACAACCGACCCGTCGTGTCCCAATTTGCTTGTGAAAAAGGGAAATCAATTATTGCTCTACAATAAAAACGCACCCGAGCAATTTGGAATTAATCCAAAAATTTTTAACGACATAGATGAATACATTTATTTTGTAAAAGCAGAGCGCTATAAAAATGGTGTGGATTGTCCTATACTTTATTTACAACAAGAATCAAACATGCAAGGCGAAGATGTATATCGTATTCGCGCAGGACCATTTGACTTGGATTTCGGAATGCCGACCACATTGGGATATTCCGACGGTTTCCCAAGCAAAGCAGTCCCTCCTTCAGGACTGCCGTTAGCTCCCGTTGTTCCTACTGTTTTTCCAAATACCACGGGTTCGATGCCTACCACTTTTCCATCAAACCAATCCTCGAATTCATTCGGAATTATTGCGAATCAAGACGCGTTAAAGGTCGCGAACACTGGTACGTTTTTCAATAATGCAGGAATAACGCAAAACAATGGATTTGGACCTCTTGCGTTCAATCAAACGGATGCGTCTTCTATAAATAACCCAGCAGCGCCGCCCCTTCAGGACCCGACACAATTGTCCATTATAGTTCCACAAACACAGCCCATTTTCTTAGCTCCGGCACAAACGCAACCCCAAATACAAGGGCAGCCTCCAATTATGATGCAACCTCCTGCGGTTGGACCGGTCGCACCTTTTCCACAGCCTCTGGTAAATGGACAACAAATAATCGAGCCTCCCGCGGTTGGAGGTATTGCACAACAACCAATAAATACGAATAACTCAAGTTCTATTGCTCAAAATGTTCCCGAAAAATATACCGATTCAACGCGCGATCATCCACCATTCAATCAAAATCAATACGCAGGATTTGATCCGTATAATCAACATCTCGGAGCATATACCGATCTGGACCAAATTCACGATTCTACGTTAAATCAAAATCCTACTCTTGGATTAAGCGATAATCCGATGGACCCGAACTGGGGAGGCATAATGTTTACTCGTCGTCAAGTAAATTCTGGCAAGTATGATGACAATGTGGTTACAAAGCCTATTTTTAGCGGATCGCCAAACATCATGACGAATCCGAATAATTTGGTCCCTCTTGTTGTTCCCATCGCAAGTCCGGGTGCACCCTCAAATATTCAACCCGTTCCTAATGTTCCCGGTCAAAATGTTCCTTTATTTAATCCTATGAGGAACAACGGGTCAGCACAAAATCCCCCGAATCCACCTTTTACAAATCCTATGATGAATGGGATTCCGGCAAATCCGATCGTTGGCGAAAATACTCGGACAAATCGAAATTCGCCAGATAAAGCCTAGATCAGAAGACAACCTTTTGCATCGTTCTTTCTTGGGTTGTCACACTCGATATCCAAGGGTGTAAAGAATATATTTATATATTGTAGAAATGGATTTTTTTACTGATATGCTTGGTTTTGCGGCGGCCGATAAAGTTATAGAAAAAAACAATAACGAAATAAAATTTGATAATTTTATTTCACAAGCAAAAGACACACAGATTCTTATATTAATAACAGTTCCTCAATGCGAAGTAGAAATACCCGGTTTTTTTGGTAATAGCACTCATATTATTGACAAAAATTTTATTAAAGACGCCTATTTGGAATTGTATGATTATTTAGTAACAAAAAATATAATTACAGTAAAAAAAGATGACGCGACATCTATTTTTACTTGGAAAAGTGCTTATATAATTAACACCGACTTAATTGACACGCCTAATTTGAGTAAATTGATTAAAAAAGAGAATCCTGATTTTCCAAAATTATTGGAATGTTATAATATCGATCACCAAAAATTATCAACTTTTCTAAAAAATTATAATTACAATTTCGTTGATCAGGTGACAGTCATAACAAAAGGTGGAAAAAGAAAGAATAAAAAAATAAGAAAAAATAAAACAAAAAAGAGAAGGAACACAAAATTTTAGGTTCCTTCATTCGGAGGAGGTATTATGAGTACCGTGTTTCCAAGAAGATATTTTTTGATGTTCTCAATGCTCGTTTTACTCACCTTTCTCGATTTGCCGTTCGTCTCATAAGTTATTTGGTCCATACATTTCGGATCTTCTTTGATACTTTCTATCAAATGTAGGAAAGAATTAAACTTTTGCATAATCGCGATTGCCGAGGTAGAACTAATCCCCGGAATCTGGCATAAAATAATCTCGCCCATGTTTTCCGGCGTCACATTATCTTTTTTCACCTTTTTCACCACAGAACAATATTTTGCCGGGTCTTCAGTAATTGTTGCGGTTGTTGGGTCGCCTGAATAAAAGAGTCGTTGTCCCTTCTCAAAATTCCGAATCGTCTTATCTACCATCGAAACCAAGATGTCCGCTGTGTCTTGTACCGAGGTCGTTCTTATGACACTGAACCCCTTGAATAAACTCAGCGAAACTATACAAGAATATGTCTTCTGTTTTGGATCTCCGTGATTGTGATGACTCGATACATTGGCAAAAGAGCCTTCGATAATATAAATCACGTTATGTGGCGGTACTCCAGAAGAATGCTGTAGTCGGTGTGATTGTTCTGCATATCTACCATCCTTTATCGACGCCAGCAAATCTTGGATTGATTTACGCTCTATAATAATCAAATCCGTACCTTCGTCGTCTTGGATAATGGCATCGCCAAGGGGTATGACACGTTTTTCCAAAGACCACTTTTTATTTTTATGTTCCGCGTGTAACAAAACACATCTCTCGTGTAAGGTAGACTCTCTTTCGTCCAAGATTAGCTTCATATAATGTTAAAGTTAGTGAAACATTATATAGTTTTATAATATAACAAATGGATTTGATAAAGGTCCCCATGCGGTATTTACCGAAAGCGCTGAATAAAAAAGATCGTGCAACACAATCGAAGATGTTGATGAAGTCTAGGCGACTTTATAAAAAAGGAAAATACTATACTAGAAGACGAGTTGCGTCGTTTAAATCCAAGCCATCGAATCACATCGAAAACGCGCGAAGAATATATGGCGTTGATAAAATAAGACCCGGACCCGAGTTGGCCAAAGCAACCGGTTGTTCCGTCGGAGCTCTTCACAAAATAGTCAGCAAAGGAGAAGGCGCGTATTTTTCGTCGGGGTCTCGTCCAAATCAAACCGCACAATCGTGGGGCTACGCTCGACTCGCCAGTTCTATAACTGGAGGCAAAGCGGCCGCGGTTGATTTCTCGATCTTGGAACAAGGATGTGATCCAAGAAAACGCGCTTACAAAATGGCAAAAACAGCTAAACGAAAATATGGTCACGGTCAATCAAGTGCGAAAAAAAGGGGAATATAGATTTTTCTAGTTATTTTTTATGCTTCGGGATTGTTCAAACTGCTTTCCAATAATTCTATGCGCTCTGCCATCTTACTCATTTTTCTTTCCATCTCGTCTCTGGGAATTCTTCCAGCTATGCGCCTGCAGATTTTCTCTTTTATGTGATCGTTTATCTCGTATTGATTCGCGTAATGTAATCGAAATAAACAATACTCGATCAATAGATATAGTTGAACGATACCGATGAAAATTGTGAAACAAGAATATACGTATTCATATACATTCTCCGCGTTCGACATTTCGCCTTGAAATTCTTGAACACAAGCTTCCGAAATCATTTTGCAATTATCATTGGTCTACAAGAACCAATGATAATCAATTTTTATTTACCAACCGTACTGACCAAATGGAAGACGCCAGTAAGGAACGCGAGCAGTGCTGCCGACAGGGCGAGAGATGTTGGCTACGTGGTATGTTCCAAACACAGGATTCCATGTAGACAGGGGTTGGTGAATTCCGTATGTGTAAGATTCAGTTGCATAGGTAGACGCAGGGCGTCCTACCTGGTAAGGAAAACCGGCCTTTTTGTCACCGCCTCCCTGATTCTGATCGGTGTAATAATTGCTGTTCTGTTGGTTGCGGTTCGACGTTGTAAACGGATTACCCTGGGGCATTTATACTCTATGGATATAAAATAAATTAAACGAATATAAAAACAAAATGCGTATAAATAATATCTGACCGATTCATTTTATTTCTCGAATAACATGAATAGCTCTATCGCAATTATCGACGACGACATTCGCGTGGAGAAGAACGCTCAAGGGATTGACACCTATATTTTCGATCCTTATAATCCCCTAAATAAAATCATTTCCGAAAAAGATATTTCCGATTTGCTTCATAGATATGGGATTGATGCACCCATTCACAATTATGAATTATATAAAAGAGCTTTCATCCATAAATCTTATCTAAAGCGTCCCGATTTGGAAAATAAACAAAACAACGTGGTCATTGTCTCTAAACCCGATGATTGCCTTCCTCTGTTTACTAAATCCAACGAACGCCTAGAATTTGTAGGCGACGGAGTCCTCGAATGTATCACTAAATATTATTTGTATCGCCGTTTTCCTAAAGAAAACGAGGGATTCATGACTGAGAAAAAGATTGCTCTCGTGAAAAACGAGTCGATTGGAAAAATGGCGCTCGAAATGGGTCTTCATAAATGGGTAATTATGTCAAAGCACGCCGAACAAAAACAGATCAGGACGAATCTGAAAAAGTTGGGCTGTTTGTTCGAAGCCTTTTTGGGTGCCATGTTTTTGGATTTCAATAAAATTTCAGTACACGATGACGATGGATGGTTTCAAAATCTATTTGTTTGCGGTCCCGGATTCCAAATGGTGCAAATTTTCGTCGAGACCGTTTTTGAGAAGCATGTCGACTGGATCAATCTGATTCGTAACGACGATAATTATAAGAATATTTTGCAGGTGAAAATTCAAAAGGAATTCAAGGTGACCCCCGATTATATGGAAGTCGTAGAACACAGCTCAGAAACTGGTTATAGCATGGGCGTTTATCTATGTCTCGGTCAACCCATTCATATGGTAAGTCCTATTTCCGCATTGTCCATTGACCGATTCCCATCTTTTTCCAATATCCATCAACATATGTCAATTCATGGTAAAATCTTTATTCACATGGGATCGGGTGTACATAAGATCAAGAAGAAGGCCGAACAAATTGCATGCGAAGTAGCTCTTGGAAAGTTGAATCAAATGTCTTAATCAATAGAGATTCAATTGCCAAATAAAATATTTACAAATATTTATACATAGCACAATATGTATAAATATTTATTCAAGCGAGTGAAATCAATCTTGCCGAAAATTTCAGAAACTGAAATTATCGCACTGAAATCCGGGGGTGTTTCTATTGACAGAGAGATTTTTAAAGGAAAAATAGATTATAGTAATCTGTACGATTCATCCTCCTTGAAAAAAATAACTAATTACGAGAAAAATTTTATCGCATCCACCGATAAAGTCTTGGAATTATTTGGTCAATCGAATCTTTACCCTAGTGAAGATATAAGCTCTAAATTGAAATATTTAGGGAACGCTGGATATTTAAGTATGATTATTGATAAAAAATACAGCGGGAATCGTATTTCCGTATCGGCACAGTCCAAAATACTTTCTAAAATCTCCTCTTACAATCCATCTTTGGGCGTCGTCACAATGGTTCCTAATTCATTGGGGCCAGGAGAATTGATACAATGTTACGGGACAGACTCGCAAAAAGACTATTATTTACCCTTACTTTCGAATGGTACATTTATTCCCTGTTTTGGATTAACCGGACCCAATAATGGTAGTGACGCAGTGGGAATGATAGATAAAGGAGTTGTAGAAGTCGTAGATGGTAGAATCAAAATAAAAGTGACGTTGAATAAAAGATACATTACCTTAGCGCCCGTATCTAATTTGATGGGAATTGCATTTCAACTTACAGACCCCAATTGTTTGCTTAAAAACAAAAAATCCGGTATAACTCTTGCTTTGATAGAAAAGCAACATTTTCCCGATTTATGTAAAACTTATCATAATCCTAACAATTGCGGATTTCCAAACGGAACTATCAAAGGAACGATACATATCGACCCAGAGAAAGTCATAGGCGGAGAAGATAAAATAGGCGAAGGTTGGAAAATGTTAATGGAATGTTTAGCGGTAGGAAGAGGAGTTAGTCTACCAGCTACAGCCAATGGTTCTTCCAAATATATAACCTATGGCATTCAAAACTACATTCATTTGAGAGAACAGTTCAAGATGAAAATTGGCGATATGGAATCGGTCCGAGAGAAATTCGTGGACATGTATTTGAATACATGGATCATTCATAATTCAGTTCAATTTACAAACCATATTTTAGATAGTGGTTCAACACCCTCTGTTGTTACAGCAATAATGAAGCAACAGACTACCGATAGGGCAAGAAATATATTGAATCATGGAATGGATATTTACGCCGGCAGTGGAATATGCGTTGGAGATAATAATTTTTTTACAAAGTTTTACAATTCATCGCCTATAGGAATCACGGTAGAAGGTTCTAATACTCTTACTCGTGGACTTATCATCTATGGACAAGGATTAAACAAAAGTCATCCTTATATTTTTCCTATTTTTGAAAGCATTCAAAACAATGATATTTCTACTTTCCGTAAAAACTTTAATGCTATGCTTTTAGAAATAACTGCCAATTATTTGCTGCTTTTTTCTCCACATAAATTCATTCACAATAAGAAAAATATAGACAAGCGTTTAGATTATGCTACTTTGAAATTTAGTCTTCTTTCCAATTTTATTGCACTTCTTGGTGGTAAAATCAAATCAAAACAAATGTTGTCTGGAAATATGTCAGACATCGTCTCCAATATTTATCTGTCTTACAGTATTTTATGGTACCACCATCACCATTTAAAGAATAATCATAAAATATTAAAAGATCAATCCATTGAATATTTATTGAATGACGTAGACAATAAAATAAATTTGGTCATTGATAATTATCCAATAAGATCGCTACGTTGGTTTTTGTATCCTCTTCGCAGTAAAATTCATTCTACGTCCTTGGAAAATAAAAATATTCTTTATAAATACATTGTGAACAATGAAGAATTAAAAGATATTTTGAAAGAAGACATTTATTACAAACACACTGTGCTTGATAAAATGGAATCTATACAAAATATGGATTCCAAAACCGCGGAATATCAAAAAAAGTATCAAGACATTATAAGCGTGGGAGAATATACCATATAAAACAAAATGAAAATATTTACATTATAAAAAGAAACCATTTAAAATTGTCTTGCTGTAAATATGCAATTATAAATTATGAAATTTATAAAATCAATTCTACAAAGATTTTTGCCGAAAGAATTGCCGAAACCGATGGGTCGATGGGCGCCCCAAGAATGTAATATAAAACTTAACCAAAAAATAGATTTATCAAATGAGGATCATTGTGGTCCGTGTGGGCAATATGTATTATCCAAACAAGAAGAAGACGTTACAAAAAGGAACATTTCTCGTGTTGAAAGGTAATATATCGTAAATGTATATAACATGATCCCGAAATTTTTTACACGCAATAATGAAGATAGAATAAGGTTCGTAGAATTTGTTCAAAACAATAGCGACGTACTTGCAAAATTGGTAGACAGAGAAGAAAAAGAATTAGAAGTAGAAGGTGAAAAATTTGGACGTTCTCAAACAAAAATCAAACACCAAAGCCTTACTGATATTCTTGCTTTTCAAAAAAAGAGGAAGGCGTTTAAAGACTTTAAAGCTACTTATGAATACTTTATGTCATTGAATTTGGGAGATGATCCAGTAAGAGGGGAGTTGTTGTACGATTTAGACAGTGACGAAATACACGGCGATGGATTTCTAGAACATCCAGAAAGAAGAAGACAAATAAGAGAATTTGAAAAATGGTTGAACTCGGCACACGTAAAAAAAGAACTGGCGAAAAAAACATTGCAAAAAACTATAAAAAATAGCCACATAAAGAACTTGAAAGAAAACTTGGATATTTTATCAGCGCGCCCTATGGGTGCATTGAGTAGAACAGATCCGGGCGGTCTCGATTACCAAAGAACTCTTGGAAAATGGGAAGGAAGGACCATGGCAACGCACGATAAAAAAGGTGGAAAAAATAAAACGAAGCGACGTAGAAAAACTCGACGCTTTACATAAAGCGGATAGTAAAAGTTAATACACGTTATATTTTGTCATATTATAGTATAGTATAACAAAATGTCAAATCGTATATCTTTAGAGGACTTGAAACACAAACCCATGCCCAATAAAAAACAAAAGTTTGGTGTCGAGGCTTTTTATTCGGATGAACTGGTCGAAAAAAAAGATACAAAAGAAGTTCAAGAATTAGAAGAAGGCGAAGAACCCAAAGAACCAAAGAGAAAGAACATTATTTCTTTAGTGGATAAGAGAGAATCGTCGAAAATAGATCGAGACAGTATTATGA
>Ga0209651_1000159_pt1 | contig 24205 bp, 21 predicted proteins | sample LauGreFBDMM110SN_2_FD_188216 | JGI IMG/M metagenome (GOLD analysis project Ga0209651, IMG submission 188216) | Freshwater lake microbial communities from Lake Michigan, USA - Fa13.BD.MM110.SN (SPAdes) (version 2) | ecosystem: Environmental > Aquatic > Freshwater > Lake | place: Lake Michigan... | reverse complement strand
ATCTTTTTTAATATATTTAGGAAATAATTTTGCAAATTTCTTAGATTTTTAAAGTTTGTCACAAAAGTTTGTCAGAAGTTTGAAACAAACTATTTTATTTTAGGTGTTTGACCTCAAAGTTTGTCAGAAAGTTAAAACAAACTATCTTATTTTATATGTTTGTTTCAAAGTTTGTCAAATATTTAATTCAAACAAAACAGCTTAAAGAGATTTTAATAAATAAATACATAACACGAATGGCATCACCTGTGAATACCTCTCTTACGTGCAACAGTGCAAAGGTTTGGGCGTTCTATCATGAACATCCTGAATTAGATTTCGAAAAAATGAACGTTATGTTCACAGATATTCTTGCGTCAATTATGCAGACAACTAATCCTGTAAATAATAGTAATATTACTTCACAGATTTTGAATGGATTAGCAAATATTCAATCACAGCTTACAAGTCAACAGACGGAATACAGTAAGCTATTATTTTTAAAACTTACAGAGTTTAAGAAAGAGTATACGGATGATTTGAAGATGATTTTGTCGTCGAATATTGCGGATAAGATTGCTCCTCTGATTAAAGAATCGAATGGGAGTATATTGGATAAGACACAGTTGCTGTTATCAGAACTTGTTCCAAAAAATAATGAAAACCTTTCAAGACAGATTAATGAAAATATAAAATCTTTTTGTTCTTCTATAATGGATGAGGTTAGTAAGACATCAAAAATAGATGGTGAACCTTTGTCGCAGTCATCGCTGGATAGTTTTATTAAAACCATTGATGCAAAATTTTTGAATGTTATTGACTCTACTAGAAAAATGGTTGATTCAAACAAAGACGCCACATTGTCACATTTTTCATCTATAACTTCATCGCAAGTTGCGCTTCAATCTGAAGTAAAAGATGTTCTCAAAAGGATGGAAAATTCTAGTTCAAAAGGGAAAATATCTGAGAATATTGTTTTGAACATTTTAAGGGGTCTATATCCTTCCGCGGAGGTTGAATACGTAGGTTCACAAAAAGAATCAGGAGATATTATGATTCATCGAAAAGACAGACAAAAAATTCTAGTTGAGAATAAGTGTTATGAATCAAAGACCGTAGGTTCAGACCAAGTGAAGAAATTTATTCATGATGTAGATACACAAAATTGTTCAGGACTATTTCTTTCTCAGGAAGGAGGTATTGTTAACAAAGACAACTTTGAAATAAATATACATAATAGAAATGTGTTACTATATATCCATAATGTAAATTATGACAAAGACATAATTAAAATTGCTATCGATATTATTGATTCTTTTAAATCTAAATTAGATGAAATTACAACAACTGATGACTATTCTATTAGTAAAGACACACTAGACGATATTAATAACGAATACCAAATATTTGTAGAGCAAAAGTTAATTCAGTTAAAAATGGTTAAAGAATTTTCTCAAAAAATAACAAAAACTATTGAAGACTTTCAACTTCCAGTACTTGATAAACTATTATCTTCAAAATATGGATTTATATCATCTAAATGTGTTTGCGAAAAATGTGGTTATGTTGCTAAAAATCAGCACGCATTGTCATGTCATAAAAGAGGCTCTTGTGGTAAACAATTAGAACCGATTCCTCCTATGAATATTCAATTGCAAGCACCTTCGCAAGCACCTTCGCAAGCACCTTCGCAAGCACCTTCGCAAGCACCTTCGCAAGCACCTTCGCATCCTGTTCATCCACCCTTGCAACAAAAACCAATTAAGATACTTACAAAAACGATTGTAACTCCTCCATCATCCAAGTAATTGTTTGTTGTTGTTTGTACGTTATTTATTATATATTGTGAATTTTTACAATATATAATTTCCAATTTATTATTTCCTATTTCCTATTTTCTCACGCCTTTCATACGTCTCTTCTTTTTTTTAACCTCATGTATCTGTTGTACTTGTTCTATTGAGTCTTGGGGTTCATCATCCTCTTTTGATTGTTCCTCTATAATAGGAGGAAGACTACAAACAGGAACTACAACACTTGATAATGTTTCTATCACCGGTTCTTCTAAAACAGGTACAGGAATATTTTCATGTTCTTTATCTTCTTTTATTTCTTTTTCATGTTTTTCTTCTTCGTCACCTATTGTATAGATTATTCTTTTTTTTTCCGATTTTTCTTTAATCTCACGAACCTCATTGCTCTCATCTTTTTTTATAACCTTTGCTATACAACTATCAACTGCCTTCACAACAGGAACACGAGCTACTTGTAATGGCGTCAAATGAGGATTGTCCATTACTTGTGCAACCTGAATAATACCCATAGGAGCACGCTTTCTATAATTCATGGAAAAAAACATTCTATATACTATATTTTATATACTATATTTTATATTTTATAAAGTACTACTACCTGTATTGTTTAAAATATATATTTTGATTTTTTTATAAACACAAATGACACTACCATTAAAAATATTCCAAACATTAAATACAAATCTTTAATACTTACACTATCCATAAAATACGTTGATGCTATATATGTCCCTATAAAATATCCAATAAATAAAGGTATCCCAACTTCGAAATCTATCCTATTCGTATTATAATAACCATACAACGGAAATATAAGAGCAGGAGTAGTAACAGTTAGTAACGTCGTTCCAACAGCTGTCCTAAAATCTTTTACTAAACCAGATAATGATAATATCGTTGTCATTGTAAAAGTACCTATTCCAAGATATACTGACAATGGACCGCAAATAAACCCAATCAACAATGACGATAATATTTTTAATATTCCATTCATTTCAATATTTTATATATTTACTTCATATTTTATTATACACAATTTCTCTCCACTATTTCACTTAACCATCGTCTCAACTTACTTGCCACGATATTTATTAACTTGTTATCCTTGTAATACTTATACACTATATCATCTCTCACTTTTATTATTACATATAAAATTACACATATCGTATACAACCTCCACTCCAACATTTTAAACTCTATTATCCTTACTACCCCCCAGTCCTCCACATAACAACACATCGGCGTCTTTTTACACTTGAAGAAAAAATTATGAATATCTAATATACCATCTAGGATGCGATGCATCACTATCTTATCCCTCTTTATTATCATCGAATCCTTTATCTTATCCATACCACATAATAAGTTTATATATATTCGATTCACACCAAACTCCTTATTGAAAATATACGGAGTACCACCATCTATATATCTATTTTCCTCCATTAACTTGTCCATCGTTATATAAGGAATAAAACATGACCTTCGTATTGTCCTTATTATATCACTCACATCTTCATAATTACATTTTACTACTTGTTCGCATTTCATCACATCATAATACGTTATATATAGCCGACCATTTATCCGACTTATTACATCATCAGGCAATACATCCTCTATTATCTTTATTATAGTCGATAATGACTCCTCGTCGAATATTACATTCCTATTCTTTTTAAAACTGCCTACCAATAACTCGTACATCTTTTCTATAAAAATATCCAACTTGTCTACTATAAACAATAATCCAATCATTGAACTAGCACTACACGTCGATACCTTATTAACACATATTAACCCTTTCTCACACATATCACGTATAAAATATAAACAACCAATCAAATAACTCGCATTAAAAGCACCACCACTTAATATCAAATCTATATTCTTCTCTTTTATAATACTTGCATCTATATTCTTTATTAGTACACCTGTCAACTCCTTTACTATACCACTATCCATTCTTTATCCCTTATAATCTTACACATTTTATTTTTATCCATAATTACTTAAATAGTACATACGCACATATATAACACGCCGCGCAAACACGCAAACACACATGGAATATAATCGCCGCTTAGCTCAAATGATACAAGTTCAGAAAATGAATATTTCCCTTTTTAAGAAAAAGAATGCTCTTGCCGATGCCGACTATGCAGACACCAACGCTATCGACCGTCATATCTATCCGTCAAACCTTTTCTATCCGCCAGATTGAAGAGTATGAAACACATGAGAAGTTACAGAAGCGTGAGATTTGGTTTAATTCATAATTCATAAATCAATAACTCAGAACTAATAGTTACAAATATTTTAACTATTATTTCACTTTTTATTACTATTTTTCATATTTTTACTCTCTTTGTACTTGATTGCCCATATTTATACTTCTTTCTCGCCTTGGTTGCCATCTTAAATGCACGCTTCGTATGATTACAACCATTTTTTATTATCTCATAATCCACCGCCGCCGACTTCCCACCTGTTATCGAACTTGCTAACCTAGCTAACCCCCACGACTGCGCCGTCTGATTCGGTCTAGAACCTGACGAAAAATACGCCCCCTCTCCTTTACTCACTATCTTTCGCAACGCCCCTATCGTACACCCCGTCTTCGTCGCCAACTCCTTGTTCGGATCCACATTTTCCACTTTATATATTCTACACGCATCCTTTATATGACTAGAAGTCTTACTTTTATACGATGGAACCTCCTTTCTCGTATAGTATTTATTCTTTTTATATAACCGCCTCGACATCATTAACATTTTTATTTGTTTCTTCTTGTCTTTCCTCGTTAACCTCCTCGGTACATACCTCACAGGAACCTTTGTTGCTAATACCATCTCTATATATCTACACAATATTATTTTAGTCGGACATCGGTTGTATCCTTTCCCATGCTCGCAATATAGGAGAGTATGATATACATGAGATGTTACAGAAGCGTGAGATTTGGTTTAATTCATAATTCATAAATCGATAATTCAAAACTACAATATTTTTATAAAATCTACAATATTTTTATAAAATCTACAATATTTTTATAAAATTCTAAATATGTTATAAAAATATGAAAACACCACACACATCACACCTCTCTAATACTGATACAATGTCTCCGCCACGAGTGTTATCGACCAATCACTACCATTCAAATTCAACGTATTCCCTTTATCATCCTGCAATGATACCCTCAACCTCGATATATTTACAGGACCAAAATAGGTTCTCGTATTGTACATCAAACTACTACCCAAATCGACCAATGAATCCCCTGTATCAAACCCCTGCTTTTTTAACGGTATCACCGCAAATACATCCGTCGTCGTAGGACCCGATGTCCTATACTTGTACGTTATCTTCCTATTGTCCAATATCTGATTTATAGAATACAACTGCGCCTGTGTCAACCTCCTCGGCAACGACTGCACATAAAACGGCGCCATTGTCCCCCTCAAATCCGGGTCAGGTGCACACACATTCGGCAAATCCGCCGAGAAATAATCCGGCACACTTAATGTCGTATCTGTATCCACTATATTCACTAACCCATTATTCAAGTGATTCTGATTGTAATCATCCAGCACCACTATCAAATACTTTGTACCATACGTATCTATCGGTGATTCCGAAAATACACCCCGCTCTATATTATAAGGATACGGCGTAACCGGCGTCGTTATTACATTATTTGCAAGCGAATTAACATACCTAGAAAATATTATCGGCAATGTCTTATCATCTCCCGGTCTATACCCCAATATCCACCCCAAATTATTATTTATCTTCATCGCTGTTGACCCCACACCCGTCTGAATACCTAGCGGATTTGACGGCGTAACATTATCAAAATAACTATTATACACCTCCGTATCAAAAAATATTACTTCTACATCTATATTCGACGTCGAGTTGTCAAATAAAAAACACGCCTTACCATTATAAGGATTATAGGATATATCTAAATTGTTTGTAGTAAACGGCGGATTAGCAGCCCTATTTACAATGGTATCCAACTTATATTGAATCGCATTCACCAACTGGACCTTCGTATAGTTACCGTCATCTATGGATATCGAATAAACCGTCGACCCATGTTTTACCCAAAAATAGGACGTACCCATGGTTTTATCTACCACATACCACGAATACGGTATCTCGTATGAATACAACTTCAATGATAACGTATCCGTCAACGGGTCAGACAAATCCAGCGTAAAATCCGTCGATGATGACGGCGCATCCACATTCTCACTAAAAGGCGCAATATTCTGCCTATACTGACTATCTATCACAACCAACCTCTGGTTAATATTCTTTAGTGTCGGATTCAGCGAATCCTGCGCGATTGCCAAGGGATGCGAGTTTAATACACTCAACTGCTCTCGCTTCATCGTCTCGTGTGCACCATTCTTATCATCAAATGTACTAACCTTGTCCTTTCTATCCGTGATTTTCAAATTCTGCAGCGGGTTACTATTCGGCAAATACTGATTCGTCCACCACTTTTTCATGGCTTCCGGGTCTGCATTTTGTCTCGGTGTCACATCGGGGGTCAAATTCAAATCCTCCAGAATTCGCTCCTTTGCCTTTTCCAAAAAACCATCCCTCGCCAATCTTGGATACTTATTGCTCAATAACCAAAAATGCTTCTCTATGTCATCTATAGTATACTCATTAGGGTCTGTAGATAAACCCAGCAACTCCTTCAACTCATCTACATCATACGTATTCACATCCTTTAATTTCTTTTTTACATTTTTATCATTATCGGTCGACATTTATACAATATACGTATACTTATTAAACTTATTAAAAAATATATTATTATTAATTACAATATATTTTTTATTTCTATATACTTATTCTTTTTATCTCTATTCCTATTTTTATATGTAGTCGTATTTTGTCTCTATTCCTATTTATTTTTATATCATCCCTATTTTCGATTAATCTCACGCATCTATTACTTCTCATATCTATCATACCTATCATGCCTCTCCGCACCAACGTACCTCACAAACATCTCCCATAGTACCTCCCCAAAATTATACTCAAACCTATTGTACTTTAACCACTCCGGCAACCTCGTGACACCTATACTCCTTTTCGAATGTCTCGCACCTTTAAAGAGCAACATCTCTAATACCCATATCACCTTTTTGTGATACTCCTCCGTGATGTCACTTTTGTCAATGCGATATACACCCTCATATATATAACGGTTCAAATTGCCATCAGCATGTATCCTCCTCTTGTAGTTGTCTTCGCATGGACGGTTCACGACAAACCCAACACCCTCTATCCTATTCCTGTTATTATTCATCTCAATGACAAACATTGCAACACCTTCGTCAACTTTCGATGATACCATCTTTGGTGTACCATAGATACAACCTTTTATCCCTCTACTTTCTCGCCAGTCCTTATTCTCCCCGAAACCATAATCCGAAAACCTCGTCGTCATTATCTCAATACCGGATACATAATACTTTGTTTCTCTTGACAAGACCATTTTCACGATGTTTTAGGTTTGCGGTTGCTTTTGCGTTTGCTTTTACTTAAAATGTTTCACGATTCTTTGATTCATACAATTCTCCTATTTTATTTCTTCAATTTTATCAAATCTCACCAATCTGTTACGCCTCATATCTCCCGAGGTATAAAAAAAACAGACACATCTAAGACCTCCTCCCCTCTCGCTAACAAAAACCGACCACAAACGATTGTAGTATGCCCACCGCTAAACTTACCGCCATCGCTGCCGGAATCAACCACGGTTTCACAACCTTGAAAAATACAAGAATTACCAGAACCGCTAGTATAACCGACACTAAAAGCTGAAACTTCTTTGACCACCACTGCGTTCCCTCATTCCTACTCCATAAATTCTTTATACCAACAAGCGCACCTATCAAAACAAGCAACTGAACAACCCTCGCATTCCGCCAGTGATAAACTGTAACAATTAGCGCCGCGCGAACAACAATGCAGATGCAATAAAAAACGAGGCGCCGCCGCTCTACTAGCTCACGTGCCGTCATCCCTCTTTTAAGTAACCCCATACGATACATCATTCGCGTAAAATACGGGTCATCGTTCGGACATACCATTGGATAATTTTATTATATAATATATACAATATAATATATAATATACAACACACAATATACTTTATTTTTTTCGACTATACCGCTTCATACCCCGCTTGTGTGTCTTATGCATATTACGTGATTTTTTATGATTCCGCATTCTATCACATTTCATCAAATCAGATGTTGAAAATTTGACTCGCGTAGCTCTTGCACGATGGTCGCGTTTAAGTTTTGAAACTGTTTTTGGATGATTGTATATGATGATGTCTATGATATTGCGAAAATAGTCGCGGAATATATTTCGCTCCCGTTTTAAATCTTCGACTGTAAACCAGCGCACCTCACTCTTCTCAAATAAACCATTTGACGGATGATCCACATGCCCCTTCAAATACTCGCATATAAACTTATAATTATTACTGAAATAGTACGGCAACTTCTCGTCATAGTCCGCCTTTACTAAATACGTATAACGCTTGTCGTACGCAATCTCATCTATCTTATTTTTCAATATATACTTTTCAAAATCCACCTTTGAACCGAAAAAACCGTTTAGTTCTTCCGCGCCTTCACGTGTTGTTGTATCCAATAAATCCTCGCCGGGCTTTCTACTCCCGCCGAAATCACCCCAGTGACACTTTTTATCTCGCTCCATTGAACCCTCTTTACCAAATAAATAATAGACCTTACCTTTGTTTAAAGCAACCAATATTACACCGGAACCAACCATCGCTAGAGTTATATATTATATAAGTATTTTATTATATAATATAATAAGTTTTTTTGATTGTATCGTTTAAGTTATTATAAAATCACAACAACAGCAAAAAAATCATCTAAAATGGTGAATACTGGCTATGATTAACGAAATCTAGGGGGAATATTCTCTGTACTTAATACTGAATTTGTTCTGAAACCATCAAAAAATCTTACTTGTGATACGGTCCATTCGGAAATATTTTTGTTAAAAATACGAGAATTATTAAACATATGACTCATATCTGTAACGGCGCTTGTATTCCAGTTACCTATAGGTTGATTGAACAAACGGACGCTAATAAACATAGCACTCATATTTGTAACATTTGATGTATTCCATCCACCATTTCCCATTGAATTTGTATAAATTGGTTGGTTGAAATTAAAAGCATCTTGAAACATACTCCTCATATTCATAACGGCGCTTGTATTCCATTTACCTATATTTTGATCGAAAACAACAGCAACAGTAAACATATGACTCATATCTCTAACCCGTGATGTATCCCAGTTACCTATACTTGAATTTTCATTATTATTAAATACCAATGCACCAAAAAACATACCACTCATACTTATAACATTCCCCGTATTCCATGCACCTATATTTTGGTTGAATGCTCTAGCACTTTGAAACATACTACTCATATCTTCAACATTCGATGTATTCCAGTTACCTATAGGTTGATTAAAAGAAGTTGCACTTAAAAACATACCTCTCATACTCGTAACCCGTGACGTATCCCATGTACCTATATTTTGGTTGAAAGCTGTACTACGAGTAAACATACCAAACATTCTCGTAACCTTTGATGTATTCCATGAACCTATAGGTTGGTTAAAAATAGTAGCATTTTGAAACATACTTTCCATATTTTCAACATTCGATGTATTCCAGTTACCTATAGGTTGATTGAAAAGACTAGCACCTTGAAACATAACAACCATATCTGTAACATTTGACGTATTCCAATTACCCATACTTGAGTTTCCATTATTATTAAACGCTGATGCACTAATAAACATACCTCTCATATTCGTAACCCGTGATGTATCCCACGAATCAATACGACTATTGAACGTCATAGCACTAGAAAACATAAAACTCATATTTGTCATAAGTGTTGTGACAATATTATTGAACGGGACAGGTGTTGTTTGACCACTTGGTGTAAAATATTGACTTTGAAGTGTAAGCGCGTAGTTTGTAATTTCGGGCAATGATCTATCATCGACAATAGCAAACCATTCCATACCTGTATTTCTCAGATTATACTGGACAAACAATGGAATAGTTTCAATAGTATCAATATTTATACCATCATATTGAACAGTTACATTATTCGCAGCCAGTCTTAGCGATGTTACAACAAATACCGCGGATACACTACGTGTTTTAAAATTTCTAGACGCAGCTTGGGTAGCATTTATAGTAGTAGAACCTCCGGCAATAATTGTTACCAACCCTGTTGTACTATCCACAGTTGCAACAGCTGTGTTACTACTCGTGTAACTAAATGCTCCACTACTATTAGAAGTCGGTGGTGTCAAAGTAAATGGCGCTTGCCCCAGACTCTTAGATAAATCCTCAAATGGACCAAAAATAGGTAAAGCAGGTTCCACCCTAATCCTTCCAGTGGTAGTATTAGATGCAAAATTTCCAGATGCTTCTTGTAAAGCTGTTATTACAGTAGTACCCACATTTAGGATAGTCACCACCCCCGTTGTACTACCCACGGTTGCAACATCCAGGTCACTACTCGTGTAAGTAAATCTTCCATCACTTGATGTAGACGGTGGTGTCAGGGTAAATGATCCTGAATTAAACTTTACACTTACATCCGTAAAATTACCTAAACTAGTAAGAATCTGCCGAACAACAAAACTTGCTTCAATATATTTTGATATATAATTCGTCGTTGCCGCCTGCGTAGCTTTTATTACAGTAGTACCGGCACCTACAATGGTAATAGTATTTCCAGCTATCGTTGCGACATCCTCTTGACTACTTGTGTAACTAAAAGCTCCCGAACTATTGGATGTAGGTGGTGTCAAGGTAAATGGTGCTGCACCAAAATCCTTAGCCGGAATACTAAAATTGGTCAAGTTAGGAGCAATTTTGTTGACACGAAATATATAATATAAAGGAAGTGACTCTGTATAATTCCCTGCAGCAGCTTGCGTAATGTTTATTTTTGAATAACCTGCACCTACGATTGTTACCACGTCGCCTACAACTGTTGCAACAGCTGTGTTATCACTCGTGTAACTAAAAGCTCCCGAACTATTGGATGTAGGTGGTGTCAAGGTAAATGGTGCGCTACCAAAATCCTTATATGGAATCGAAAAACTACCCAACGTAGGAGCAATCGGGTTCACGATAAATGTCGCAGGAGTACTTCCTGCCGCATAATTCCCTGCTGCTGCTTGCGTAGCTGTTATTACGGTAGTACCTGCACCTACAATAGTCACCACCCCCGTTGTACTACCCACAGTTGCAACCTCTGGTTTACTACTCGTGTAAGTAAATGCTCCCGAACTATCAGAAGTCGGTGGTGTCAAAGTAAATGACGCGCTACCAAAATCTCTAGGATCAATTGAAAACTCATTCAATCTGAGAGGAATAAGAGTTACGTCAAGTCGCATCGTTGTCACACTCGAAGGATATATACCATCGTCAGATGCTGATTGTCTTGCTGTTATAGTCGTACTACCAACCACACCTACGATTGTTACAGTACTTCCCGATATCGTAGCAACCGCAGGATTACTGCTACTATAAACTATAGGGACAGGACTATTAAAATTAACAAAACTACTTATCGAAAAAGGGGCATCCTGGACTGTTCTGGTAAGAAATGAAGGTATAAAAGACAACTCGTTAACAACCGTTTGTATATCATTATTCGCATTTATACAGTCTTCGGATTGATAATCCAAAGAAAATTTGACAGGAAACTTAAACCCTTGTACATCAAGATTCAAAAACCTATCTAACTTTCTTTGCGCGTTAATATTCGGTCGAATCTTTACATCTGTTAACACATGACTTTTTTCTGATTCGCATGAACTACCGTTATGCAACATATTATAGCTTGGGTCCACCTTTATCCACTGATTTGCCGTCGTTGCCGGATTATATATTATTTTATTTGTCGCACCTGTTGCTCCCGTCGCACCCGTCACACCCGTTAGACTACTATTAAAAATTATAACTTCATTCACACCCGTCTTCCCCTTTTCGTATAAATTTCCGCAAAATAATTGCGGGGAAAAATTAATATCATTTAGTTGCGTAATTGTCGTCGTGGTAAGATTTGGCGGAGTCAATAAATATTTACCGTTTGTGATACTCAATAAATCGCTATAGCTACGCGCGGTATTTAAACAATAGGAAGAAGGAGGGGCACCTTGAGTAGGCGTTGCAGAAGAAAAACCGAATGTTCCCTGATACGGCTTCAACTGTCCCTGTGGCGTAACAAGAGGAAACGCGCCACCCTGTTCCACAATCGTACTTGCTAAATTCGATGTCCCCGAAAATATTACCTTGGACTTTTTATTCTTTATATAGTCACTCGCATAACTATTATTTGTAGGTGTTTTAAAAACTCGTCGTGTATCCATTGTAACAATATTTATATATATTTATATATAAATATTAATTATATATTATTACTCATAATATAACCACACATACACACCCACACACACACACACACACACACCCACACATACACATACACACCCACACACACACACATCTACATATTATAGACACACTCAAAAGCCAGCTCTAAACTCCAGTCCATATTATTCAAGTCCAAAATTCTCCCCATGTCGTCATAAAGCGTCACTTTCAGTTTCTGTATATTTACAGGTCCGAAAAATCTCTTCTCTCTATTAATAGCCGTAGACGACGACTCCCCCTGTGCCCCCTGGAAAGCTCCCACAACTTCGGAAAATTCTGTAAGATTCACCTTTGCCACAATATTCGGCACAGAGACCGAGTTCGAAAACACAGACATATAGTAGTCATTCGCATTATTGTTAAAGTCGTCTATCGCCAAAAAACCGTACATAGGAAACTTCGTAAAGCATATACCTTCTGATACAATAGAACCAAATGTCGTAGGAGGCGTCGCTACTGTATTAGAACTCGAATACTTTGCAAATCGAAAACCCAGTACCCACCCCAACTTCGTCATCAATATTCTACTATAATCCTCTTCAACCTGTCCGCTCTGTAAACTATTCTCCACGCTCATTACAACATCGAAATTATACGCTACCGTCCCAGATATGGTCGCATCCTGCGCAAATATACTTCTACCACTTGTTCTATCTATCGTATATCTCAAATTCAAACCGGACGTCAAAGCGTTATTATTCGGGCTATTCACGTCGTTTATCAACATGTTGTTGATTACCTGTTCTAAACATGACGAGTATTGCGAACTACTTTGCGTAGTATTATAACACCCATCCGGTAATATTAGACTATATGAAACCAATACTTGCCCAAGCACTGTTCTATTGAAAACATTTATCTGTATTACATTATTGCCGTAGGATTGTGATATATTATAGTATGACAAAGGCAAAGTAATTCCTACAATGCGATAAGAAATAACCTTCTCTAAACGAAATGGCAACGTGATTGTAATATTCGTGCTTTTGGTAGAATAATAATTTTCTCTAAAACGTGTATCAATATTTATAGCCTTTAAAATCGTATTTGTCAGTAAAGGATTAATAACACCTCGCGATGTTCCATAGGTGTCGATATCTTTCCCAGGGTTTACATTATTATTGATTTGTATATTATGTGCGCTCGTCGGGTCTTTTATTATCAAATTATTTGTCCCCGTCATCATCTCCGTCTTCAAGTCGGTAAAATTCTCTTTATCTTGACTAATGCCATTGCCGTTGCCGTTGCCGTTGCCATTGCCTCTATTTTTTAAAATCGACGAGACATTTTCTAAAAAATTCTCCAACTTTGCCTTCATATCAAATGATATCGTATTGTCGTTTACAATTTTCATGCACATACTATCCTTCTTATATTTAATATCACTCGGATTATAATGTTTGCCCAGTGTCAATAACTCCTCTAACTCGTTTACACTATAATTATTAATATTTAAATCAAAGTTTTCCATTATATAAAATTATATGTTATTTTTTTATATAATAGTACACCTATATTAATTATACTTATAGATTACAATATTACTACCGCTTATTTTTCATTTATACTATGAACCACATGCCTTACAAGGTGTACCTGGGTTCGACATTATATTACCCATATTAAATAACTGCTTTACGCTTCTAGGTGCAGGTGCAGAACGAGAAGTCGACGCTACACTGGCTGCAACCACCGAACGCTGTTGCTGAACAGGAGAACGAGAAGGTGAAGAAATAAACAAAGGACCAGAAACAACACTGGGCATTGTAATTGGTCTCCTCGAAATTTTACCCGTATACCCCATATTTTGACTAAACATCATTGACATTTTTGATGACATTTTACTATACTATATAAAATAACATATAAAATAATATACAAAACATTAACAACAAAACATTAACAACAAAACAATACAAAAACAATACAACTCCACCCCGTTTTCAACAATTCACCGACGACGGGTACACACACGTATCCGAATATGCTATACCAAACACTCTAGTCTTGTTACCATACTGCGGAACAACATTCGTAGTAGACTGTTGGGTCTGCGTTCTTAAAGGCTTCTTACCCTTCAATTTCGCTAAATACCTATCATAAGAACCATGTTTCATATCTACACCTTTACTTCCTTGTACAGCACTCGATGGCGCCGACATAGAACCAGGTCTCATTCTCGTAATCGAACTTCGCGTAGATGAACCATGAGACGGCACATTGCGATGCACTACTCCAGGCACGGCGCGGTCGCTCATTTGGTTCCAATTCACGTTTTGATACGTAGCAAGCGGGCGTGTATAAACAGTCAGAGCTCCTTTATTCATAGTATACTCCGAACCATCTACGCGAACGGTATGCTGAATACGCTTCTGTGTAGGAATACTCGCTACATAGGGAATCGCGGTTTGACTACTACTGATACTCCCACACCCCTTGCACCCTATCGGGCGAGCAGGAGCTGTAAAATATGGAAACCAACAACTGGCACATATGCTTTGAGGATAAGAATTCGTCGACATTTTTTCTATTACAATATTACAATATTACAATATTTTAATATTACACACAATATTTTAATATTACAAATATTATTAAAATATTACACATTACATATTACATATTTTTCCTATGTTTCATAGTATGACCACAACCTTTTCTATGTTTACGCTTGCCGGTGCGCCCACGACCACGACCACGCCCCCGGCTAAATAGACGCATATATCTACTAAACCCTCCACCCTTTTGTTTTTTCGTTTTGCTCGCACCCGAACTACTTTTGTCATCATACGTATCTACTTTTTGTGCGATTTGCGCGACTTTGCGCGTGTCTCGATGCTGCAATACCAAATCACCATTTGGTTTAACAAGTTTTACGAAAATCTTTTTAAACTGTTCGGGGTTATTTTTAGCAAGACCCGATATATCACTTGAACATTTTCCGGTACAAACAAACACACGATATATACCACCTTTATAATGTATCTGTATAACCTCCTTCGTCGGCTGGTACCTTTCATATTTCAAATGCTTATTGGGACAACATACCGTCCAGTGATTCCCCATACAATGTGTTCCCTCTGTAGTTTCAGTATATTTCGGTTTATTTTTTTTTAACTCGGCAGCAGACATATATATGGACGATAAACGAAGCTTTATATAATAGTAAAAGATTTTTTTAATTTTTCAATGTTCAATTTTCATTTTTGATTTTTGATTGTTTAAACTGTTTCTCACTATCTTTATTCAAAATAATTTCCTTCCCAATTATTTTAATAATTTTCTTCTCGTTTTTAATATCATTCTCAATCGGTTCACATATTTTATTAATCAGCGTCAAATATTCCATCTGTGTTGTTTCCGTGTCCATCCAATCAGGATTTTGTTCCACCCACGCACTAATCGCATTTCGTTCCTTATTCGCTATTTTTATTATTGTATTTCTCAATTTCTCATGCGTCTCATCCTTCTCCCACTTCTCCTTGTCCTTTATATACATCGTATCCCGCTTCACATCCGTACAATGTATCGGTCTCTTATAAATATCCAACTCCTTTAACCCCCTTATCATTACATTGCTTATCCCCTGAACTAAACCATTCGAGCGCGAATACTGCAAATCCTCTAAAGTTATTTTAAGCGACTCTATAAACTCCGATATATTCAACGCATCCTTACACTTCTCATTCAAAAAGAAATTCAAGTTGAAATTATTATTCGTCATATTCGTCGTCGTGTTATTATTCATAGTTACATTACCAATCTTCGGTATTATCGCATTAAGCTGCTGCTGCTGTTCCTTTATAATCTTTATCATATCCTGGTTATCATTCATCAACTTCATAAACATCTCCGTCGTTATGTTTATCTTGTCTCCAATTATCGTATTCTCGCCCATAAACATCATATCTTCTAGATTATTAGATGAAGAATTTTTTACATCTTGAGTATTCGGTTTATTATTTTCTAGCAATATAATACATTTCTTTTTATGATTATACAGAGACGCGCGGTGACTATAAGACTTTCCACATACACATGACATGTTATGCTCCACGGGAGTGCTATGCTCCACGGGAGTGCTATGCTCCACGGGAGTGCTATGCTCCACAGAAGGCAATGTTGTATTATTGTTGTAAATGTTGTATTTATGTTTTTTGGTTTCACTATGTTTTTTATAATCTTTTCTATTAGACGTACTATAGTTACATAAATCACAAATAAAAGGTAGGGGATTTTTGGGATTTTTTTGTTGTTTTCCTATAGAAATGTCCATATTATGTTTTTTTATTTTATTGTGCGTTTCCAATAACTTTTCCGTACAAAAATATATACTACATTTTTTGCAAAAAAATGAACGATTTATTACTTGGGTTGGAGTTACAAGTTTCGATGCATTATCAGATAAAGGTTCTATAGTATTCAATGTTGCATTTAACAACACATAATATTCTTGTTCCTTTTTCCTTGCTTCGTAACTATTTTTACATTTAAAAAAATTAACTATTTCCATGCTCCAGTTATCCCATCCACCATTTTTTCTTATTTCTTCATATACTTTCGTATGATAACAACTCGAGTTGGTATTTGTAACAGCTTGTTTATGAGCATGTTTTCGTTGAACAAAATTTGTAGTATGACCAACATACACGTCTTTTATATATGGATTTTTACAAAATATTTTGTATATGATTGTATTCGAATAGTCGACCGTTACTCTTGGCATAATCTTATTTATATCTTATAAATATCTTATTTTTAATATCCTTTAATAAATAAAATTTATTACAACATGGAAATCCCTAAAACATATTGCAAAAAATAATAAAAATTTATCGTCACGTTTTTTTCAATTTAAAAATGCGATTTAGAGCATTATGGTCTGAGTGACGAAGTCGATGTTTTTTTCACATTTCTACCCCCGGTTTTCAAAAATGGACAAAAATAATTGTCCATTTTCAAAAATCCAGCTTTAGATTTGAAAAAAAGAAACATCATTCACTTTTGGGAGGGCTAGGGGTCGGAGTATTTCCCGCAAATAAAGTTAAGGGATTTTTGGTTATGTTTAAGGGCGCGCAAAATGCTTTCCCGGGATAATAGGAAAGTAGAAACAATGATGTAAATATTTTTTATACTGTAAATATAAATATAAATATAAATATAAATATAAATGAAACAGACCAGAAAAATAAGAAAAATAAGGAATAAAAAATTATTCTTAAAATGGTTGAAAAAGTCGCATAGAAATAAACATAATATAGTTCACAGTGGTGGTGAGCCTAAAGATGAACTTACAACTACCGAAGAGATAACTAAGGGTTCAACTAGTGGGAACAACTTAACGATTGTGTCAAAAAGTAATGCAATACTTTTAGCAGGAGCAGTTACATTAGGTGAAGTAGCATATTCATTAGCTTCTAATCCTGTTGTAATAAATGCAGTTCTGACACTAAGCGCAACATCGGCGGTAGCATTTGGAGGTGTTATGACTGGAGGCGTATTAGCAGTAGTTGTATTAGTAGCATTTTGTGTTTGTCTTAAAGTAAAAGCACTCTATAGTAAATATATTATAATGATGCATGTTATAAATGACTATATGTTATTACTACAAAAAATAGATACTATGGCAAGGATTGCTGTTAAACTAAGCCAACAATACAAATTCGTGATTGACACAAGAGATGTAAATAATTCATTACAACGTATATTCAATAAATTCGATAAAATATTAAGCGATGAGGATATAAAGGATATACACAAACAAGCTATGGGTGAAACGGGCGCAGTTGCTAAAACGGAGGTGCTAGGTAATGAACCAATAGATAATCAATATCAACAACTACTAGAAGAAAATAGTGATATGGATATAAAAGTGTCAGAGAAGGTATTAGGAAGACAAGAAGGATTGATTAAAAGATTTAAAAAATCTTGGGCATCTATTAAAAATAATTGGTCATCTGTTAAAAAGGGTTATAAATTAAGCTCAAAAGAGTTTGCTGAAGAATTGAATGACGAAGTTACTAGGCTAGGATTATATTTTTCAGTACTAGTCGGAGAGTTAAATATAATGTTAAATGTATGTCAAATGGATATGATAGGTAATAATAAAACAAGACAGTTACTAGAGTTTAATACCGCCGTAAAAAGTGATAATAATTTTAAAAATTTGCTTATTGATTCTATCATATACAGAACATTACAGTTGTACAATATTTTTCAACTATGTGAGGAGTCGAAATCGTCAAATACTACAAAAAAAACATGTAACGATGCTAGTATAAATTTGTATATTAATGAAATTGAAGCTGAAAGAAAAAACATAACCATAGTTCTTTTTGGTATAAGTAGAGACGAAGGAAAAAAAAACCTATTTCCATTGTATGCGCCAAAACTAGAAAAAGCTGAAGCTAAACTAGATAGTGGTTTAGAACATCTTAGAACAATCATGAGAGAATTTCAGTCTCCTATTCAGGAAAAACCCCAAGCACAAAAATTTTTGGATGAAATAAAGAAATTTAATGATGAATTAAAAAAACCAAATGGAAAATTAGGTTCTAGTTCAGAAACATCAACCAGCGATATTACCGAAGGCAATTACACCATTGACTATAACGAAGCAGAAGAAGAACCGGATGTGACTCAGGGTGTAGAAAAATTCAAACCACTCATGAAGGTAGACATCAAACCTCTTGAAAAAGACAAACCTCCTGAAAAAGACGAACCTAAACCCGCTGGGAAGGTTCCTCCTCCTCCTCCATCAGCTCCTAGAAATCGTGCATGAATACCTCAAACATGGAAGTAGTCGTTTAAAAATGCTTTTGAATATAATTCGTCAATATGTTTAACAACTCTAGGGGGCTGCTTTACTTCATCACCCTTTTTTATAAACAAGTTTTGGGGTGTTTTAGGTATACGAATTTTAGGCATCGCCTGCTGTTTATTTACATTTTGCATTTTATTATATCTCTCTATTGTATATTATATTTCTATATTTATATAATATATTATAGAATATGCCTCAAAAAACGCGTACTGCTAAAAAACCCTTAAAACAAAAAACAAAAGCCAAGAAAGCCATGACCACCAAGAAAGCCAAGTCCCTTAAAATATTAAATCGCACACCAACACCTTATCCTTTTTCTGTCGTTTCTCCCATAACCTCGCCTAGTGGCAAACAAATAGGGACCATAACAACCTCGTCGACGGCGATGAGAGCTGTATCACATGACGGCAAAAATTGGCACATTGATACGGATGTAAACGGCGTAAAAAAACACGCCGATGTTGCAAACCTTGCAGCAAACCCGAAAAACCTTACAAACTCGCAAATCATGGATATATTAGCATACCCCGCAGCAAAACAAGATTTGAAAACACGCCTTTTAGAAGAGTTTCGCAATATTCGCCACCCCCTTATGCCGATGTTGGCACAACGCTTTGGAGAACCGCAAATACAATACAAGTATATTTATAAAAATGGATGCGCGAATAAGCCAGTAATGCTTAATAATTTATCGCCGTTACATGAGGCAAAAATAGTACCGGATTCTAGTGAAGAACCGATACACCTTGTAGATGTAGGTGCAAGGAGGAGTATAAAACCGTCGAAGAAGGGTCGCGCACACACCAAGAGTAAAAAGTATCGCAAACCTCGCAAGTAAGTAAAATTCGTAAATATTGCGCTATAAAAATAATATATTATATAAATAATATATCATATATCATATAAATAGTAGCAATGTCGATACCATGGAAAAGCGTAGGTGGATATGAACGAACGCCTATAGGAAATTATGCGAGGTTTCCTTATCTTGTGGGAGGGACGGGTATAGGAATATCAGGAGGCGGGACGGGACCGACGGGTCCTACAGGAACCGGTGGAGGCGGAGGAGGCATAACGGGACCGACGGGTTCATCGGGAGGACCAATAGGACCTACGGGACCGACGGGTGCATCCGGTCCAGCTTTTATAACAAATTCAAACATGGATGCTACATTTTTCCCTGTTTTTGTTGGCGGGACTGGCAATGAACCATTATTAGCCGATGTAACACCTACCGCTACATCTATATCACTTAACCCCTCCAATGGTAATTTTAATGTGGTAGATACTATGAGATTAACGCAAACACAAGTAGCGGTGGGTAAAAATGCAGGACTCACAACTCAAGGGACAAATGCGGTGGCGATTGGCAATCAAGCAGGTAACGCAACTCAGGGGACAAGTGCAGTTGCGATTGGACAAAATGCAGGAAATAACAATCAAGGAGTACAATCTGTAGCGATTGGACTAAATGCCGGTGCTGGTGGAACTACCGGTCAAGGGGCAAATTCTGTTGCGGTTGGTTTTAGTGCAGGAAGTAACAATCAAGGAGCAAATTCTGTTGCGATTGGCAATCAAGCAGGTAACGTAACTCAGGGGACAAGTGCAGTTGCGATTGGAGAAAATGCTGGACTCACAACGCAAGGACCGTATGCAGTGGCGATTGGTAGTGGTGCAGGACAAACAACTCAAGGATCGCAATCTGTAGCGATTGGTATTATAGCTGGAAATATCAATCAACAAGCAAATGCTGTTGCGATTGGTGTGAGTGCAGGACAAACAACTCAATCGGCAAATGCAGTTGCGATTGGACGTCAAGCAGGACAAACAACTCAACAAGCAAATGCAGTTGCAATTGGAGAAAATGCAGGACAAACAACACAAGGAACGCAAGCTGTAGCGATTGGTTTGCAAGCAGGACAAACAACACAGCGATTAAATGCAGTTGCAATTGGTGCGAGCGCAGGACAAACAAATCAACAAGCTTCTGCAGTTGCGATTGGAGCGAGTGCTGGAAACACCGGTCAACAAGCAGATGCAATTGCGATTGGTAATTCAGCAGGAAATAACAACCAAGCTGCAAATACTGTTGCAATTGGTGCTATTGCTGGTCAAATAAGTCAACGAGCTTATGCAGTGGCGATTGGACCATCTGCTGGAAATAACAATCAAGAAACTAACTGTGTTGCGATTGGAGTAAATGCCGGAGTCACAACACAAAGAGCTTCTGCGGTTGCGATTGGACAAGATGCAGGAACTACAAATCAAGGAGCGCAAGCTGTAGCGATTGGACCAAATGCAGGAAATGGCAGTCAAGAAGGTGGTTGTGTTGCGATTGGAACAGGTGCCGGACAAACAACTCAACGAAGAACTGCAGTGGCGATTGGACAAAGTGCAGGAGCGACAAATCAAGGAGTGGAATCTGTAGCGATTGGTATTAGTGCAGGAACGGGATTTCAAGGAGGAGGTTCTGTAGCAATTGGTGCTAGAGCAGGAAATGGCGGTCAAGAAAATGGTTGTGTTGCGATTGGTAATGGTGCAGGAAATACCACTCAAAGAACAAATGCTATTGCGATTGGTAATGGTGCAGGAAACATCAATCAACAAGCTGGTGCAGTTGCGATTGGTGTTAATGCAGGAAATAACGTCCAAGCATCAGATGCAGTTGCGATTGGAACTAATGCAGGAGAAACTCAAGGATCAGCTGCAGTTGCTATTGGAAATAATGCGGGGAGAGGAACTGTATCAAGGCAAGGAGCAAATTCTATTGCGATTGGGAATAATGCCGGTACTGGTTTCCAAATAGCCGGTTCGATATGTCTAAATGCATCAGGTCTTCCCCTTAATCCCGGAGCGGCAGGTTTTTTCGTAAACCCTATTCAATTAGGTGCTGCTGGTTCATCATTTACTCCACCATTACCACCAAGAGTATTATACTTTGAACCAACTACAAATGAGATTTTGCGAACGTCATAAATAATAAATAAATATATAAACCACCGCATTTAATAAACAAAAACACAAAATTGATATATAAATATTTCTCATATATAGATATCAATACCCTCCCCGCAAAACATAAAAATGGAAACACTACCAGAACCCGACTATCTCGCGCGTCTAAATGCGCACCCACGTGACAAGCGTATTACGTTCGACCCCATCCCGCACGCATATACAATCGACGGCGACCCTTCCGTCAAATACACCTCCGTCACAACCTGGAATCACAGCCACTTTGAGGAGTTCGACGCCGACGCCATTATTCGGTCAATGATGCGCTCCAAGAAATGGGCTGAAAGCAAATACTATGGACAAACACCTGACCAAATTAAGGCGCAATGGGACAAGAATCGCGATGAAGCCGCCGCAGCCGGAACCGCCATGCACTACGACATCGAGTGCTTCTATAACCAGTGCCCACGCGATAACCCAAACATCGAGTACCAATATTTCAAGCAGTTTGTAGAAGACTATCCGAACTTGGAGGCATACCGAACCGAGTGGACTGTATTTCACGAAGAGCTGCGCATTTCTGGTTCGATTGATATGGTATTCCGAAACAAGGACGACGGAACGCTCAGCATATATGACTGGAAACGATGCCGCGAAATCAAAAAAACGGACCGAAAATGCTCGAAGAATCCTGTCATCGAACACATTCCCGATACCAACTACTGGCACTATTGTCTGCAGCTGAATACATATAAGGCGATTCTTGAGAGCAAATATGGGGCGAAGATACGCGACATGTACTTGGTGTGCTTGCATCCCGAGAATGCGAATAAGTCGTATCAGAGGATTAAGGTGATGGATATGCCGGACGATATACAAAAACTATTCGAACAAAGACGGAAACAGGTGAAAGAGAAGATGGACTAATATGTGCACAGGAGACATGAAATAAACTATAAAAACTATAAAAACTATAAAAACTATAAAAACTATAAAAACTATAAAAAAAGAATATAGAGACTACATGCTAGGTAATATAACAACATACAACTATTTTTATTCACGCTTACCTATTCACCTATTCACCAATTCAACGCAATGTTTAATATTTCACAATATGTTACTATTTCCCAACATAGTTTTTATAATGTAAATGCGAATCAAGATTTAGAGTGGGATGATATTTTGAACTATTATTATAGTCTTACTATATACGTTATTGTATCGACTCTCTATTTATATGGTATATATTACATCTCGTGCTATTCTAATGGATATTACAGAAGCATATTTGATATCGGAGATGAAGACGAAGATGAGCAAGACGACACCAACAACAATGACAACACCGACGACAAAACAAAAAAGGAGATTGCATACCAAATGAAATGGTTTGAAGAGTTTGATGAGATGGGCGATGAGGGCGAGGGCGAGGAGGAGGAGGAATTAACGGAGGAGTTTGTAAATAACCTGAGTTTAAATACGATAACAGAAACTACACCGAGAGGTGATGTGTTGATGTATTATAGTTCAAAACTAGGGTCATTTGTGTATCATTCACATACAAAAGAAATTCCGTATAATTATTTAGAAACAGTTGCGAGAAAGTACGTAATTGAATACAACTGTAAAAAGCTGTATATTGATATTCGAAAAGAATACGAAAAGGGTGTACAAAAATACAAGGAGATTAAAGCGAAAGAGGAGAAGAATGGTGCAGATGGAGGTGTAGATGAGGCGAAGGAGAAGGAGAAGGAGAATAAGAAGAAACAGATATTTGCGAATTTCAAGACATATAATCGTAAGGGGGAGGTACATAATAAACAGAAGGACAAGATATATATTCTTAAGGAACAGGCGAATCGTTATTCATATAGGGGGAAAATCGAAGAATATAACGAGGCGAAGGTGGAGTCGTGTTTGGATAAGAAAGTGCTTGAGAGTATGGGGGATAAACGGAGCGAAGAAGAGAAGAGGGTGAATGATATCGACTTTGCTAGTTTTAAAAAAATGAATATGAATATGAATATGAACTAGTGGAACGTAAAATACTTTATGATATTTTTTATTATTATTATAA
>Ga0209651_1000157_pt1 | contig 24302 bp, 34 predicted proteins | sample LauGreFBDMM110SN_2_FD_188216 | JGI IMG/M metagenome (GOLD analysis project Ga0209651, IMG submission 188216) | Freshwater lake microbial communities from Lake Michigan, USA - Fa13.BD.MM110.SN (SPAdes) (version 2) | ecosystem: Environmental > Aquatic > Freshwater > Lake | place: Lake Michigan... | reverse complement strand
ACCTCGACCTTGACCTGCACCACCCCGTCGATTGCCGCTCGCCCGAACTTGCCGGCCGCAATAGGCTCGACCGCCACAACGAACTTTCCGGCCGTCGTGGACGATGGCGTGCCGCCCTCGAGGATGGGCACCTCTTGGAACTGCAAGAGGCTAGACTCGCCGGCAGTCGGGTCGTTGGCGATCCCAGTGATTTCCAGCACGCCCCACTTTGGGATAGTTGAGCTGGTCGTGTTCTTAATCTGGACGACGTGATTGATCCGGCCGTATGCCCCCGCACTGCCGGCAAACTCCGGTTGCGTTGCTACGGTATCCAGAACTCGGTTCCACGCCTTCGCAGTGATGCGTAGCGGCTGGCCCGGTCTGACCTTGCGAAAGTCTGCGCTCACATCACGCCCTTTTGCGCAGGGGTGAGAGGATGCGTGAACGTGCTCGCGGTCGGAGGCGTCAGCCATACCGCCGGCCAGTTGGTGCCGATCCCCAGCTCTGCGAAATCCTTGTATTCGTAGACCCGTGCGGTATAGGCGTACCTCGGCTTGCGGACGCCCACGTCGCTGTCCGACACCGTCTCATACTCAACCCACAGGTAATCCCAGCCGTTTTTCTGGATTCCGCTAATGTCGCCAATATCGAACGTGTCGCGGTTTAATCGGGCAGAGAAGTTGAAAGTCACCGTCACCATCGTTTGCGACCGGCTCGTGTCGCACCTAGCACCTAGAAAAAGAACTTCTCCGGCCTTGAAGATGCGAAACGGCAGCTTGTTGACCTTTCCCGTCATGCCGTAGATGCGCTTGATGTGCGGCGTTTCGCCGGTCAGCAGGTAGGCCGCTGGGATATGCCAGCTCTCCGTGAACTGAAAAGACGGCACCGTAATATCGACGCCCTGGACGCTATCGGCATTGGCATTGATAGCCCCGTAAGTCTCCGGCGCCTGCCCTTCGGCTGCGTTCCCCTGGACGTAGGCAGACGGGCTATTTGAGTCGCTCCACGCCTGGGTGATGTGTTCGCTTCCGCCGGTCGTATCGAAAGACAGGACGCCGGGGGCAAATATCACGCCGCCGCCAACGTCGATCCCCGTGTTCTCGTACTGATTGAGCCCCGCGTTGCCGTAGGCGGCCGTGGCCTCATACCAGCCGTTGCCGAGGTTCTGAACGTCAAGACGGGTTCGCTTGTGCCCTGAGTAGTAGAGAGGGCATCCCTCGATTGCGTGCGCCTCGGCGGCAGCGTAGCCACGCATCCATTGAAAAAGCCATTTGACCTCGACCTCGCGGGCAAGCAGTCCATCGGACGAGGCGGTTAGCGATCCGCTGCCGGAATCAAACCGCTCGATATTGTCGTCAGGCCGAACCATGAATCGTTAGGCGAACGCCGCTCCGATTGGTTGCGTTTGGAGTATTTCGCGAAGCAGTCCGACCGCCTTTTCTGTGGCGATGGCGGTTCGCTCCGAAACCGAAACTAGGTCGCGATCCGCGCTCCCGGCCACGCCGCCAACCGCCGGAGAAGGATTCGACACACCCCGGGCCAGTGCCGTTGCAGACGGCACAGACCGGCCGCCGGTCGGCCTGCCCATGGCGACGAGCTGCTCTACGCCCGCCGCTGTTCGGCTGGTGGCGTCAGCGATCTTGGCCTCGGCGTCGAGCTTCGGCCCGATGCCGAGCTGCCCGGCTATGCTGCTCGCGAACGTGCCGAGCGTATCGCCGCGGGCCGCCTTCTGCGCACCAAAGGCCACCGGTTCCTCGAGGGCCTGGCGGAACTCGTCGCGCTTGATGCCGCCGGCCTTGGCCGGGGCGGCCCCCTTCTTTTTGTCCGAGCCGCTCATCATCCACGCTACCCCAGCCCCTATCGCTGCGCCTCCGGCTAGTACGGCCGCAATCTGGCCGATTAATGGCATGGCAAAGAACGCCGCCCGGAGGGCCGTCAGGGAGGCCGTGAGGCCCACTGCAGCACGCGACATGATGGCCGTTACGGCCGCGAACGCCGGGCCGGCCTTTAGAAATCCGCGGATACCAAAGTTCACGGCCGTCAACGCCCAGCCCACGGACACCATCGCCACGCCTAGACCCACGGCCGAGGCCGTCAATGTCGCGAGGATTGGCGAAAGGATCGGGATGCCATTCAGCAACCACGAGAGCAGGTCGATAACGATGGCGATGGCCTGAGAGGCGACGGCGAGGGCAGGCGACAGGCCGGTTCCAAAGGCAATCGCCAGCCGCTCGACGGCAGACTGCATCCGCTCAAAAGCCCCGGTGATCCCCTCCATCATGATCTTGAACTTGTCGGCCACCGTCCGCTGCGATTCCATTTCCCTTGCCAATCGGTCGAACCCTTCGACCCCCATATCCGCGAACGCGCCGATGACCTTGATGCCGCGATCCCCGAACACGTCCACGAGGGCCTTGTCGGCCATGATGGCCTGGCGGGCATCGACAGACATTCCCTTCATGGCGTCCGACAGGAGGCCGACAATCTGCACCATCGGCAATAGCTTGCCGTCCGCATCGCGGAAGCTGGCGACCGATAGACCCAGCCGACCGAGGGCCTTCTCGGCCTCCTGAGACGGGGCCACAAGACGCGACAGGAGCACCTTGATTCCGGTGCCTGCTTCTTCGCCCTGGATTCCGTAGCGGGCGAGGGCCGCGAACCCCTGCGCCACGCCGAACAGGGTTTGATCGAACGTCTTGCCGGCGGACCCCACGAGCCCAAACGCCTCGACCATGTGGGCAATATCGGTTTCGCTGGCATCGGCGGCTGCGGAAAGCGTGTCCACCGCCTCGCTAGAAGAAACTCCGAACACGTTCATGGCGACCTTCATAAACGTCGCCGCCTGCTGTGCCTCGACCCCGGACACCCGGCCGAACTCCACGGCCGACTGAGCTGCCCCGGCCATGGCTTCCTCGACGCTCATGCCGGCCTTTACGAGCAACGCGAACGACTGAGCAATTTTCGCGGGGGCCACCCCCATGGCCTTGCTCATGCGTATCGACTCATTGCGAACTGCCTCAAGCTGCTTGGGGGATAGTTCGCTGACGGACCCCTTCAGCTCGAGCAGGGCGTTTTCAAACTCGGCGGCCTTTCTCGCGGCCAGAACCATCGGCAGGCCGATGGCCGCCCCGCCGAGGGCCAGCGTCGTGCCGGTCTGCCGGAGAGTCTGCGACATGGCGGCCATGCGGTTATGGACGCGCTTTACCGCAGCCTGGAACTTCGTATCGTCTGCCGAGATTTCGACAAACGCCTTGCCGGCACGAATTGCGGATGCGTTGCTCATTCGTCAAACAGGGCGGCCACCTGCACGGCGGTCACGACCGGAGTGGCTACCTTCTCGTTCATTGGGTGGATTTCGTTTGCGTCGTATGGCCGCGGCCGCTTCTTGGGGTCGCGGTGGACTTCCGCAATCTGCGCGATGAGTGAGGCCGTATGGTTCCATTGGTCGCGCTGGCGGCCGGTGACGGCCCACTGCAATTCGCGGAGTGACCAGTGGTCGGGTCGGACGCCGATGATGCCGGCCAGCTCGTAGCCGAGTCGCCATACGTCAATCGGTCGATCATTTGATCGACTTCCCGCTCCATCGCCGGGAGCATCCTCTCGACCTGGCTGACCGCCTTTGCCTCGGCCTCCCGCACCTTCCGGTACGCTAGTTCGAGGTACGCCCTCTGGTTCGGATGGCAAAAAAAAATCATCTCGCTAACAAGCGCGTCGTGCGCCTCGTGCGCCACGGTGCCGTCGAAGGCACCGTAGAACCCCTCCGGCGTCACGCCCCGCTCGACTGCCTGCGGCTCGATCATCGTCCACAGAACGGCCCCCAGCGTCAGCGGGTCCGCGAGCTGCGTGAGGCTGGCACGTTCCTCGGTTGTAATGTCGTAGAGCTTAACGCCCGTGGCCGCCCGCACGCGATCGTAGGTCAAATAGTCCCCCTTGAGGAACCACTCCCGCCCGGCGTTGTCTTTGAAACTGTGCATTACTCAAACTGCTTGAAGGTGAACCGCGGGAGCACGGGGCCGTCGAGCGGCTCGTCCCCCTCTATGTCGGACACCGTGAAGTTCGCGTCGATGTTAAACAGGCCGCCGGCCAGAGAAATGCGGAGCACATTGGGGACTGTGAACGGGCCGACGGATTGCACTCTCCGGGCCGCGACGTCTCGAGCCACTTGAATGTCCGCGATCGTCGCCTGGATTTCGTAGCTGCGGTGCGTTGCGATGGAGCACTGGACGGCACTGCCGAACTTAGTCGCCTCGACCTCGTTTGTCGTTTCGCGAACAAGTACGTCCTGCGCGGAGCTGATGAGCTGGTACTCAATGCGCAGCTCGCAGTTCTTCCCCAGCGCGTAGCTAATTGGCACGGCCGGCTCCTAGTTGTCAGGCCGACGCGACGTACCTTCGGAGGCTGATCGTTGTTTCGATCACGCCGTCGATTTCCTGCGGTTCACCGATGTTGTTGACGTAGAACGTACCGGTGTAGGTGCCGCTCGAACCGGAGATCGACACCGAGCCGTTCGCGTGAAGGGTACAGGCGTGATCGAGGGCCACGACCTCGATCGTTGTATTCTTGCGAATCGGAACAAATTCCTGCTCGCTGTCGCTGCCCCGTGTCGTAACCTCGCCCTCGGCGGACGTTTCTTGAGTGATCGTGACGGATTTCACGTCTTTGTTGACGATCATCGTCCCAAACGTGAACGTCTGATTTTTGCCGAGATGGTACTCGTGAGTGACGGGGGGCATTGCTGTGCTCCGGGGCGCGAGTGTGCGAAAACTGGCTTGCTGAACACCAGTATACCAATCGACGTGCCGCCTAAACGGACACGCGACCCCGGAACGCCTTGGCTATGTCGCCGTTGGCGATGGCCTTTTCGAGTGCCGGCTTCATAAATGGTCGCTTGGGGTACGGGAAGATTCGCGTGATGTCGGTTGGCCGCCACTTCGATGCGTTGAACGGTCGCCTTCCGGTAGGAAGCCATTTAAATACTCGCTTGACCTGGCGGGCCTTTTGGTACTGCCCCTGCCACCGGCTTGAATCGCCGCGCGTGTCGCGGACGATTCGTTCCATCGTTTTCTTGCCGACCAGCGGGTACTTGTAGTTCAGCTCCCACGCTGTTTTCTGAATCTTTCCGCCGACTTCGTGGAGATGCGGCAGGCCCCACTGCGACCCCTTTTTTGACGGCCCGACAACGGCCGTGTTGGTCCGCAGGTCGTAGGCGTTGTAGAGATTGCGGCGGAAGCCGAGCATGTGCCCGTAGGGAACGTGCGTAAACGGTGGCGTCCCGACCGGCGATCCCTTGGGCGAAAGGATTTCGCTGATGCGTTGCCGTAGTTCTCGCTGCACGGCGGCCGGCACGCCGGGCATCGCGGCCATCTCCGCGAGCGTCTTGCCCGGGTTGTCCTTCATAACCTTGAGCTGCGGCCGGGCCATGCCCCGCTTCTTGATGGACCGCTTGGCGTAGTCCTTGACCCGCATGGACGCCTTCGAAAGCCCTTCGTATTCAATATGCGACAGGGCCGCCTTGATGGCGGCCCTGTCGAAAAACATATCGACCGTGACGCGGGTGGGGATGCCGGGCACGTTGAAGCCGCGGCCGAACGGGTTCTTGTTGAACGTGGCCCCGAAAGCCTTCACGCCGTCACCTTGGCCTGGCTGCGCCGGTAGGTGACGGCAATGTCCGCCAAGAAAATGCTCTGGTTCATCAGCGTATCGCGGTCGAACGTGACGTTGTTGGCGATCCCGAACCAGTTGGTCCCGGCCGGCATGGCGGGCGTAGCCGCGGGCAGGGCGTTGGACCGGATGCGGTCGGCAATCTGCGTTCGCAGATTGACTAGGGCGTCCAGCTCGGCCGTGCCGGTGAACCGCTTTGCGATCGTGACGTGGACCTCGAACTCGAACAGGTCCGCCCCGTGCGTGATCTGCGTGATTTCCACGTTGCCCGGGATGACGGATACCTTGAGGGTATCCATGTCGGCACCCTCAAACTCCGGCGTGTACGCCCGGGTCGCAGTGATCGACGCATAGGTTCCGGTGTAGGTCGCGGCCGTGAGGCTGGCGGCCAGAGCATCGGCAACGAGTATTTCGATAGCTTCCACGAACTAGGCTCCTAGAACGCGCCGCCGTCAACGCTTGAATTTGGGTCTAGGTAATCCGTTCCGGCGGTCGCCACCGAATACGAGGAACCATTGCCCTTCAGGAGTCCGCTGACCGCAGACGTAAGCCCCGTGCCGCCTTGTGCGACTCCGACAGCGGTGAACCCAGTGCCGAGCGATCCGCTCGTCAGTGTGCCGACGCTCGTCAGGCTGGATGCCGTGACGCCCGACCCGAGGCCCGTGGAAGTCAGCACGTTGGTGCCGGCGATTTTGTAGGCCTTGCTTGCCGCTAGGTCGAAGTGCGTCGAGCTAGTCCATGCCTCGGTGCTCGCGACCCAGTTCAGCGTGTAGTCGGCCGCGGCGTGGATCGTGATTCCGCCGCCGTCCGCAGCCGCGTCCGTGGTCGAACCTTTCGCCAGTTCGATGTTTTTGTCGGCCGTTGTCAGCGTCGTGGAGTTGATCGTCGTCGTCGTGCCGTTGACGGTCAGGTTGCCGCCGACCACGACGTTGCCGGTGAAGCTGGCTCCGGCCAGCGGGGCGTAGCTTGCAAGCTGGCTTGACACGTTGACCCCTGCGACCGCAGTGTCAACGTAACTTATTGACGCAAACGCTCCACTGCCGCCGATTGCGATGCACTGAGTGGCCGAGCCGCCTGCGCCTCCGGTGCCCGTTCCATACCAAAGAGTTGCCGTCTGCTCATTAAATGCCAGCTCCCCGTTTTGGAGCGTGCTCGGAGCACCGGCACCGCCACCGCTCGCCCGTCGCTTGATACGAATTGTTGCCATTAGTAGCTACCCCCATCGGTAATTTCTTGTTCCAGTGCCGTCCACGCTGTTAGGTCTGGCTCCATCCGATAAATCCGTCCGGTCGCCGTGACGTATACCAGCATCCCCGGCTCCCGCCGAAGCGACGGGATTGCGTCTCTCTCTGCCATGCTTGCCACAGACCGATAGCCACCTTTGCCGTACAGTGCGTGATGCGTGGCGTATTGGTCTGCCGTATCAAACGGCACGACGGGCGCGATGACGTTGGTGCCGGGTATGGCGGTCATGCGACCCCTATCGAAATACTCCCCGTGACGGGGTAAAGGGATCGGTAGATGCGGTAGTCTCTGGCCGCCTGGCCGTCAAACGTCATAGACCGCACCGTCACCTGCCATGCCGTCACCCGCAGGCCGTTGACCTCGAGGGCCGGCTCGCCAAAGCTGGACGGGATGACGACATAGACGTACTGCGAGGCGGCCACCACCGTCCGCCGGAGAGCCCGCGACGATTGCAGCTCGGCGGTCAACTGGGATTTGATTTGCTGGTCTGTGATGGCCGTCGCGGCGGATGCGCCGACGCACACCACCAACAGCGTCGAGGCGGCGGCCGGCGTTTGAGTGGTTGCCATCGTGTGAATCCGCCGCACCTTCTGGGAGCGGTCGGCCCATTGCCAACAGAACTGCGACCCTTCGGGGATCGAAACAGCGTAGACCTGGCTCGCACCGTTTTCCGTCACCGTCACCTTGTCGCCGCGTTTCGGGTCCGCCGGCAGCTCGTCGCGATGGATAAAGAAGTCTCTCGTCTCCGACCGTATCATCTGGCCGGCGGCATCCACCGCTTGCCACCGGCCGATCACCAGCGTTGCGTGACAGGTCCGAGACAGCAGCGAGCCGGTCGGCAGGTATTGCACGAATACCGACAGATGATCCCGCCGCTTCTGCTCGAACCACGCTTCCCCGGCGGCGATCATGTCCTGCATCGAAATACTCCATGGAGGGGCCACCGGGGCCGGGCGGCGAGGAAAATCCCATCGGCCGCCCGGCCCGAATCAGCCGGCCCCGATCAACCCTGGTTGATGAGAACCTTGACCGTCGTATCGCCCGACGCCGCAGCCTCGGCGGCCTTGCCAGCTCGCTTGTTGCTGCCCGCGGTCGTCGTGATGTTGCCGGCTGTGGCATCCCAGTAGACGATCACGCCCTGGCTGATGGCACCGCTGGCCTTCGGCAGGATATAGCCGCCATCGACCGAGAGCGCACCCTTGCGGTTGGCAACAATCGCCACCTCCGCAACACAGAACAGGTCGCCCAGCACCACCACGTCGCCAACGGCCACTGCCGAGGACGGCGTGTAATCAATCTTGCAGTCGCCTTGATAGGCAGAAGCAGTACCCACTAGATCACCTCGTTTCTTGGTTTCTGGAAAAAGGAAAATCGTTGTTCGTCACGCCGGGGGCGGGTTTGGCCCGCCCCCGGCTACGGTTTGCAATCGTCAGGCCGCTAGGCTCAAGCGGTCGCCATGCGGTAGGAGGCGAGGCTCTCGGCCTTCGACACGCCGAAATCCATGTACCCCCGCATCGCCACGCCAAGCAGGCTGTAGTCGGCCTGCACCTGCTCGATGGTCGGAACCTGCTGCCCGTTGAGGAAAACAACGTCGAGGGCAGGCAGGTCCAAAGCATCGGCCATCAGCCACCACGTCGAGGACGAGCTGAGATAGGCACTCGTCACGACCCGGTAGCGACCGCTCATCACGTTCGCGTTGGGGGCCGCCGTCGTGTTGCCGGAGATCAGCAACGCGCTGGTCATCAGCTCCGCGGCGGTCAGCTCGAGCTCAGGCGGAACGAGCAGCACCCGCGGCGCGATGCCGAGGGGGTTGCCGTCCGGGTCTTTCAGCCGCCGCCATGCGGTCGCGGCCGTCTTGAGGCTCGACAGGGAGAGGGCATTGCCCGCCGCTGCCGTGGCCGCCTGGTAGTAGCTGGCGTTGGACGACTCGAACTCGGCCCAGATGGCTTCGTTCAGAGACAGAGCAGCACCACGACCGATCCGCTGCGGAATCTGCGACAGGGCGTTGGCATCGTCGTTGATGATGTCCTGCCGGGTGAGGCTGGTCTGGATGCCCCAAGTGTCGGCCGAAACCGAACGCTTGGTGTCCGAACCCTGCGCCACCTTCAACTCGCCGCCGTTGCCGACCTTCTGGAACTTGAAGCTGCCGTTGAGACGGAGCAGGTTGATGTTCTTGAAGTCGCTGACCGATCGAACCGCGGAGATGTTCTTCCAAGTATCTTCGACCGACGTGAAGCCCGCGAGCAGGAACTTGTTGACGAGGGCCGCCAGCAGGTTGCTCACCTCATGGGTCGCGAAAGCCGCCTGAAGAACCGGGCCGAGGTTGCCGCTCGACAGCCGATCCGAGCCGGTGTAGCTGTTGGCCTTGGCGGCCTTGAGCAACACCTGGCCCACGCTCACGTCTCGACGGGCCTTGTCGGCCGCCTCGAGCACGCGGGCGTCGTACGCCTTCTCGATGTTGGGGAGCCCGCTCTGCATAGCGAGGGCGGCCTCCACCACCTTGCCGGAATCGACCTCCGGCTGCGAAACGTGGATGCCGACCCCGCCGCGGCTCATCCGAAGCTCGGCCAGCTCCATCCGCTTCGCGAGGGCCTCGCGGGCCTCCCGCTCGGCCTTCAGCTCGGCCTTGAGGGTTTCGGTCGCACCGGGGGAATGGTCATCCACCGCTGCGCCGTCGCCGCCCTTGGCGTTGACGATGTTGGTGATAGGTTCCACGGCACCGTTCGCCGCGGCTTCCACCTTGTCGGTGGGCGAGAGATTGGCGTCGTGCGCCATATCGGAATCCTCGGTCGCCTCGGCGGCGATTGCCGCGGACGTTTGGGCGTCCGCTCCCATCAACACAATCGAGGTTTCGCGAAGTGCGGAACCACGAACAACGGAAATAGGGCCGTTGAACTCACGGCCGTTGACGGTCACGGACTGCCCGGCCGCCACGTTCTCGATACTGCTGGTATCCGCACCGATGGACGCCTGAAACCGCATACCCTTGCGGGCGAGTGCGATCACCTTCTGCGCCGTGTCGCCTTCACCGATCAGCTCGCCGGAGACGATGAGCTGCTGGCCGTCGTTGACGATGCTCGTGGACTGCCCGAGCACAGAGTCGATGCTGGCATCGTGGCCCCAAAGAATCGGGATCGACTGCCGGCTGTTGTCCATGCCCGACAGGTCAACCACGAGAGGGTTGCGACTCCACGACTGCCGGATGGAGCGGCCGGTGTACGCCACCAGCTCGAACGATGGCGTCACGCCCGCGTCGTCGGCGGCCTTGATCGAAAACTCGGCTTCGATAGCGCAGGTGCGGCCGGTCACGGCTGACATTTTGTTCATGGCCTTGGTAGATGGTTGGTTTTTCTGTTTCAACTGAGCACCTCGTTGTCTGTTGACCACTCGGCTTGCGCCCGCTCGTAGACAGACTCGGCAAACCGTCTGCCGGGGTCGCCGCCCCACAATCCCCATGCGATCCTGCCGGCCGATGGGTAGCCCTTCTCGCCTGGCGAGAATCCTTGACCCTTCTTGTCAACCTCATGCCGCGCGAAATAGCTGACCATTCGCCCGATCGTGTCGAGGCTCAATGCCTTGCCGTTGGCTATGTCGCGAGCGCGGGCCACCCCAACGGCCGTGCCGCCGCGGTTGAACTCGCGCCGCCACTCCAACGCCCTCGCCGCCTCTGCCTGCGCGTCCTTCGGAGGAACGTATCCGTCCGCGGCCTGCGTGCGTTCCGCGGCGGCCGGGGCCGCGGGCGTCGGCGGTGCTACTTCCAGCTCCAGCTCACGCATGAGCGTTTTCTCGGCGGCCCGCTGCCGGAGGATTTCCCGCCAATCGGTTCCGACCTTGCTGCACTCGTCGGCCAGCGTCGTCGTGTTGTTGGCGAGGCGGATCGTCTGGGCGTCGGCTTCCTTGGTCGGATCGACGTGCTCCCATCCCTGCCAAATCCACCGCCAATTCCATTCAACGACCGGCGGTAGACCGTCCGGCAGGAGGCCCTTGATGAGGGCGGCCTCGTCCAGCCAATCCACGAGCAGTGGGTCGAGGACGTTCCGCTCCAAATCCTCGCGGAGGCAATTCACGCTCTTACGATAGACGAGGTAGTCGCCACGCATCGAGCTGTAGGACGCCTGCGATGAATCGAGGGCGGCCACGATAAAGGGCATATTCAAACAGCGGGCGATTTGGTTGAGAAGTCGCTTCTCGAAATCGCTGTAAGTCGAAGTGGGATGCTCAGGCCGCATCTGCGTTGCGTCCCACCCATCGGGCAGGCTCATTGCCATGCCGCGAACAATCGGCATCGTGTCCCATGCCGGCATGGCGGCCGTGCCGGAGTCGCCGGCAGGGGCGTTGGTATGAATCAACGCCGCAAAGTCGGCGGCCGTCTCGGCCGCCTGTACCGTCGCCAGCGTGAACCGCCGGAGCATCGCGAACAGCTCAAGGGCCGGGACGATTTCCCCTACGCCCCGATGCTGACCCGGCCGGACCTTGTTGGCCCAGTGCAGAATCCGGTCGGAGCTGACCCACTGGCCCGTGTAGCTTGTCCACGTCAGAGAGCCGGGGTGATGTTCAAGAATGTGCCACTCGGCCACGTTGCCGGATTCGTCCAACTTGATGCCGTCGATTTGGCCTAGTTGCAGAATCCACTGCGGGTTGGCAACTTGGTCGGCCTCGAGCAGCTCAATGTCGAGCTGGACGCCTTCAAGATTGCGGTTGGTTTTCTTGCGGGCGAACACCTCGCCATCGACGGCGCGAGCCCGCCGCATGACGCGGAGCTTGGCCGCTAGGTCGATGGCACGAGCCCATTCGTGGACGTTATGCTCCACGCCGCGGACGTTGGTATCTTCCGGTTGGACGCCCTGGATGATGAGCTGCAGCCGGGGGCCGGTGCCCACCAAATCGGTCGCGAGCGTCGAGAGCATCCCAGACAAATACGAGTTGTTGTCGGCCTCGTACCGTGCTCGAGCGCGGAGCGTTCGGCGAACCCCGGGGTGTAGGGCCGCGTCGGCACTCCACCAATCCGACTGTGCCCAATGCCGCTGATTGTTCGGCGTCGTCTGGGCGGCGTCGTACCGGGCCTGCACCTGTGCAGGCTGAACGGGCTTACGCGAGAAAAAAGACGGCAGCTTCACGCTGTTTTCACCCGTAGGGTGGATACCCGGGCAGTCCGGCCATGCCGGGGGGCGGGTATACGCTTGTGGTTGCCGGATCGGGAGCACCCGATGCGTTTGGCGATACGGTCTGCGCGAACCGTAGGGAAGAAAACGGAGAGCGATTGGTGACGGCCGCCATCTGGATGGCGAACTTTGCCGCGGCCACCTGCTGGTCTAGGTCGTGCTGCTCGACTTCACCGGCATCGGTGCGTGCGCGCTTGGGCTGCGCTAGATTCGCGGCGATTGCGGCCAGAATGTCGTCGGTCGCGGACATAGGTACTCCGTGCGAGGGCGTTGCCCTAGCATTAGTGTACCAATGTTCATACGCCCGGACGGCTTAAAGGAACTCGATCAACAGCATTTCCTCGACCTCGGCGTCCAAGTCGTCAAAGAAATCGGACTCGTCGCCGCTCCACATGACGCACCTCCGAAAGCCGGGTTGATGCCGTCATTTTATTTGGCGGCCCCCGGCGGCCGGCGGGCGTGACCCGCGCGGCCCGAGCGTCTGCTAGTGCGATTCTGGCCTCGTGTCGAGCACTTCGAAGTGCCGCATGACCTCGCGAACGCGAGGCCCCTCGTAGATCACGTCGAGAGCGTAAACGTGAATGACAAGGCCGGCGGCCAGCGGCATCGTCTCGCAGCCTTCGATCACGGGACGGATGGCACCGTCGAGCGGGCCGCCGATGAACTCAAGGCGTCGAACGTCAGCGGTCACGGTCCCCTCGCCGTCAGGTAGAGTCCCACGTTCGCGAAGCTGTAACCCAAGTACGCAATCGCCAGCCCGTACCGGCCTGCGACCGCTAGGTCAAAGGCCACCACGAGGTAGATCGCGCCGGTAAAGGCAATCAGCCACGGGCTCATTTCGCCTCCACCCACTTCTCAGCCTCAAGCAACCACGGCCGCGGCTTACTTGCCTTCGACTTCGGCATGATGCTCCGGCAGGACTCGCCTGCGTTTGGTGCATGGGCAATCGGGATGGTGCTCTAGGGCCGTGATTTGAAAAACACCGTAGACAGCCGCGACCCAACTGTGGCCGTCGTGCTCGATGTTTTGCAGGAGCATCGTGCGGGGCGGTCTAGCGTCCGGCTGCAAGGAGGAACAGCCGGACGCCAGAGCCACCACCACCACCAGCAGTGCGGTGAACCGCATTAGCGGTATCTCACAACGGCGTACCAGCCACGCGCGCCGCGCGCCACGCCAATGTCGATTGGGGTTCGCCTGCCCCAGTAACAACAGTTGGAAATGGCTTTTTGCTCCGAAACGGTTGAGAAACCTATGCCCTCCGTCTGGCCGCATCCGGTGTGAACCAGCGAGCCCCGGCGGGCGAGAACGACAGCGGCGTCCTGGGCGGACTGAACGACAACGGCACGGCGAGTGACGATGACGTTATCGGCCGAGGCTGTGACGGCGGACAGGGCGACGACAAGAGCAAGAAGAAGGGAACGCATGGAGCATCCTTTCGTTTGAGGGATCGGGCCTCCCGCAGACTGCCATGCCCGGCATTAGCGTCAACCCACTTTTCACCTGCCCACTACCTGCCCATGCGAGCGAGCAGCTCGGCCCGCTTCGCCGCCATGTCCTCTTTCGAAATACTCTTGCGCTCCCCGGCCGGCTTGGCCGCGGCCCCCACCGCCGAGATGCCGGTGTACGAGGCCGCGACCGCCGACCCCACGACACAGTCCCACAAATGATTGTCGCGACCTGGGATCAGCTTCCACTCATCGACCACCCGCATCTTGGATTCGACGCGAACGGGAACCTCGCTCGCCATCTGCTCCGCGAGCATATCGTGACCCTGCCCGCCGTGGATCGTGAACGTCTGCACGTCACCGACCGGCAGCTTGCACCGGGACGCAACGAGCGTTTTCCATGCGTTCGTGTCGTACAGCACATGCCGCTGGCGTTGAATCGTGCTCGTGCGCCAGTTGGCACCGACCCGCTCGCCGCGGTCAGCCGCCTTGTCGCTGATGGTCGCGCCCGAGGCCCCTACGAAACGGCCGTGCGTCGGCAGCACCCGCGGCCCCCACTTCGACCGGCGGGCAAAGTCTCTGACCACTCCCTGCGTCTGTGCCCAGTTCGCATCGACAAACATTTGGCCGACCCGGAGCACAGCGTCGTCGCTCTCGCGGGAAAACTCCCGATCCAAGAGCATCGCGGCCACCGCCTCGAGGCCCGCGTGAATCCCGGCCTCCACCCCCTCGACCCCGGCCGCCTTCGCGAGCGTTTTCTTGGCGTCCCTCAGAGAGAAGTAGGTGCGGTTTTGATCCGGGTAGGCCCCGTAGGCGACGAGATGCCCGCGGAGCTGATTGCCCCACGCCACCACGGCCCAGTAGAGCAGGGTTTGCTGAACGTCCACGAACGCGGTGAGTGTGTCGAGGCCCCGGGGCACGATCCACCTGGGCACTTCGATCACGCGGCGGCGCAGGTCGTCCGGCACGAGCCCCTGGCTGTTGGCTTCGTTCTTGAGCGGGCTCTGCTGGAACTCGCTCGCGAACACGTCCGCCCCGTCGTCGATGAGGGCGTTGTAGGCGTGTTGGATCGAACTGATTTCCGTATCGGGATCGAAGCAGCTCGCCCACGACACTTGGCACCCGGCGTCCATCGCGGCCCGGTTATTGGCGTAGTAGGCGTTGGCTTCCTTGTGTGCTCTCGCCTGGTCGCCAACCAAATCTTTTGCGAACGAGCAACGCAGCTCGCGGTAGGTGTTCATCCACATTTCTTCGTGGGCATCCGCGAACTTGCGGACCATCGGAATTCGCTCGCCTTGCCACGCGGGATACCGCCCCTGGTCGAGCAACTGGTCAACCATGTCGTCGGTCTGGATCACGGTAGCGTTGACCACGCAGGCCATTTGCTTGGTGTGCCCGGCCAGCTTGATGACCGACTTCAAAAGTATTTCAAGCCGGGCCTGGCACTGGACCGGGGATCGGGCCGACTCGCGGGTCTGCGGGTCGTCAACGATGGTGAAGTCTGGCCGGAGCTGCTTGCCGTCCGGCGTTTTCCACCGGAGGCCGAGGATCGAGCCGGTGAGGCCGCGGCTGGTGAGGATCGACCCGGCCGACACACTGCCGTCGATCGCGGGGAACACGAGCGTGTCTTTCTTCCACCCGATATGGGTCCGCTTGCCGTTGTGCGTCTGGCTGTTGCACCGCTGCGGCTTTCCCTCCAACGCCCGGATGGCATGGCAGACTTCGGGGAAATCCTCGTAGAGCAGGTCGTTGTCGGATAGCTCGGTGCGGATCGAGTTGATGGCCTTGGCCGCTAGGTCGGCCTCGGCCGCGAATATCGCCCCGAACTTGCGATGCCCGTAGAGCACCGCCCACAGCAGGGCGTTTTCCGAGATGGTCGATTTGGCGAATCCTCTGTAAACCGCGTTCGTGAACCGGCCGCCGCGGAGGATGCAGTCTTGAATCCGGCCGATCACCCGCTTGTGGTCGTCCGAGAACGGAGACAGGCCGGTGGAGAAGGGGAAGTAGGTCGTCAGGAACAGCTCGAGGTTGGTGCGGCAGCTCTCGCGCCGGTCGGGGTTGGCGACCTTGGGTATATCGCCAATGTCCGAACCCTTGCGGGTCCGCTCCCGCGACCGCTCAATGTCGGCCAGCCGTTTCGATTCTGAGGCCCCTAGCGGGTCCGTAGAGGGCTTACGGGGCATTGGGGGCCTCCACACCCGTACAGTAGTCCGCGACGGCCAGTGCGGCCCATACATGCGACCGGACGCCGTACAGCGGGCCGGGGGTGCCCTTGGTGCCGACCGGGCCGTGCTTGTCGAGCAACGCCTGGCGAATGTTGGCGTCCTTGGCCCGGGGGCTCCCGCAGAGGTGCAGCTTCACGTCCTTGCGATACACGAGCCGGTGAGGGCCGCGGTGCGCCTGCGTGAACCGGCCGATCCAGACGCACGTTTCGAATACCTCGCGGCCCACCGCCATGCCGTAGCTGGCGATCATCTCGCAGGCGAGTACGTCGCACGGCTTTTCGCCCGCGGCGAGTATTTCGATAAGCACCGTGTTGGGCAGGATGGCCGAATCGAGCACCCGCTTGCCGTCCCACAGGACGTAGGCGGATTGGGTCGTGCCTGGGTCAAGGGCGAGGATTGTCATTGCCACTGCCTTTCCATGCTATCCGCCAACGCAATCCGCTCCCCGATCCACCGCATCACCGGGACGGCCATCGAGTTGCCGAGAGCTTTGTACCGAGGGCCGTCTGCGGCCGGCTTGTTGCGGTAGGTGACCAGCGTGTAGTCGTCTGGAAAGCCTTGAAGGCGTTCGCACTCTCTCGGCGTCAGGCGGCGGACTTGCATGGCGACGTGACACCCGTGTTGCGCGCCTGCTTGAAGCGTGTACATCGGGTCGCCAGCGTTGCCTATTCCAATGCCGGCACGCGGGTCATCCGTGGACTTTCCAGTTCGCTTGCTTACTTCTTGAAGTGGCGTCGGAACGCAAACATTGACAGCATCGGATCGCCCACCACTCCCTGGGTTACACAACGCCGGAGTAATACCGTCCTTCATAATCTCAGGCACCTTGACGCCGTCGCGTGTTCGGTTTGCAAACGCGATGTAGTTCGTCTGATGAGTGCCGGAGTCCGCGCTTAGCGCGCCAGCGATCTGCCCGTCTCCGTTTATTTGCCGAACTTCGTCGCGGCAATTTTGAGTGAATGCAATCGCAGGAACGTGCGCGCGGGCCGCAAGCGGATGACACGGGTCGCCAGCTCGTGGGTTGCTGTAGTTCTTGTCGCTGCATATCTGCGTCGTATCGAAAGGAATCGCATGTGCTGCCACAAGGTTCTGGCACTCATCTCCAGCCGGACGGCCCGTGCCTTTGCTCCATTTCGAACACACTGCCGACACGACTAGTGAATCGGCGTCGTCGGCTGTTCTGCCAGGCCCGTTTGCGCCGCCGCCGTTAGAGCATCCTGCAATTGGGCCGGAAGTTTTTTCCCCCGGCGTTCTGCGCGGCGGATGATCCCTGCACACGCTTTCGCGCTCAAAAAGTATTTGGCCGGCACTTCGCTCGTCTCCAAGACATCCGACAACGAACACACGCCGCCGACGCTGGGCCACTCCGAACCATTGAGCGTCCAACACTCGGTAAGCCCACCCGTACCCCAATTCCCCCAACGCCCCGAGGAAGGAACCAAAGTCCCGTCCTCCGTTGCTTGACAGGACGCCGGGGACGTTTTCCCAGACAATCCATCGAGTCCGGTAGCGTTGAGCGATCTCAAGAAACGTAAGCATGAGCCCCCCCCTGGGGTCGCGCAGCCCTTTGCGGAGGCCCGCGACGGAGAAGGATTGGCATGGCGTTCCTCCGACCAGAACGTCGATTGATGTTCCATCGTTCCACTCCTTAAAGTTGGTCATGTCGCCACGGTTCTCGAACCCCCATCGCTGCTCGACCACCGCAGACGGAAAGGCGTCGATCTCTGCCGTCCACCGGCAATCCCATCCCAGCGGTTGCCATGCGACGTGAGCCGCGCCGATCCCGTCGCACACGCTCGCGTACCTCATGCCACCGCCTCCCGCTGCTTCGCCTTCAACTCCGCGAGCATCCGCTTGCGGGCTTCCTCGTCGGCCCCCGTCCACTCCCGGGGAGGCGGCTTGTCGTCCGGCCGGGGCGGGCCGCCGGCCCGCTTGGCGGCCTTGGGGCCGTCGTACTGGCCGCCGAGCAGACGCTCGACAAACCCCGGCTTCACGAACTGAATCAGCGTGACGGGGCTATCGAAATACTTCGCCCCCCGGAGACGGCCGATCGCAGCGGGAACCTGCTCCCACCATCCCGGCTCCGCTAGGCGGTCCTCGGAGCCGTCCGGCAGCTTGTGCGGCGACCACTTGGCACCCGGCCCCTTGTTCCATGCCTCCCGAAGTTCTGCGCAGCTCGCGCGGGGAGGAGGAGGAATTTCTTCTCTCCTAGTTCTTATCTCCTCTAGTGCGCTTTCGCGCACGGGTGCGTGCGCTTCTGCGCACGGGTCCGTGCGCTCCTGCGCAGCAGACCGTGCCGCGGCGGCCCGATCTGCATGATTGGCCCGTGTTTTGGCACTTTTCGAGAATCTGCGCTCCCAGCCGGGGATTTCTACAGATTGCCCATCCTCCCCAAACGATAGCCAGCCGACAGATTCGACGGCCTGCCAGAAATCGGGGGTGCCGCCGAACATTCGACAGAGCCGGGGCATTGTCATGCGGGCGGTGCCCCCGTCCGCGTTGAGCCCGGCCCACGTCCAGAATCCGACGATCCGGCCGACGATGAGGTAGCGGTCCTCGCCGGTCAGGTCGATGAGTTCCTCGACCTCCGGCTTGCTCGCTAGGTTGCAGTCAATTTGAATCCACTCTCCGGCCATTCCTTGGCCCTCCCTTCTGGATTCCGCCCCGCCGCGTCGAAGCGGCAATCGTGCCTATCACGAGGGGCGGCTTCGATTACTCGTAGGACTGTGCGGCGTCCTTGGCCTCGCTGGTTGTCGCCACGCGGGTCGCCGCGTCCGCGATCAAGTCGAGCGAGCTGGCGATCCGTTCGAGCAGACTCACGGCACGTTCTGCCGCGTCCGACTGAGGCGGCGTGTCAAACATGGTGCTGATGTCCTGCCGCACCCGAGCAGCAACCGATCGAATGGCTTTGACGGCGATTTCGCGATCAACCCACACCGGGCCGAATAAGTCCTTGGCTGTTCGCATCAGCTTTACCGCCGGCACCAAGCCGTCAACGTGCAGTTTGCTCAAACTTTTTACGCTCGTGTTTAGGTCTGGCGCCAAGTCGGAAATACGAACGTATCCGTCCGGCACTTGGCTTTCGTCAGTAATCACCCGTGTTACATGCTTCACGTCACGATTCCTTTCAAAAAAACTCGTCCGTCCATCCGTGCCGCCGTCCCGCGCGGGACTGCCGCGGCGAGTTTCACCACTTTTGACCGTTGATTTCTGCCCAATCAACTGCCGGCATAATCTTGTCGCGCTCGGCTTCAAAGAACTCAACGGCCTTGATCGTCGGCAACCTTTGCGAAGGAGCGCAATCGCTGATGTTCGTGAGCAAATGCTCTGCTGCCGCATTGAATCCATACGCCAACGCTTCTTCGTAATGCTTTCCTGGCTCTGTCATTTGGTTTCTCCAAAGCAACTCAAGGCTCAAATGCCGCCGTCCCGCACGGGACCGTCACGGCTCGTAGCCATACTTGGCCTTCATCCGGTCGATCCAAAGTTCCTCGGCGTCCGGCCCGGCCTCGGCGGCCGCCCGCCCGAATCCCGGCAGGACCGGCACCTGCGTCACCGGCAACGGCCGGACTGCGGGCACGTCCCGCTGCCGAGTCGCCTCTGCAATGTCCCGATCCAGCTCGGCCATCCGCCTGTTGTGGCTCCGGCGGGCCTCAAGCCGATCCTCGTCTGGTTCCTCGTCGTCCATGACGCCCCTTTCAAAACGGAATGTCGTCCCCGCCGCCGTTGGATTCCTTGAACTCGGCCCACTGCTTGCCCTGCTGTGTCCGCTTTTTCTTGACCGGCTCCGCGGCCTCCGGGGCATCGGCCGGCTGGTGACGCTTGGGCACCCAGCTCTCGATGCTGGCTTGCTCTACCCCCGCGTTCTTGCCGCGCTGCGGGATATAGGTTCCCGTCTTGACGTAGACGCGCTCGCTGACAAGTTCCTGCTCGTCCCAATCCTCGACTCCCCGCTGCGGCCCAGGGACGCCAGCACAGTCGGCTATCGCCATCAGCTTGTTCGTGTGGTGAGCTTCAACGGTCACGAACACCCGCTTACGGGTTCCGTTCTCGTCGCAGTCCACCCAAATCGAAAGGCAGTCGCCGGACGGGTTGTGATCGCTGACTCGCCAGCCGGATTTTTCTTCGACCTTGGCGATGGTGCCCCAGTAGGTGCCTGGCGTCAGTGGCGTCCGGTCGTACTCGCCCGCCTTGGCCGGCGGGGCGTCGTCAAATTTGTCCCAGCTCACTTTCACGATTCGATCTCCGGCTTGTGGGTGTTGTTTCCGACGCGGACCACGCGAGCCGCGTCACCGTTCAGCAATTCCTCAATCTGTCCGGTGGCATTTCGGTAGCTGACCTGGCCGCGGCCGAAGGACTCGACCACCGTGCGGATGGAGTCCATGACGGCCTGCTCTTGGTCGCGCCGCACCGTCCACGGCGTTTTGTCATGCCACGGCATCGGCGGCCTCCTGTGGTTCCAGTTCTTGATGCCGGGCATTGATCGACACGCGGAGTTTTGCGAGCTGGGCATCCGACAACTCTCCCCGTGACCGAGCTTCGTCGGCGTCGTCCCCGATCGCCCCCAAATCTTCGACCGTCGCGGCCGCGGCAACCCTCTCGGTCCACAGCGGTTTCTTGGCGGCCGAGGCAGGGGAGTTGACCGGCGCCACGCCCTCGAACACGCTCGCGAGCGCGTCGATCGTCATGGGCATTTCGGCCGGCAGGCCCATCCGGTTTTTCGCGTCAAATGCAGCCGACCGCTCGGCATACATGACCCTTTCCTTTCCCCCGCGGGCCTTCATCCGCCCGTCCGACCCCTCGACCAGCTTGGTCTTGTAGCTGCAAAACAGCAGCGCATCGCTCCACTCCTTGAACAGCGGAGAAACCTGCTTTGTTAACTTCAACTCCCACCGGTCGTATCCGTCCGTCTGGTCTGGCGGCGACGTGCGAACTACCTTGGAGTGAGCGACAAACACGACGTGGATGCCGCTCCGAACGAGGGCGTCCGCAGATGCAAGGAATCTGGCGACGTGCTCCTGGAGCATGACGTAGCCCTTCCCAAAGCCGAAATCCTCGATGCTTTTTTTGCTCGTCTGTTCCAGCAACCACTCCACCAGCAGCTTTTCCGCCCAATCCGCGGAGTCGATCACCACGGTCTTGAACCCCTGCGAGTTGATGGCCAGCTCTTTCATCGCCAGCGTCAGGTCGCGCCACGACGTGGCGGTAGACCGAGCGCAATCCAAATGCTTCGTGCCGTCCTCGGTGTCGAGAATCAGCGGATTTGGAAACTGAGACGCGAGCGTCGTCTTGCCAATGCCCTCGTCTCCGTAAATCGTGAACCGCTTGGCAGACGGTTGCTTCCCTCGAGTGATCTTTAAAACGCCGCTCATAGCAATCCTTCCTTCTTGAGAATTGAAGCCGCCTTGTCCATGGCCGAATCCAGCCACAAAACGTCAGCGGGTTCCTGGGTGTAAATCCGTTCGCCTACCCGCGATGACCCGGCCCGCAACACTCGTGCGGCCCGGAACACTCGCAACAAATGAACCACCACGTCAGCCTGGCGAGACTCCCTCGCCACCACCCTCGCGGGTGTGTTCACGCTCATAGAACCCCTCCGTGAGAACTCGCGGCGAGTTGCTTCTGCAATCGTCGCGAACGATGACCACCGACCCCGGCGCGGTGAATCCGAGCTTCACCTTGTCCGGGCGAATCGAAACCACTTCGATTTCAATGCCGTACCGCGGGACAAAAATCTTCTGCCCCACCTTCCGACCGAGAACCAACACGAGGGCCTCCCTGCCGTCTCCGGCTCATCTACCGTGATTTGCCGGACCTCGGCCTCTTTGGTCCCCTCGCGTCCGTGCGCGGGGATGCCTGTTGTCTCCATCGCACCAGCGGAGAAATGCTTTCGCCATGCCGCTGTTTTGCAGACCTGAGTGCGTTCAACCGGTCGAGCGTGTCGGTCGATTCCACGAGCAACGCGCCGATCCTCTCGCGAAGGTCGTTAAGCCGCTCGCGGGCCTCGACAATGGCGTCGTAGATTGCTTCCCGGTCGCCCGCGGCGATCCGTTCGTCAATCGTCATGTCGTCCGCCTCGTCAACCGTTAGTCGCTTCGTGGCGTAAACGCTATTGAACGCTTGGCCCCACAGCGTCCACGCCACACGGCTCACGTCGTTCACGAGCGCGACGAGAGCATCAGACGCGACAGCTCCATCGGGCAGTGCGGGGCCTGCCATCGCCATTGGGCAAGCTGCCGACGTAGGTGTTTCGTGCGTGCTCGATGCGAGCGGTGGATTTCCAGCATGGCCTGCCGGATTTCCAACTGGGTGGGATCGTTTGGCATCCGATCCGCTTCGGCGTCCGCATCCAGTGCAAGCTGCTGCTGGGTGATCGTCGTGATTGAGCCGTCCATGGCTACCTCCTTGATTGCGAAGGAGTGCCGCCGGCTTCCGCTTCGTTGCCATCTGGCGTTCCTTCGCCCTGTGGTTCTCGTCAACCGCGGTGGCTGACGTTGCGGCGGGATATTATGCTGCGGTTCTAAATTATGCAAGCAGAATTTTGTCCTGTTGCACAAAAACAAAAAATGCGGATGATTTTCGGCCGGACGCGACCGATAAAAGAGCACGGGAGACTCTTATGCCAACCGCCTCGAACTACGTTCTGGAAGCCCTGCAAGCCAGTTGCCGCCTGCACTTGACCGCGGTTGAGCATTACGCGGGGATTGCCGCGCACCTCAGAGCATTGGGCTACAGCCTGGGGGTTTTTTACCGCGATCAATCAGATAAGGAAGCCAGCCATTTGAGGCTACTCATGGACCGCCTGGAATACTTAGGCGTGGCCCCGTCACTAGACCACAAGCTGCCGACTTGGCCGCGGCACGATTACGCGGGCATCTTGACCGCGAACCTGTTGCTCGAGACGGCGGCCGCGGCCTTAGAGGGGCTAAATATCTCGGTCTGTCGCGATGCCGGCGACGAACAAAGTGCGCTTGTGTTTGTTGAGCTGCTGGCCGGGAGCGAGGCGTCGGTCATACAGACTGAGGCCATCCAGACTCTCGTGGACGAAATCGGCCTGGAAGAATACCTAGCGACGTACCGGTTAGCCGACGAGTCGGTCTACGGGGACGTGAAGCGCTCGCGACAACTTTACGGCCGTCGAGAGGCTGGGGCTTGAGCGGCCCACCAGCAGCTTCCAAAGGCCCGCGTATGTTACGCCGGCCTGGGCTGCGAGCTGCCGGCGGTCCATGCCACGTTTTGCGGCCATAGCCTCAAGTCGTTTGCCGAAATCGCATATCTCGGTGCTACGCGGGCGTCCTGCCCGCGAACGTGTCTTGTTGGTTGCAACCATCAGTTCCTCCGTGATTCATGCCAATCGCTTGCATCGCCGCCACTCCCCCCGTATGGTGGGAGTGGCGGACGAATACACCCCGCTGGGCTCGAACCAGCAACCTTCGGTTCCGTAGACCGATGCACAACAGCAACCGTAGGACGTGCCTACGGGAACCGTGCGACGTGTTTACGGAACTGAAGCCGGCCCACCATTTGGCGGGTTGGATTTGGAGAGGTTTTGCGGGGTGTTTGACAGGCCGCCACCCATCAAGAGGATGGCACCACCTACACCGTCCCACGAGGGGACGCGGCAGGCGTCGGAGGGGTCGCAGGAGTAGCCCCCCCGGCACACCAAAGACGTGCCAGTATGTATTCGAAGTCGGGTCCGCAGACGCTTGGAGCGTATGCGGCGAATTACAGTCTTTTGCGAGACGTGCGGCCGGAGACGGTTCGCCAGTATCAAATCACCGCCCGCCTTTACGAGCGGTGGGCGGGCGGCCCCGCTCGTCTTGATGAGCTGGACGAGCAGAGCATTTCCGCCTGGCTGCGCGACTACGCAGGCAGCGGCGTCGAACCGGAGACGGTTCGCAGCAAAAAGGTGGGTCTGTTGGCCTTGTGGCGGGCGGCCGCGGATGAAGGCATCTGCGATCCGCCGACTCGTCGCGTCCGCTCGGTGAAGGTGCCGTACAAGGCCCCCACCTGCTGGGATTGGAACGAGATCACGATGCTCTTGGAGGCTTGCCGCACGCTCAAGCGGTGGCACCGCACTGGGATGCGGCGGTCGGCATGGTTCGATTTGGCGATCCGCATTGCTTGGGACACTGGGCTACGGCAGGGGGACCAGTGGGCACTGCCGGTTTCGATGGTCCGCCCGGACGGCACCATCGCTATGTCGCAGAGCAAGACGGGCAGGGCCGTCGTCTGCCAGCTCTCGCCGTCCACGATGGCCGCCGTGCGTTATTCGCTCGAGGTGGCCCCCCGCGAGCTGCTCACGCCGTGGATGGCTTCGCACGAGACGTTTGACGATCAGTTCAAGCGGCTGGTGACGCGGGCCGGCATACGGCCGGGCACCTGGAAGTGGGTTCGTCGGGCCTCGGCCACGGACGTGGAGATTCAATTTCCGGGTTCGGCTTCCGCCCACCTGGGGCACGTTCCCGGCTCACGCATCGCGGAGAGGAATTATCTCGACCCCGCACAGCTTCGGCGGAAATGTGCGACCCCCCGCGAACTTGTCGTCGCCGCGTTTCAAAATGGGGGGGGGGGCGATATAGGGA